>Ga0194132_10001857_pt1 | contig 41614 bp, 31 predicted proteins | sample TA2KigOf80mmetaG_FD_148612 | JGI IMG/M metagenome (GOLD analysis project Ga0194132, IMG submission 148612) | Freshwater microbial communities from Lake Tanganyika, Tanzania - TA2015054 Kigoma Offshore 80m | ecosystem: Environmental > Aquatic > Freshwater > Lake | place: Tanzania: Lake...
TCACGGCCGACAGGCCGACCACGTCGGCGACCGCGGCCGGGGTGCGGGGGTGGTCGATCCGGGCGAGGAGCCAGAGGGCGTGCCACCGGGGCTTCTCGACCGGGTGGCGGCAGGATGTGTACCGGTACCGCAGCTTGCCGACCGGCAGGTGGCGGACGAATGGCAGGCGACGCATGGAATTCCCTCCCGCACCAACGGCTTCCGGGAACATCGTAGGGAATCAGCACCATTCCGTATGACCGTGGCGGGTGGGATGATGTGACTATAGCCGAAGGGGTGCCAAGCACGAAGCCCGCGGGCTTGCACCCGCGGGCTTCGGAGGGGAACCGACCGGGGGAGGTCGGAGGGGATCAGGGATTTAGGCGACCAGCGCGCGGTCGGCCTTGCGGCCGGGGGCGACCGGGGCCGCGCGATCGGCCGACATCTCTTCCTTCACGCGGCGCGTCAGCTTGAGGACGTAGGCCACGTCACGGAGGAGTTGCTCGGCGGCGGTCTCGGTGGTCTTGGCGACTTCGGCGGTCTTGGTGATCGCGGTCATGGTTGGCTCCTTGCGGTTGAGTTTCCTTCGATGAGGGAAGGAAAAGCAGGGGCCATGCCGCGGCGCGGATTATTTTGCGAAATCGCGCGGAGTGCTTGTTTTCAAGCGTTTTTCGCGATGGCCGCGCGCCGGCACACTTTGCCGGACCGTTGTAACCGTTGCGACTTCACAGAAAGAGTACATTCCGCGCGGGACGGAGTTACAACAGGGGCTTTGTAGGGCGGGACGCGGCGTTGCGCCGTCCCGCCACAGCCCGCAGAACGGCGGGACCGCGCAGAGTCTTTTCCCGTCCGACACGCCGCAATCTCACGGCTCGTCCGTCACCACGACGGGCGCGGTCTTCGGCGCTTCGAGGTCGCTGGTGTCCAGCCGCCCCTCGCTCTGGAGTTGCTTGAAGATGGCGACCGTTTCGCGGATGCCGTCGGCCAGTGCGGTCTTCGGCATCGGGCCGAGGTCGCGCTGGAGGCCGTCGTCGGACAGGTCGTAGGCGATGGCGATTTGCGTGGTGCCGAAGGTAACGAGCTTGGCCGCGTCCGGCAGCACGGTCGCCAGCGCCGCGTGGAAGTCCTGCATCGGCACCACCGCGCCGCGCAGGTTGTAGCTCTTCGCCCCGGAGTACGGGCGCTCGAGGCTGTTCACGAAGGTCTTGGCGACGTCGTCCACATATTGGAAGTCGGTCCAGCCGCCGAAGTTGATGTGGTACGGGCGGCCGAGCAGCACGGCCTTGATCGCCTTCGTCGGCTCGCTGGTCATGCCGAGGTCGCGGCCCACGCCGTACACGGTCCACGGCCGCAGCCCGACCGACGAGAGGCCGAAGTCTTGGAAGTAGATGCGGGCGTTGCCCTCGTTGCAGCACTTGAAGACGCCGTAGTGCGTGCTGGGGACGAGCGGGGCGTCGTCGCCCTGCGCGCCGGCGGGGTACTTGTCGGGGCCGCCGAACACGGCCGCGGAGCTGGCGTACACGAGCCGCTTCACCTGCGCGCCGGCGGCCCTCACCGCCTCGAACACGGCGAGCGTTCCGAGCACGTTCACCTTCGCTCCCAGAAGCGGGTCGGCCCGGCACGTCGGCACCTGCAGGCCGGCGAGGTGGATGACGTGCGAAATCTGGTACTGCGCGAGGGCGGCCGAGAGCGCCTTGAGGTCGCACACGTCGCCCTGCACGAACGTGACCTTGGCGACCTCGCTTTCGGGCAAGATCAGACGCAGCCGGCGGGCGTCCTCGCGCAGGTCGAGTACCCACACCCGCGCGCCGCGCGCCAGCAGGTTGCGGATGATCCACGCCCCGATGAACCCGTACCCGCCGGTAATCAGCACGCGCATTCTCGACCCCTAATTCGGTTGGTTCTCAGTGGGTGGATTTTCGATTGCAGATTTGTGATTGACGATTGAAGAAGCGTGGCGGTGCGGCCGGTCTTCAATCGTCAATCACAAATCTGCAATCGAAAATGTCTTCTACTCGCCCACGGTGTCGCGGGCGACCTTCGCCACGGTGACGAGCTTGTCCTCGCCGTTGAGGTTCATCACCTTCACGCCCTGCGTGTTGCGGCCGACGATGCGGATGTCGTCCACCTTGCTCCGCGTCACCATCCCGTCCTTCGTGATGAGCATGATCTCGTCGCCGTCGCGGACGCTGGTGATGGCGATCACGGGGCCGTTCTTGGCCGTCACCTTCACGTCCTTGACGCCCTTGCCGCTCCGCCGCTGGAGCCGGTAGCGCATGCTCGACGGGTCGCTCTCGGACTCTTCGCCTTCGGCGATCTCGATGTCGGGATCGCTCGCTTCCGGCGCGGCCGAATCGTCGTCGCCCTCGACCTCGCCTTCGGGCACGGCGGTGTTCACGCCGAAGGGGGTGCGCTTCCCGTAGCCGTTTTCGCACACGGTGAGCAGCAGGCCTTCCGGGTCCGCGACCACCATTCCGACCAGTGCGTCGTCCTTGCCGAGCTTGATGCCCTTGACCCCGCGGGCCGTGCGGCCCATCGCGCGGGCGTTCGACTCGCGGAACCGGATCGCCATGCCCTTGCGGGTGCTCAGCACGATCTCGTCGCCCGGCTTCGTCAGCGCCACGTCGATCAGTTCGTCGCCGTCGTCGAGCGTCAGCCCGATGACGCCGCCGGCGCGGACGTTGCTGTAGGCCATCAGCTCGGTCTTCTTCACGATGCCTTGGCGCGTCGCCATCATCAGGAACTGGTTCTCGACGAACTCGCGCACGGGCACGATGCTGGTGATCTTCTCGTCGTCTTTGAGGTTCGGGAGGTAGTGCTTGAGGCTCCGGCCGGGCGAGGTGCGCCCCGCCTCTGCGATCCGGTACACCTTGAGCCAGTGGCACTGGCCCTTGTTGGTGAAGCACAGCAGGTACGCCTTCGTGCTGGCGACGAAGAAGTGTTCGACGAAGTCGTTGTCGCGCAAGCCCCCCTGCACGCCCTTCCCGCCGCGGCCCTGTACCCGGTACTCGGTCAGCGGCATCCGCTTGGCGAACCCCTCGTGCGTGATCGTCACGACGTTCGGCTCGTCCTCGATCAGGTCTTCCATGTCCACGTCGGCGCTGTCGCCGGTGATCTCGGTACGGCGGTCGTCGCCGTACTTGTCGGCCGTCTTCTCGAGGTCGTCGCGGATCACCGCCCGCACGTTGGCGTCGTCGGAGAGCAGCGTTTCGTACCCGCGGATCTGCTCGCGCAGCGACGTGTACTCCTTCAAAATCTCGTCGCTCTCGAGCGCCGCGAGCTGGCCCAGTTGGAGCCGCACGACGGCTTCCGCTTGCTGCTCCGTCATCTTGTACTCGGTCACGACGCCGAGTTCGCGCTGCAGCGCCGCGAACGCCGCCGCCCCGAGCGCGCGCTCCATGAGCGCCGCGGGCACGGCCAGCCCTTGCAGCCGCACCTTCGCCTCGGTGCGGTTCGGCGACGTGCGGCAGATGCGGATCACGTTCTCGATGTCCGCGATGGCGATGAGCTGCCCTTCGAGGACGTGCCCGCGCCGCTTGGCCTCGCGCAGCAGGAACTCGGTGCGCCGCTTGATGACCGTGACGCGGTGTTCGAGGAACTTCTGCAGCACCTCCTTGAGGGTCAGCTCGCGCGGGCGGCCGTCCACGATCGCCAACATGATGACGCTGACGGTCTTCTGGAGCGTGGAGAACTGGTACAGTTGGTTCAGCACGAGGTGCGGGTCGGTCTTCGCGGTCAGCTCGATGACGATGCGCACCGGCTCGCCGGAGCGCGCGCTGGACTCGTCGCGAATCGCCCTGATCCCGCTGACGCGGTCGGCCTTCACCAGTTCGGCCAGTTCCTTCACCAGCGGGTCGCGCGAGACTTGGAACGGCACTTCCGTAATGAGGATGCTCGGCGCTTTGCCCTTACCCTCTTCCATCACCCGCGCGCGGGCGCGCAGGGTGAGCTTGCCGGCGCACTTGGCGTAGGCGTCCAGAATCCCCTGCCGGCCCATGATGACGCCGCCGGTCGGGAAGTCCGGGCCGGGGATGATCTCGATCAGCTCGTGCAGCGACGTGTGCGGGTTGTCGATGAGCGCGACCAGCCCCTTGCACACCTCGCGCAGGTTGTGCGGCGGGATGTGCGTCGCCATGCCGACCGCGATGCCGTCGGAGCCGTTGACCAGCAGGTTCGGGAACTTGCTGGGCAGCACGAGCGGTTCGCGGAACTTGCCGTCGTAGTTGTCGATGAAATCGACGGTGTCGCGCTCGAGGTCTTCGAGCAGGTCGGCGGCGGGCGGCGCGAGTCGGGCCTCGGTGTAGCGGTGAGCCGCGGGGGGCAGCCCGGCAATGGAGCCAAAGTTCCCCTGCCCGTGGATCAGCTTGTACCGCAGGTTCCAGTCTTGGGCCATGCGCACGAGCGAGTCGTAGATGGACTGGTCGCCGTGCGGGTGATACCGTTTCATCGTCTCGCCGATGATGCCGGCGCACTTGCTCGTTGCGGACGACGGCCCGAGGCCGAGGTCGTTCATGGCGACGAGGATGCGGCGCTGCGACGGCTTGAGGCCGTCGCGCACGTCCGGGAGGGCGCGGCTGACGATGACCGATTGCGCGTAGGTCAGGTAACTATCCCGCAGTTCGTCGATGATGTCGAGCGGGTTCACCGGGGCGGCCGGGGGCGGCGCGTCCGGGCCGGGGGGCGGTGTGATGGGGTCGGCCAAGAGGCCTCCTTCGCAGGCGCGATCCGTGCGAGTGTTGTTCCGTGAAGAACTGTGTTATTTTACGAGAAACCGGCGTTCCGAACCAGCGCCGTAGCCCGCCGTGCGGAACCTTTTTGCCGCGCCGGAAGTTGAATATGGGCAAGCTGTTCGGGCCGGGCCGAGCGGCACGCCATCGCAACCCTCCGCGAACGAGACACGTTATGCGTTCGACCGTACTTTTCACCGCCGGTGCGCTCCTCGTGTGGGCCACGTTCGCCGCCGCGCAACCCACCCCCAAAGAGGGCAAGAAGGACGACAAGGCCGCGCCCGCCGACGCGACCAAGCCCACCGCCGCCGCGGAGGTCACGCGCGCCAAGGCGCTCAAGGCCAAGATGTCCGTGGACTTCAAAGACGCGCGCCTCGGCGACGTATTGAAGGAGTTCGCTGCGCAGGTGGACATGAGGGCCGATGTGACGATCCTCTGGGCTTACGGCCCGGATTTCCCCTACGCCAAGAAGGTGTCGTACGCCTGCAAAGACAAGCCGCTGGAAGCCGCGCTCGACGAACTTCTCAAAACCGACGGCCTCGGGTACGTGGTGGTATCGAAGGGCGGCGACAAGTACGACGGCTGGGTGCGCCTGACGACGACCGGCGAGCGCGGGTACGAGAAGGGCGCGGAGCCGGTGCCGCCCGCGACCGCCGCCGAGGAAGCCGACGCGGTCGAGAAACTCGGCCTCGCGAAGAAGTTGATCGAGGCCAAGAAGGACGAGCAGGCCAAGACCGTGCTGACGTTCATTCTGAAGCGCTACCCCGGCGCGAAGGCCGCTGTCGAGGCGAAGGAACTGCTGGCGAAACTAACCAAGTGACAGCGAGCGGCGCGGCGTAAGCCCGCCGGTGATTCGCGAGGGTTGGACGGGCGTGGGGGAGGTCGGCGGTTCCAATCCGCCCCGGGCTAATACCGCAAGGGGTCCGGCAGCTCCGGGAGAGTGCCCCGCGTCCGTCTTACCCTTGCGACCTATTGGATAGCTATGGCGAACGCAGTTGGGTACGAGGAACATGTCGTGAGTGGGATTTGGGGCGCGCGCGACGTACCGTGGATCCCGCCCGAAATGGCGGAGCCGGACGGGTTCGTCGGCGTCGGCGGCGACCTCGCGCCGTCGACGCTGCTCCGGGCCTACGCCGACGGCGTGTTCCCGTGGTTCAACGCCGACGATCCGATCTTGTGGTGGTCCCCGGACCCGCGCGGCATCATCGACCTCGCGCCCGGTGCGCCGGGCGAGTACGGCGGGCTACACGTCTCGCGCCGGCTCGCGCGCACGATCCGTTCCGGCAAGTTCCGCGTGACCGTGAACACCTGCTTCGCGGCGGTGATGCGCGCGTGCGGCGAGCGCCGGCCCGAAGGCACGTGGGTGACGCCCGACATGCTCCGCGCGTACACCGAACTGCACCGCTTGGGGCACGCGCACAGCGTCGAAACGTGGGTCGGCGACGAGCTGGCCGGCGGCACCTACGGGCTGGCCGTGGGCGGGCTGTTCGCGGCCGAGTCGATGTTCTTCCGCGTCACCGACGGCTCGAAGGTGGCGCTGGCCGCGCTCGTGCAGCGGCTCCGCGCCCGCGGGTTCACGCTCCTCGACGTGCAGATGACGACCGAGCACACGGCCACAATGGGCGCGGTCGAAATCTCCCGCCGCGACTACCTCAAGCGGCTCCGCAAGGCCGTCGCCACGATGGGCGTGAGCTTCGTGTAGCGCGCCGCTTGCGGCTTCGCGAGTGCGTTCAATCCGCCAGAATCATACACTTCGGCAGTGCCTTCCGCAGCTCGGCGATCCCTTCGGCCGTGACGCGCGAGCCGCGCGTGTCGATGAACCCCAACTTCTTGCAGTTGTAAATGTGGACGAGGCCCGCGTCCGAAACCGGCGTGTTGTAGATGCTGAACCGCGTCAGGTTCGTGTGCCCGGCGAGGTGGGCCATGCCCTTGTTCGTGACCAGCGAGTGCGCGAGATCGAGGAACGACAGTTTCTTCAAGTCCTTCAGGTGTTCCATCCCCACGTCGGTGAGCAGAATGTGGCCCAGCGCGAGTGATTCGAGCGACGTGCAGTTCTTCAGGTACGCGATGCCGGTGTCGCTGATGTCGGTGTCGTTCAGGCTCAGGTGCTGAAGCCCCTTGCAGTCGGCCAGATGCGCCAACCCGCCGTCGTTGATGCGGGCGTTCTTGTCGAGCGTGACGCGCGTCAGCGTGAACGGCGTCTTCGGCAGTTCCTCGGCCTTGAACACTTCGGGACGGCGGTTGCTGATGTTGATGACCGCGCCGATGGACAGCAGGTATTCCGCGGCCTTGCGGTCGGCCTCGCCGTCGGGCTTCGGCGGCGGCGCGGGCGCGTCCGGCCTCGGGCGCGGCGGCGGCGCGACCTCGACCGGCTTGTCCTTCTTCGATTCGGGCGGCGCGGCCGGCTCGTCGGGCTTGCGGGGCTTGCTCAGGATCGCCGCGCCCGCGGCCAGCGCGACCATGAACGCGACGACCCCGCCCGCGATCAGCACCACCTTCCGCCCCGACGCCCGCGGCGGCGGTGTCGCGCGCGCGGGCCGCGCGCCGCCTTCCTCGATGAGGTAAGGGGCGTCGCTCTCGTCGTCCGGCGGCTCGGGCATGGGTTGGATTCTCGGTTCGTGGGTCAGTCGTCGTCGGATTCGATGGGTGTCATACGAAACTCCGCGCGGTTCCGATAGAGGACGACGCACGACCCGACGGCACACACGATCTCGAACACCCCCAGCGCGATCACATACGGGTTGTCGCTCGCCACGACCGCGGGCAGGTACGCCTGCGCCATGAGGCACATCCAGCAGAACGCGGCGATCCGCGCCCAGCGCTTGCGCCGCCACAGTCCTACGCCGGTCACGGTCAGACCGAGGCCCATCGCCGCCAGCACCACCGTGAACACCATGAACACGGGCAGGCAGAAATTGGCAATCGCGACCGAACAGCCGTGCGGCGGGTACTCGCGCACGGTGCCGTCCTTCTGGACGACGCGCGTCGGCTCGCGCGCCTTCTGCCGCGCATATTCGATGGAGACCGTCAGCCCGACGCCGACCGCGGCGTGAAGCGCGCCCATTGTGATGACGAACACCGCGACCACCGACACGGCGACCGTGCGCGTCGGGGCCGGGCGCGGCGGGGGCGGTAGGAACGAGTCGCCGTCCGCGGGGTCGGGTTCGGGCGCGTCGGGCGCGTCGGGCGCGTCGGGCGCGTCGGGCGCGTCCGCGAACCGATTCTTGCACGCGGGGCAGCGCGCGCGGCGCTCCTCGTCCTTCGTGAGCGGAACCGAACAGTGCGGGCAAAACGTCACGGCCACGGCGGTCGCCCCAGCGTTAGGTGTGCGCCGCGCCAGCGTAACCCGCCGCCCGGCGGGGGGCTACTCCCGAAAGGGGAAAAACAAAATCGGTTGCACAACGCCCCGGACCGAAGTGCCACATCGCGAAAACGGTTGCACAACGCCCCCGAAGCGGCGCAAATCGGAATCGGTTGCACAACGGGTGCGCCGCGACCGACAGCGCGCGTCGCTGATGTGGCACAAATCGAAATCGGTTGCACAACACCCGCGCGCCGGTCGTGCGAGCGCGGCGGCGAACCCGGCGGGTAAGCGCCGGGGTGGTTGCACAACGCCCGCGCCGCCGAAGTTGCAAAAGGAACAGTTGTAGTACAACTCGCGCATATCAGAATGTCCCGTTCGGAGGGGGCGCGCGGCGCGCGGCCCCACACGAACCGCCCGGTCGCGGTGACGGCTCGCGGCACTTCCTATCGAATACTATACGCGCGTTCGATGCGGATCAAGGTTGGATGTGGAAAATTGAACAGTAGTGACGTCGTCACGCGGGGTCGCGCTGGGCCACGACCCACCAGCCGCCGGCCGCGGCCGGGGTCAGGTACAGGGCCGCCTTCGGCGCGACCGCCCGGACGCGGTGCATGGGGCACGCCGCCGCGTCGTGCGGGCACCGAAAGTCCGTACCCAGACGGCCCGTTGCCAACACCTCTTGCGCGGCGTCCGCGAGCTGGTAAATGTGGAACGTGCGGAACACCGCGAACCGCGACATGACGACGACCTCTTCGTGTTCCACGAGGTACTCGTAGCGGTCGTCGAACCAGTCGTGCTTCTCCTCTTGGCGCGCGTCGTCGCGCGGAACGAACCGCCCGCCGCGCGCGGCCGGCACCTGTTCCCACGTGTCCGCGTCCCCAACTTCGTCGGGTTGCGGGGCGAAGAGGTGCGATTCCCGCCGCTCGTCCCACTGCTCCGCCGCGCCCCGGCGTTCGGTGTCGGTGAGCGCGCGCCACCACCGTTCGACCGCGGGCAGGGCGTCGGCGGGAACCGCCGCGCGGACATCGGCCGGAAGCTCGTCCATACGCGCGCTCCGTTCCGTTCGGTCTCACAACCCCTTAACGCTGTGTGCGCGGTGTGCGGTTGTAAGACTCCTCACCCGCCGCTCGCAAAGCCTCGTGGCGACTGAGGGGTCTTGGGGCAACCTAAGGCACGAGCGCAGAGCAATTCTACCAGAACACTCACCCTTGCTGGCAGTGCGGGTTGGTCGATCAATAATCCGCCGTTGCCGAAGTAGCCGAGCAGCGCCCCGTCTTCTTCCCAATGGATGTAGTTGATGGATTGCAATCAGCGCACCCCCTTCAAGCAGCTGAGGAATTGGAGATTCGCTGCTATTCATTTGGGTAGCTTCTTGGTTTCTGGTCCGATTGAGAAAGAGCAGTTCGCGGCCTTCAGCAGCTGTAGTGTGCGACCTAGCTGTGAGTTTGAAGGCGTTGTGTTCAGGTTCGGCAGTAGCTCCGTCAGCATGTCTGCGAGCGCGAGCAATCGCACCGGGTTGCCTTGTAACGCCGACTGGAACCGAGGATACGATTCCCAATGAGTTCGGTCGCCTTTGATCGCGGTTACAGCCGTGATGTATGTAAACTCAGTGCAACTAGTGGCAGACCTAACGGCCGCCAGAAACGCCTCGCTCCATTTGGGTATCATCAGTTCGCGGAACGCTCTCCAAGCTTCACGGCCAGAGACGATCTTGTTTTGCTCCAATTCCGTGATCTTCGTCGAGACTTGGAATCCCGTTTGCCAGCTTTTGCAACTCACGACGACAACTCGGTCGTAGCCCTTCAACGCGGGATGGAATCCGAGCACATCGATGTCGCTGTGATTCGAGTCTTGCTTGCTGTCATAGTCAGGATGAGTTTCACGCGGAAGGAACTTGAGGTTGTGGCGCGTGAAGTAGCCCTTCGCTTGAAGGTAATCATCCACGAGTTGTTCAAGGATGTCTTCTTTCATCGCAACCGTTCCGTGTTATGGGTTTCTCACTCCCCCAAGCCCTTGTCCCAGTCTTCGATTTGGCGCTCCAGTTCTTCGTAGGTGAGGCCGGGCGGGGCCGTCGGCGGCGGTTCCGCCGTCCGATCTCTTGTCGCCCTCAGCGATTCTTCCATCCGGCGCACCCACGCGGGCACGTCGAGGCCGACGCCGATTACGGTCGCTTCGAGCGGTTCGATGGCGGTGCGCAGGCGCGCGAGCATCGGGTTCGCGTCGGACTGGCCGGCGCGGGCGGCCTCGGCCGCCGGTGCGACCTGCGCCGCGGCGCGATCGATCTCCAGCGGGCGCAGGAAGCGCTCTTCGAGGCGGTCGCGCACGGTGCGCAGCTTCACCCCGTAGCGCGACTCGCGCTCGTTCAACTCCGCGAGCAGTTCGTCCGACATCTCCGTCGTCTTGTCGGCGATGAACGTGCGCCAGCGCGCGGCGAGCGCGTCGTACCCGCGCTGGCAGAGGGCTTCGTGGGCCAGTGCGAGGGGCCGCATGCGCCACGCCAGCCGGTCGTACCGCACCTTCAGGCGCAGCATGTCCAGCAGGATGTGAATGTTCTCGCCGTAGTCCGATTGCGTCGTCGTCGTGTTGTAGTCGCGGTACTCGTCGTAGTGCTCGATGAGCGCCTGTAGCACGATCTCCGCGCTGCGGGCGGTGCGGGTGCGGTCCACGGTGCCGGCGTCCCAGTCGGTCACGAGCTTCGGGCGCTTGGTGTTGGCGTCGCCGGTTTCGGCCTCGTGGTCGAGCCACGCGGCCACGCCGCGCGCCAGAATGCCGCGCATGTTCGACAGGCCGAGGAACGGCACCGTGAACAGGTCGCTCCCGTACTTGGACACGAACCCCTTGATCGGCTCCCAGTCGTCGTCGTCGGTCACGGTTTCCAGCACCGACAGGCGCAGCGATTGGCTGTGCTGCACCCACAGGTTTTGGAACTCGGTGGCGATCTTGAACAGGGCGTCGGCGAGCGGGCCGTCCTCGTCGGCGGCGTCCGGTCCCCACGCGGGCGCGGCGGCGAGCAGCGCCTCGACCACGCCCGTGAGCGCGGTGCGGAACAGTTGGTCGAAGCTGCTGACGCGCCGGCCCTCCGGCGGGCTGTTCCACTCCATCTGGCGCGCCAGTTTCGTCAGTTGGAACACCTCGCGCAACAGGCCGAGGCGCGGCAGGCGCGTGACGAGGTCGTCGAGTACGGCCAGCGCGGTCTGGGCCTTGAGCACGTCGCGCGGCTTGCCGCCGTCGGACGGCGGGCAGTACAGCAGCGGCTCGCGGCGGAACAGGAGCGAGAACCCCGGCAGGAACTGGCGCACGCCGCCCGCGTCGCCGCGCCCGATCGCGCGGACGATGTTCACCAACAGCGGCTCCCACATCTCCGGCGACGGTGGCGCGCCCCACCCCGTTGCCGGCGCTCCGGGTTCGCCGTCGTCGGCATCAGGGGGCGTGCGCTCGCCGCTCGCCAGTTCGGGCGCGCGCACGGCGGCCAGCGCGACCGCGGCCCGGCGCACCTCGACCGCGGCGCTCACGCCGAGGTCGAGCAGGTGCCCCTTGATCGCGCGGCGGCGGTCGAACTCGATCATCCCCTCGTGCCCGCCGGACGGGTCGGGCACCTCGACGGCGGTGAGGCGCGCGAGGAACGAATCGAGCGAGTCGTTGGCGCGCCGGGCCGCGCCGAGCCACGCGGCGAGCGCGTCGTGGTCGCGCCCCGCCCACACGTCGGGCCGGGCCGCGAGCCGCCACAACTTCGCCACCGCGTGCAGGAACCCGATGCGGTCCTCGATGTCGTCGGCCTGCTCTTCGAGCGTGAACGAGCCGGTGAAGTTGATCGTCGGCTCGCCCGCGAGCGAGCCGTCGCCGCCGTCGTCGGTCGAGTCCTTGTAGGTCACGCCCTCGTAGGCCGAACCGAACGTGTCGCGGTCCTCGCCTTCGTCCTCGTCGTCCTCTTCGTCGCCGTCGCGTTTCGTGCGGGCCGGCTTCGCGCCGAGCCAGTCGTGCGGATCGAGCCAGTCCTCGCTGGCGTTCGCTTCCAGCAGTTCGAAGAACCGGGCCAGCAGCGGGGCGCGCTCCGCGCCGAGGTCGGACGCGACCGCGCCGCGGAGCCAGCGCTCGGTGAGCCGCTCGAACGACGCGCCGGGTTCGTCCAGCGGCACTGTGTCGCTCTCGGAGAGCCACGTCATGAGCAGGTTCATGGCGGCCCGCCACTCGCCGCGCTCGATCAGCGGCTCGATGACCTGCGCGAACGCGGCCGGGCTGGTGAACCCGTCGCGGTGCGCGCGCCAGAACGCGATCTCGTTCGAGTTCGGCTTGCGCAGGGCCCACGCCGCGAGCGCGTCGGCCACGTGGTCGGCGGCGTCGGCGCGCTCGTGGCCCACGATCCGCGGCATGTCGGTCACGGTGCCGGTGGCGAACTTGTCCCACCACTCGGCGAACCCGCGCATGTTCGCGCCGAGGCGCGCGCGGGTGTCGGCGTCGTTGGCGACGGCCGCGGCCGCGCTCGCGCGGGCGTACAGGTCGAGTTGCCGCCCGGCGATGTGGATCAGCTCTTCGGCCCGCGGGTCGCGCACGGTGTCCTCGCGCCCGGGGAAGATGGGGAACAGCCCCTGATAGCCGAGCACGTTCCACGGGTCGATGAGCGCGCCGCAGTCGATCCCGCGGCGCAGCAGGTCCTCGACCTCCGTCAGGAGCGGGAGCGCGGCGGGGGCGCGCTCGCGGTCGGCCGCGAACCCGGCTTCCGTCTGGCGGATGCGGATCTCCGTTCCGAAGCGCACCGCGGGCGCGTCGATCTTCGCGGCCTGCGCGCGCGCGACCGCGGGGTAGCCCATCGCGGCGTAGAACTGCGCCAGCCGGCGGTCCTGCAAATGACCGGCGCGCTGCGTGGCGATGGCTTGGTTCAGGAACTGCCGCACCCCGGCGAACGGCTGCTTGCGCTTCTCGGCCTCGGCCCGCAGGCGCTCGCCGTGCGCGCCGGGCAGCGCCTTCAGCAGCCGCTGGTAGAAGGCGTCGCGGTAGCGCGCGATCCGCGGCACGAGCCTCGAGAGGGTGACGGTGGAGTCGTGGTGGTTCGGCCCCGCGCCGCTCACGCCCGCGCCCATCAGCACGGTGCCGGCGAGGACCGCCGCGGCCTCGAACAGGCGCTCGCCGGGGTCGCCCACCGCGTGCGCGCCGGGGGCCACCCACGTGAGCAGCGTGTCGAGCGTCATCTGCCGCAGCACGAACCGGCGGAAGAACCCGGCGTTGTCGATGGTGTGCGGGTCCCACTCGCCGAACAGCACGTTCGGGCGCTTGTTGATCGGGTGGAAGTGGTCGTGCGCGCGCGGGTCGAAGGCCAGCTCGTCGAGCTTCGCGGGGTCGAAGCTCGCTTCTTCCAACAGCGTCGGTTCGGTATCGGTGAGGAGCTTGAGCGCGGGCCGCACGATGTCGGCGTAGGCGCTGGGGCACACGCCCGCGCCGCCGAGCGCCACCGGCACCGGGCGCACCTTCTCGCGCGCGTAGAACTCGGTGTTGGGGCGCGTTTCGAGAACCGCGATGGGCCGGTAGCCGACGTAGTCGTTGAGGGCCGCGAGCGCGCCGCCCACGAGCCGCTCGGCGTCGTCCCACGGCTGGCCCTGTTTCAGCACGGCCTCGCACGCGCGGGCGAGGAAGAACGCGCTGAACAGCGCCGCGTCCGGCTGGTGCGCGAGCAGGTCGGAATGGTGCGCGCGGTACGCGGCCGGCACGCGCACCAGCGCGGCACCGAGGACCGCGCGGGCCTGCGCGGGGTCGCGGAACGCCGCCGAGCCGCCGGCGACGAGCGCGTCGAGTTCGTGGTTCAGCCACAGCGGGAGCGCGCGCCACGGGGCCGCGTCCCCGGCCTCGATCAGGTACGCGCAGGCGTCGGCCAACCCCTTCTGGAACCGCGGGTCCGGTCGCCCGTCGGAGAAGTTGAGGTAGCCGAGCAGCTTGGCCGGGTCGGTCCTGCGGGACAGTTCGTTGATGATGCCGTCCATCCGCCGCCGTTCCTTGATTCCGCGCCGCGGAGGTTCCGCGTCCGATACCGTACAGCATAAAACAACCACGCCGGTCGAGAAAGGCCGGCACGCCCCAAACGGACGGTTCTCGTGACCCCACCCGCGCTCCGCGCCGTCGCCCTCGTCAGCGGCGGCGGCACCACGCTCCAGAACTTGCTCGACCGCGCCGCGACCGGCGCGCTACCGGCCCGCGTCGTCGGGGTCGTGGCGAGCCGGGCCGACGCCTTCGGGGTCACGCGCGCGCACCGCGCCGGCGTGCCGGTGAGCGTGGTGGAAAAGGCGCGCCGCGCGACCTTCGCCGACGACGTGTGGGCCGCGGTGCGGGCGTTCGCGCCGGACGTGGTGTGCCTCGCGGGGTGGCTGCACCTGCTCCCGATCCCGGCCGACTTCCGTCACAAGGTGCTGAACATTCACCCGTCGCTCTTACCCGCCTTCGGGGGCAAGGGCATGTACGGGCACCACGTTCACGAAGCGGTGCTGGCCTACGGCGCGAAGGTCAGCGGCTGCACGGTCCACTTCGCCGACGACACCTACGACACCGGCCCGATCTTGGTGCAGAAGTGCGTGCCGGTGCAAGAGGGCGACACGCCCGACGCGCTGGCCGCGCGCGTGTTCGCCGCCGAGTGCGAGGCGTACCCCGAAGCGCTCGCGCTGCTCGCCGAAGGCAAGGTGACGGTGCAGGGCCGACGGGTCATCGTGTCGGGGTAGCTCGTGCGACGCCGCGAGCGGCTTCGCACGAGTCAGCCAGTGGGGGGCTTGCGGAACCGGGCCGGGAGCTTCGGCGGTTCCGCCGGCGGCACCACCGGCTTCGGCTTCAGCGCCTTGTCCGCGATGTCCGTGCGGTAGTGCATCCCGGTGAAGGTGATGAGCTTCACCGCTTCGTAGGCGCGGGCCTTCGCTTCGGCCAGCGTGTCGCCGAGCGCGGTCACGCCCAGCACGCGCCCGCCGTCGGTGACGACGCGGTTCTGGTCGTCGAACTTCGTGCCCGCGTGGAACACCTTCACCCCCGGCAGCGCGTCGGCCTCCGCGATCCCGGTAATCACCTTGCCGTTCGTGTACTTGCCGGGGTAGCCGCCCGAACACAGCACCACGCACACCGACGGGCGCGCGTCCCACTCGATGTTTTCGTACTCCTGAAGGCGCTCGTCCGCGACCGCTTCCAACAGGTCGAGCAAGTCGGTTTTCAGGCGCATCATCAGCACCTGCGTTTCGGGGTCACCGAACCGACAGTTGAACTCCAGCACGCGCGGCCCTTGGTTCGTCAGGAACAGGCCGGCGAACAGGGTCCCCTGAAACGGGAACCGCTGGCGCTTCATCGCGTGGATGATGGGGAAGAACACGCTGCTTTCGAGGTCGCGCATCAGTTCCGGCGTGGCGACGGGCGCGGGGCAGTACGCGCCCATGCCGCCGGTGTTCGGCCCTTGATCGCCGTCGTGTACGGCCTTGTGGTCTTGGCACGCCGGCAGCGGCAGGAACGTGTGCCCGCTGACCAGCGCCAGCACCGACACCTCTTCGCCCTCGAGTCGCTTTTCCACGACGATGCGCCGGCCGGCTTGCGCGCCGAACTCTTCGCGCGTCATGATCCGCTCGACGGCCTTTACTGCTTCCTCGCCGGTCTTGCACACCACGACGCCCTTGCCCGCGGCCAACCCGTCGGCCTTCACCACGACGGGGTACTCGCGGGTGGTGATCCAGTCGCGCGCCGACTGCGGGTGATCGAACACGCTGAACTCGGCCGTGGGCACGTCGGCGTGCCGCATCAGCTCCTTCGCGAAGACCTTGCTCCCCTCGATGCGGGCCGCGTCCTTCGACGGCCCGAACACCTTGATCCCCTTGGCGCGGAGCGCGTCGGCGAGGCCGTTGCACAGCGGGTCTTCCGGCCCGATCACGACGAGGCCGACGGCCTCCTTCGCGCAGACCTTGATGAGCTTGTCGGCGTCGTTGGGGTCGATGGGGACGTTGGTGACGCCGTCGCGCGCGGTGCCGGCGTTGCCGGGCGCGCAGAACACGTTGCCCGCGCGCGGCGACTGCTTGAGCCGCCACGCCAGCGCGTGCTCGCGCCCGCCCTTGCCGATCACGAGAACGTTGATGCGGTCTGCCATGCGAACAGTTTATCCGCCCCACGCGCGGAAGCGAGTGTGCGACCGGCGTGAGTGCGACTTCGCGGGCGCGCGCATGGGGGGTGGCGCAGGAGTCGGTTATCCGGTTGGACGCGCTATGCGGACGCGCGACCGCGCCGCGCGTCTGAGTTGATTGTCGGCCTCGTCCGTTTCCTCTCGACTTAGGACACTGTTTCGCCTAGACTAACTGTACCATTAGGCGGAACTACTCTGGCGGAGGCATTGTGGTGCGCACCTTACGGAACGCTTTCGGGACAGCGGTTTTGGTCGCGTGCGCGGCGCTGTTGGGTTGCGGCAGCAACAAACCGCCGGAGTTCAAGGGTGGCGAGAACGGCGAGAAGGTGCGCGTCGTCGCCACCACGACGATGATCGCGGACATGGCGAAGCGCGTCGGCGGTGACCGCGTCACCGTCGAAACGCTCATGGGGCCGGGCATCGACCCGCACCGCTACCAACCGACCAACGAGGACCGCAAGAAGATCGAAGGCGCGCACCTCGTCTTTTACAACGGCCTGCACCTCGAAGGGAAGATGACGGACATCTTCGAGAAGAGCAAGGGCCGCATCCGCGCGGTCGCCGTCGCGGAGGTGATCGACAAGAAGGACCTGCTCGAAGCCGACATCGACGGCGGTTCGCACGACCCGCACGTGTGGTTCAACGTGACCCTGTGGGCCAAGTGCGTGGCCCCGGTGCGTGACGCGCTCGTCGCGCTCGACCCCGCGGGCAAGGACACCTACGAGAAGAACGCCGCCGCGTACCTCGCGGAACTGGACGCGCTCGAGAAGCACGTCCGCGCCGAACTCGCAAAGGTGCCCGCGGGGAAACGCAAGCTCGTCACCTCGCACGACGCCTTCGGCTACTTCGGCAAGGCCTACGGGTTCGAGGTCAAGGGCTTGCAGGGCGTCAGCACGGCGAGCGAGACGAGCACAAAGGACCGCAAGGAACTGGCGAAGTTCCTCGGCGAGCACCAGATTCCCGCGGTGTTCACGGAAACCTCTGTACCCGACGAGGGGCTGAAGGCCGTCCTCGACACCTGCCAGAGCGACTACAAGCACAAGGTGGCGCTGATCGGGGGCGACGAGGCGCTCTTCTCGGACGCGCTCGACGCGCCCGACAAGCCCGCCGGCACCTACGCCGGCATGATCCGCCACAACGTGAAGGTGATCGTGGACGCGCTCTCGAAGTGAGGGCCGCGAGCGGCGCGGCGTAAGCCCGCCGGTGCTACGCGACTGAAACCACGCCCGCGCGAATGGAGTTGTTCAGCTACCGGCGGGCTTACGCCGCTCGCCGATGATCCGAATCTCGTAGCAGGTTGTGGAGCGCGAAGCATGTCGGGCACAGCGACCATCGACGTAGCGCGAACGGCGGGCGTGTCGGCTCCCCCCGCCCCAGTGTCTTCCCCGGCCATCGAGGTTCACGACCTCACGGTCGCCTACCGCGACAAGCCGGTGCTTTGGGACATCGACCTGACGGTGCCGGCCGGTGTGCTCATGGCCGTGGTGGGGCCGAACGGCGCGGGCAAGACCACGCTCATCAAAGCGATCCTCGGCCTGTTGAAGCCGGTGTCCGGCGCGGTGCTCGTTCACGGGACGCCGTACGCGCCGCGCGCGCGGGCGGTCGCCTACGTCCCGCAGCGCGGCACCGTTGATTGGGACTTCCCCACGACGGTGTTCGACGTGGCCATGATGGGCACCTACGGGCGGCTCGGCTGGTTCCGCCGGCCGGGGGCCGCGGAGCGCGCCGCCGCCGCCGACGCGCTCGCGCGCGTCGGCATGAGCGCGTTCGCCGACCGCCAAATCAGCCAGCTCTCCGGCGGGCAGCAGCAGCGCGTGTTCCTCGCGCGGGCGCTCGTCCAAGACGCGCCCGTGTACCTCATGGACGAGCCGTTTCAGGGCGTGGACGCGGTGACGGAAAAGGCCATCGTGGACATCCTGCGCGAGCTGCGCGCCCGCGGCCGAACGGTCGTCGTGGTTCACCACGACCTCGCGACCGTGCCGGACTACTTCGACTGGGTGACGCTGCTCAACGTGCGCAAGATCGCCAGCGGTCCCACCACAACCACCTTCACCGAAGCCAACCTCAAGCGCACCTACGGCGAGCGTTACAGCCGCTGAGATGGGCCTGCGGATGGCGCAGACTTCGGCGTTCATCTGCGGGCCATTCTTCCTACTCGGTGGGCGGCAGTACGGGGTGCGTGCCGGACGGGGCTTGCGCGTCGGCGAACGGCGACTTCATCGGCAGCCGCACGGTGAACTTGCTCCCCTTGTCGATCACGCTCTGCACGAGGATGTCGCCGCCGTGCTCGCGGACCACCTTGCGGCTCACCGGCAGGCCCAGCCCGGTGCCGCGGCTCCCCTTCGTGCTCACGAACGGTTTGAAGATGGCCTCCAACTTGTCGGCCGCGATGCCGGGGCCGTTGTCGAGCACGATCACCTTCGCCCACGCCCCGTCCGGTTCTAGTAGAGCTTGAACCGCGAGCTTCGGGTTCGGGCGGTCCTCCAGCGCGTCGAGGGCGTTGGTCACGAGGTTCAGCACGGCGCGGTGGATGCCGTCCGGGTCGCACGGGACCGCGCCCACGCCGGTGCCGGGGTGCCATTCGAGCGCGATGCCGCGGTCCTGCGCCCGGCCGCGCACCATTTCCACCACGTCCTCGCACAGCTTGTTCAGGTCGGTCGGCTCGATGGCCGGCGCGCGCTCCTTCGAGTAGCTGAGCATGTCGAGCATGAGGTCGTCGATGCGCGCTTGGTTCCGCTCGACCAGCTTCCAGCCCTTGCCGAGCAGGTCGCGGTCGTCGTCCTTGAGCGCGCCGCGCACCATGTCGGCCCCGAATCGCACGCCCTGCATGATGTTCTTGATGTGGTGCGAGAGGGCCGCGATGGTCTGGCCCACGGCCGCGAGGCGCTCGGCGTTCACCAGCGCCTCGTGGTACCGGCTCTCCTCGACCGCGATGGCCGCTTGGTGCGCGATCGCGCTGGCGAGGTGCAGGTGGTCCTCGGTGAACTTGCCCGACTCCAGCCCGCGGCTCACGGCCTGTTTCAGCGTCGATTGGGTGTCGAGGAACAGCACGCCCACGGTCTCGCGCCGGCCCTTCATCGGCACGCAGATGGCCTCGCGGATGTTGTGCCGGTGCAGGCTCTCGGCCGCGCGGAAGCGGTCGTCGGTGTGGACGTCCGAGACGAGAATGCCCTGCCGCTCCTTCAGGACGTAGTCGACGACGGTGCGGCTGACGCCCAGTTCCTCCTGCCGGTTGGTGCCCTCGCGGTACCGCACGGCCTTGGGCACGAGCCGCCCGGCCTCGTCGCGCAGCATGAAGCACCCGTGGTCCGCGTCCACCGACTTGAACACCAGCTCCATGACCGTGGTGAGGAGCTGGTCCACGTCGAGGATGTGGCTGACGGCCTCGGCGGTTTCGTACAGGGCCGCGAGGCCGGCGAGCCGGGTGCGGAGCCAGTCGGTGGCCGCGGCCGGGCGCGACAGGATCTGGCTCCCGGCGTCGGCGGCGACGGTGCGCACGATGGCCGACGCGAGGTCTTGGTCCGGGCGCGCCTGTAGGCGCACGCGCTCGGTCAGGTCGTTGGCCCCGGCCGCGGCCTCGTTGCGGCTCACCGTGAACATGAGCAGCGTTTGGCCGAGCGAGATCGTGTCGCCGCTGCGCAGCGGGGCCACCTGCACCGGCTGGCCGTTCAGCAGGGTGCCGTTGCCGCTGCCGAGGTCGAGCAGTTCGTACCCGGCCGGGCCGGCCCGCACCTCGAGGTGCCGGCGCGACACCTGCGTGTCGTGCAGGGCGACGGCGTTGGCCGAGTGCCGGCCGATGGTCACGCCGCCGGTCCCGCCGGGTAGCTCGAACTGCTTCCCCTCGTCCACGCCGCGAATGACGATCAGCCGGGGCACGTCGCGCTCCTTCTCGTGGGCGCACATACCGTACCGCACCGGCGGGCGCGGGGCAATCGGGGAGGCGCGCGAACCGCGCCGCGCGCGCGGGCGTAGGTCACATTACCGGCGCGCGGCCCGCGCCGTAGAATCGTGCCCGTGACACTCGGCGAGTTGCAACAGCGGATCCGCGACCTGTTCGGCCAGAAGGACGGCCGGCGGGGGGTGGAAGGCACGTTCATGTGGTTTATGGAAGAGGTGGGCGAACTGGCCGCGGCGCTCCGCGACCCGACCGCCGACCCCGGGAACCTCGCGCTGGAGTTCGCGGACGTGCTCGCGTGGCTCGCGACCCTCGCGAACATCGCCGGCGTAGACCTCGACGCCGCGGTTCAGCAGAAGTACGGGGCCGGGTGCCCCAAGTGCCGTGCGACCCCGTGCGCGTGCGGCGCGGCGAAACCGTGAACCTCCGAAAAGCCCGAACCCGTCGAGCCGAATTCATGCCAACCGCGGCCGTCCGATACTCCCTCGCGGTCGCGGTCGCGCTCGCGTGCCTCGCGCCCGCGCCCGCCGCGGACAAGGACAAGGTCAAGATCACCGGCGCGACGGTCGGGTTCCGCGCCGCGGCGCGCGACGCCGACCCGGTTGCCAAGTTCGGCGCGGCGGCCCCTGTTGCCGTGACTCTCCAAGTTCAGAGTGCCGTCGACGAGTCGGCGGAACTGGTGTTCGAAGCTCCGGACGCCGACGAGGTGAACGCCGTGCTCGCGGTGCCGCTGGCCCTCGCGGGCGTCGCGCCCGGCACGTCGGTCAGTGTGACGGGCTACGTGCGCCCGGCCGCGGCGTCGGGCGAAGTCACGATCACCGTGCGCGCCAAGTCCGGCGCGCCGCTCTCGGAACCGTATCGCGTGCGCGTGAAGCCGCGCGAGCCGCTGCAATACGTTGTGCTGGCAATTGGCGGCGTGCCGGCCGGCTTCGAACTGCCGAAGGGCGCGACCGCGGCCGGCGGCGCGGACCCCGGCCCGCTGCGCAACGGGCGCGTCGAACTCGCGCACGCCGCCACGGTCGCGGACCTGCCGAACCACTGGTTCGGCTACGAGGCCGCGGACCTCGTGATCCTCCACACGTCCGCCCCGGAACTGCTGGAGCAACTGTTCGCGCCTGCCACTTCGCCCACGCGCGACGCGCTCTTCGAGTGGGTGCGCCGCGGCGGACGGCTCGTCATTTCGGTCGGCGCGAACGCTTCGCGCGCGAGCGAACTGCCGCACTTCCAAGCGCTGCTCCCGTACGCCATTGACACGAAAGCCCCGGCGCGGAAGCCGAAGGAGGGGGCCGCGGTACTGTACTGGTCGGCCGCGGGCACCGCGAACACCACGCTCACCGGGGTCATCGGGGGCAAGGGGGAACCGCTCGTGCTGGCGACCTTCGTTCCCGGCACCAAGCCGGCGCGCGTGCTGATCCCGCCGCCGGCGCGCCGGGCCGACGCCCCGGACCCGGTCGCGGTGCAGCAGGCGCTCGGCCTCGGTCGCCTCACGGTGATCGGGTTCGACCTCGGCACGGCGCAGTTCACCGACGCGCAGGTGCGCGCCGACTTCTGGGACTGGGTGCTGCGCGACGGCGGCGCGTACCGGGCCAGCGCCGGGGGCGACGGCAAGGCGCGCCCCGCGGGCGCGCTGACCGAAGACGAGGACGAGGTCGCGGTCGCGCTCCGCGCCCACAACGACACCTTCGACGGCGTCGCGGTCGTCTCGTTCGGCTGGATCGCGGTACTGATCGTCCTCTACATCCTGCTGATCGGCCCGGTCGAGTACTACTTCCTCAAGCGCGTCCTCGGCCGGCTCGAACTCACGTGGGTCACGTTCCCCGTCATCGTGCTGACCGTGAGCGCCGCCGCGTACCTCTCCGCGGACGCGATCAAGGGCCGCGAGTTGAAGGTGAACAAGATCGACATCGTGGACGTGGACGCGCACGCGAACCGCGTGTACGGCACGACGCAGTTCACCGTGTTCAGCCCGAAGATCGACAACTACACGGTCGGGGTGACGCCCGCCGCGGGGTGGCCCCGCGCGGACCAGTTCCACGCGACGGTGAGTACGCTCGGCGCGCCGCGCGGCGGCAAGCCCGGCATCGTGCGCCGCAAGTACGCGGTCGGCGGCCTCGACCGCGACCTCGGTTCGGAACTGGGCGGCGTCCCTATTCAGGTGTGGTCAACCAAGGCGTTCGGCGCGAACTGGGCGCACGACTTCGAAGCCGGCGCGCGCGCGAAGTTCGAGTCGAATGTCTTTCACCCGGTCGGCGACCCGGCGCGCGTGCTCGGTTCGTTCACGCACCACTTCCCGCTGCCGCCGCTGACCGACTGCGTCGCGTTCTACGCGGGGCAGGCGTACCCGCTGCCGGGCGGCGTGATCGTCCGCGGCGAGCCGGTGCGCCTGATGCTCGATCAGGGGACGCAGGCGACCCAATGGCTCCAACAGAACGGGCAGTTGGACGCGCTGTTGAACAACGCGCAAGCGTACCGCGACCGGCCGGGCCAGAAGGCCGGGCAGAAGGCCCAGCCGAACCAGCAGGTGCTGGGGCCGTCCGGCCCGCTGCCGCTGTGGGGGCTGCTGTTCCACGAGGCCGCTTTGAAGAACGAGGACGGCGCGTTCGCGCGGAACGCCTCGCTGCGGCGGCTCGATCAGTCGTGGCGGCTGCACGCCGACAACCGCGACGAGGTCGTCATCGTCGGCCGCGCGGTCACGCCGGTCGGCCCCGCGGAAGCGGTGCTGACGGGCGCGCCGGCGCTGCTGTCGCTGAAGGGCCAACCCGGTTCCGCCGACCGCTGGAAGATTCCGGGCACCGCGCGGCAAGAAACGTGGGTCCGGTTCTACCTCCCGGTGAAGTAGCGCGCCTGTTCTGTAGCCGGCCTCAGTGAGGCCGGCGCTCCCGCGCCGCTCAGTGCCGGCCTCACTTCTCCGTTTCTTCCCACAGCGCGAACCGGGTCGCGCTTGTCGGCGGCTCGCGCCGCAGGGTAGAATCGGGTACGCCTGCCGTCCCGCCCGCCCGGAGCCAATCGTGACGCGTGCCCTTTTTGCAGTAGGCTTGGTCGCCTTCGCCGTTGCCGCCGCTACGCCCGCGGCCGAACCCGCACCGGCCCCGGCCCCCACCAGCCCGCGCGACGCCTTCTTCCGCAAGCCCGCCGTTCACGCCATCAGCATCACGGTCCCGAAGAAGGAACTCGACCAGTTGAACCGCGACCCGCGGAAGTACGTCAAGTGCTCCCTAAAGGCGGGCGAGACCGAGTTCACCGACGTCGGCATTCACCTGAAGGGCGCGGCCGGGAGCTGGCGCGGGTTCGACGACAAGCCCGGCCTCACCCTGAACATGGACAAGTTCTTCGAGGGCCAACTGTACAACGGCCTCGACAAGTGGCACCTCGCGAACTCGGTGCAAGACCCCAGCTACCTGTCGGAGTACGTGTGCGGCGAGCTGATGCGCGCCGCGGGCGTGCCGGCCGCGCGCGTCACCTTCGCCACCCTCACCCTGAACGGACGCAAGCGCGGCCTGTACTACCTGAAAGAGGGCTACGACAAGCAGTTCCTCAAGCACCACTTCGGCAACAGCAGCGGCAACTTCTACGACGGCGGGTTCCTCCGCGAGATCGACCAGCCGCTACAGCTCATCTCCGGCGAGGGCGACGTGGCCGACCGCGCCGACCTCAAGGCGCTGCTGGCCGCGGTGCGCGAGCGCGACGAGGCCAAGCGGTTCGAGAAGCTCGAAAAGCTCCTCGACCTCGACAAGTTCCTGAGCTACGTCGTCGTGGAAATGATCACCTCGGACTGGGACGGGTACCCCTCGAAGTGCAACAACTACCGCATCTACCACAACCCGAAGACGAACAAGATCACGTTCATCCCGTCCGGCATGGACCAGATGTTCGGCGACACCAACTGGCCGATCCTGCCGGACTGGGGCGGGGCCGTGGCCCGCGAACTGATGCGCACCAAGGAGGGGAAGAAGCGGTACATCGCCCGGCTCCGCGAGATCATGGAGAAGGTGTACCTGCCCGAGCGCTACATGAAGCTGTTGGACGAACTGGAAGCCGTGGTGCAGCCCGCGCTGGCGTCGGTGGATGCCGGCGCGGGCCGCGACTACAAGAACCAAGTGAACCGCCTGCGCCACGCGATCAAGGAGCGCGCCCGCAACATCAACGAACAAATCAAGCGCCTGCCCCCTGAGAAATGAGCAGTGGGCAGAGAGCAGAAAGGCATTTTTGACAGGATGAACAGGATGAAGAGTGGGGTTCGCCCTGTCGCTCCGTCTCTGTTCATCTTGTTCATCCTGTCAAAACTCTTCTGCTCTCTGCCCGCTGCCGACCGCTCGCGTTGACACGCCGGCGGCAGTCGGGTACGTCCGGCACATGGTCGTATCGCGTTTCTGCGCCGCGGTCGGGCTTGTCGCGCTGGCGGCGCTGGTCGGGTGTCAGCCGGCGCGCCCGCTGGCGGAGCGGTGCCACCGGCACCGGGCGCTGGCGTCCGCGGACGCGCCCCCGGTCGTGCCGCCGGGCGTCGTGCTGGCCTCGCCCGCGGACCTCGTGGACGGCCTGCGCGCGCCGCGCCACGTCCTCGCGCTCTCCAGCGGCGGGTTGTACGGCGCGTACACCGCGGGCGTGCTCGACGGGTGGACCCGCACCGGCACGCGCCCGGAGTTCGACGTCGTGACGGGGTCGAGCACCGGCGCGCTCATCGCCCCGTTCGCGTTCCTCGGCAGCGCGTACGACGCGCAGGCGATGAAGCTGTACACGAACGTGCAGGCCGAAGACATCTTCCGCATCCGGGCGTGGGTGACGATCCCGTTCCGCGACTCGCTCGCCACCACCGCGCCGCTCCGCAAGCTCATTCAGGACCAAGTGACCGAAGAACTGATGACGCGGATCGCGGCCGAGCACCGCAAGGGGCGGCGGCTGTACGTGGGCACCACGAACCTCGAGTCCAAGCGCGCGGTGATCTGGGACATGGGGGCGATCGCGTGCCGCCCGTGCCCGGACGGGTGTACGCTGTTCCGCGACGTGCTGCTCGCGTCGGCGTCGGTGCCCGGTGTGTTCCCGCCGGTCGAGTTCCGGATCGACGTGGACGGGCGGCGCGAGAGCGAGTTGCACATCGATGGCGCGGTCACCGCGCCGCTGTTCGTCCCTGCGGGCGTGTTCGCCACGGCCGCGACCCTGAACGGGAACCCGGACCCGACCAAACCCCCGCCCCCGGGCGCGCCGAACGTCTACGCCGTCGTAGCCGGCAAGGTGTACCCGGAGGCCGGGCCGGTGCGCCGCCGCATCCTGCCGGTGCTGGGCGCGACCACCGGCGCGCTGCTGTTCGCGCAGTGCCGGGCGGAACTGGCGAACCTGTACTGGCAGTCGCGACTGGCCGGGATGCGGTACCACATGGTCGCGCTGCGCCAAGACGCGGACATCGGCGCGGACACCGCGGTGAGCTTCGACCAGAAGGTGATGCAGGCCTTGTACCGCGAGGGGCTGGCGGACGGGCAGGCGGGCCCCGCGTGGCGGTACGCGCCGCCGGCGCTGGGCCCGTGCGACGGGGACTACGCCCGCGGCGGCCGGCACCTGCGCACGATGCCGGCCCCGGCCCCGTGACCCCTACGTAACGCGGCCGATCAGGTGGAACGCGCCCCAGCGGACCGGGTGATCGAACCGGGCGACGCGGTGCAGTTCGGCCACGTGAGCGCCGGTGCGCGGGGACCGCAGCAGGGCCGCGATGCGCTCGGCCTCGTCGGACATGCCCTGATCCTTCAGCAGCCGCTCGGCCGTGGCGAAGTGCGTCTTGGCCTTCGGCTCGTTCTCGGCCCAGTGCGCCGCGATCCCGGCTTGGAAGTGCGACTTCGCCGCCTCCAGCGGGTACGCGGCCTCCGGGAACGTCGCGACCACACGGTCGGACGTGCGCACCACTTCGTCGGTCGCCATGCCGCGCACGCGCCGGCGGGCCTCGCGGATTGCCACGATGGGTTTGGCCCCGGCGCGCAGGTGGGTCAGGTAGTCGAGGGTGAACACCGCGGCGCTGGCGTCGTTCACGCACCACTGGGTGGCGAGCACGGTGCCGGCCCCGCGGAGCAGGAACGCGGTCATCAGGCCGAGGCTCTCGTCGGCCGCGCGCCAGTCCCGCACGCCGGTCTCGCACCCGTTCAGGATCACGTGCGCGCCCTCTTTGAGGCGCGCGCGGCGGTGCATCACGTCGAGGGCCAAGAGCGGGTCGCCGCGGAGCATCAGCCGCGCGAGCGGGGCGAACGACTCGTCCCCGGTGCCGTGACAACTGAAGTGCAACAGCCCGCAGTCGGACCAGTCGTCGGTCGCGCCCGGGGTGGCGTCCGCGCCGAGGAAGTAGCGCCCGCCCGCGCCGAACTGCTCGCGCAGTTGGCGGCCCTCCCAGTCGGCGAACGGGAGCGTGCCCTTCTCGTGCCGGTTCGGGTTCGCGAGGCTGAGGACGCCCCCGGTCCAGTCCGTGGGCGGGAGCGTGAGGAGCAGGTTCGCGGCCGGCAGGTAGGCCACGTCGAACGCCTCGCACAGGTACACCGGGCGGCCGTGTTCGTACCACCGGGCCGCGTGCAGCGGCAGCGCGTTCAGGTACCCGTGCGGCACCAAATACAGCCCGCGAACGCCCTCACGCCGCAGCGCCGCGAGCAGCGGAACGACGAGGTATTGGCCGAGTTCGTCCAACCCATCATCGTCGGGCGCGGTCTCCGTGTGGCGGATCGAGCGCAGCAACCGGTCGAGCCTCTGGCTGAACTCCTTGTCCTCGGCGGGGAACGCGAGCCGGTGGCACGTCAACCCGCGGCGGGTGACGACGAACGCCAGCACGACCTCGTGTTCGAGCCGCCAGAAGTCGACAACGGCCCAGTCCGGCGGGAGCGCGTCGCAGTCTTGCAGGTCGCGCACGGTCGCGGGCTCCGCGTCCACGGGCGCACTCGGCGGGGCGAGCTGGCGGGACGCGCGAATCAGCTTTTCAGCGGCGTCGCGGGTACGGGCGCGGACGCCCCGTGCTTCTTCGCGCGTCGCCGCGCGCTGATCGAGCAGGGCGACCAGATCGCCGCGCATGGCGGTCAGCCGCGGGTCGGCGGGCGCGGCGTGCGTGAGCTGGCGCATCAGGTCGCCCACGACCGCGGCCTTGCCGTCCTGCGCCGCCTCGAACGCCTCGACTGGGAGGTCAAGGGCGGTCGCGTACTGAACCGCGAGCTGCACGGAACGGTTGGCTTCAGTCAGGTACTCCAGATGGTTCTCGTCGATACCCGCGGTGCGCCGCGCGCCGCGGTAGATCGTGCGCGATTCCGTCGCCCGCGCGAAGGCGTCCACGCGCCGATCTGCGGTCCACAGCGCTTTGGCGAGGTTGCCAGTCACCTTTCCGCGCACGCCGGGGTTCCGGAAAGCGGTAAGCACTCGCTCGTACTCAACAACGGCTTCGTCATTTCGATTGAGTTTGCGGAGTGTGCCCGCCCGGTTGTTCCGGCACCGCGCGGCTTGGATCTCGAGCCCGTGCTTTTCGTACACGGCCAGCGCCGACTCGTACCCGCGCAGTGCCTCCTCGTACCAACCCAGCATCAGGAGTGTGGCCGCCCGGTTCTCACGGCACTGCGCGGCTTGGATCTCGAGCCCGTGCATTTCGTACACGGCCAGCGCCGACTCGTACCCGCGCAGTGCCTCCTCGTACCAACCCAGCATCAGGAGTGTGGCCGCCCGGTTCTCACGGCACTGCGCGGCTTCGATCTCGAGCCCGTGCGCCTCGTACACGGCCAGCGCCGACTCGTACCCGCGCAGCGCCTCCTCGTATCGACCCAGCAACTGGAGTGTGTTCGCCCGGATCAGCGCGATGACCGCTCCGCTCCGCGGGTCACCGTGATCCGAATAAATGGTGCGGATGACGTCTTGCAGCGCGAGCGCGAGCGCGTAACGACCGAACTCGCATAACGCGATGGTGTGACTTCTGATGATCTGTGCGGGGAAGAGCGCGTCGCGCCCGTGTCGCTCACGAATCTCGTGGAGCCACGCGGCCAACTGTTGCGTGCTCTCGTTGGTCGCGAGCTGTGCGAGTTCGAGCGACCCGGCGATCTCGGCGACTTTCTCAATGGGCATCATTTCCAGACCTACGCTCATCATCAGGAACAGCAGAACATCGAACGGGTTCCGCCCATCGGCCGGAATCTGAGCCAGCATTGCGGCGATTGCCGGGTTGGGGTTCAAGGACACAGCACGCTCCTTGTTGAAAATCGTGAGGGCGACGGTGTCGAACGCGCGCGGCGTCAGCCGCGCACGGGAACGGCGGCCGAAAAGGTCAGGGTGCGCACCAGTCGCGCGCGGTCGTCCGGCGCGACCGGCGCGTCGCCGCGCACCGTCAGGCGCAGGGGTAGGGCGTCGTCCCACGTGCCCTCGGCGAACTCGAACGCGGCGCGCGGCAGCGGGTCGGTCGCGACGGAACTGGCCCGCGGTCGCCCGCCGGGGCACACGGGGATTGTGAACGTGTGCTCGGGCGCGCCCGGCAGGCGCTCGAACCGCAGCGTCACTTCCAGCGGGGCCAACACCGGGGCCGGCGACGCGGCGAGGTACAGACACACCTGATCGGGGTTTCCCGGCACCGACTCCGCGTGCAGGGCGAACGTGAACGACTCGGTCCGGTCCGCCGGCGGGCCGTAGAACCGCGCGCGCACCGCGGCTCTCAGGGCGTCCCCTTCGGGGTCCGATCTCAGCCCGATCAGCTTGATCGCTTGCCCCGGTACGGGGGGGCCGACCACCGCGGGCACCTTGTGTGCGAGCAGGTTGTGGGCGACTTCGCCGGCTCCGGCGCTCAGGGCCGCGCCGTAGCCCGACGGCTCGGCCCGCGCGTCGAGCGCGACCACGCGCTTGATCACCTCGATCCAGAACGGCGACGGGCCGGTATGATCCGGGTCGTCGTCGTTGTACGCGGCCTCGTGAACCTGAATGAGCTGGTTCGCGTTCAGCAGCACCGCGGCGAGCGCGCCCGGGTCGGTGATCGCGCCGGGGCCGCGGGCGCGCACGGCCTCGTACACCTCGAACGGGAGCGGGTCGCCGAACGCCCCGCCGGGTAGCCACGTCTTCAGCAGCGCGACGTGTTCCGTCAGGGCGTCGTGATCCACACCGAGGTAGCACAGCCACTCACACACCGCGGCGCGCTCGTGGTCCTTCACGGCGGCGGCCCCGCGCGCCCGGTCGGTGATGAGCGTGTTCACCAGCCCGCGCGGGCACGCGGGCGGCACCGTCGTCAACCATTTGGGCGGCATCTCAAGTGACATTTCAAAGACCTCTGGGCAAAGAAAATGGTGTGGGACTTTTCGCGTGAGGCGGGGCCGACGTCGTGTCGGCCCTCACCCGGTCCGTTCGGTCAGGTCCGCGGCCGTGACCTCGCGGCGCTCCAGAGCGGCGCGGAGCGCGGCCCGGGCCCTCTGAAGCAGCGGGTACACTTGTGCCCGCGTGCGGCCCAACCGGGCCGCGATCTCGTCTACGGTGCGGTGGGCGAACCACTGATCCAATACGTCGCGGTGCTCGGCGTTCAGGGTCGCAACGGCGGCGCGCACCTCCTCCAGAAGCTCGGCCCGGTCGGGGGCCGCGGCCGGGCGCGCGTAGTTCGCTTCGTGCCGTCGGCGCGCGCCCGCGCGCCGGCCCTGATCGCGCACCCAGTTCCGGGCCACGGCGATCATCCACGCGCGGCAGGCGCACTCGGTGTCGAACGAATCGGTCCCGCGCACCGCGGCCTGCTTCTGCGCGTGCGAGTAGGCGTCCGCGTCGCGGTGCCCGTCGTCCGGTAGCCCGATCCGCCGCCCCTGCTCGCGCGCCGCGCGCGTCACATGGGGTTCGGCGCTGACGATCCACACCGCGGACATCGTTCACCTCCGTGCCGGCCACACGTTAGCGACTCCGACAGTGAACGCCGCCCGCCCGCGCAATTCGGGAAAAAAAGCAAAAATCGCCGCGCGCCCGTACCCGCGTTACTCCTCGGTCAGTTTCCCGGTCGCCGACCAGTCCGCGGGGAGGAAGTCGCGGACGAACTCCAACAGGCCCAGCGCGGCCAACTCGTCGGTCACGCGGTCCGGGGTGGGGTCGGCCAAGCCCGCGCGCACCTCGTCCACCACGAACCCGGCGAACCGGACGCGGGCGCGGCGCAGCATCTGCCGCGCGGCGTCGGCGCGCACCGGCGCGCCCGCCCGCGCCGCCAGTCGCTCCGCGAGTTGTTCCGAGGTGTCGTCCGGGTGCGCGGTGCGGAGCCGCAGCACGGTCTCGGCCCGGGTGCCGGGGTTCGCGCGCTCGTACTCGCGCAGCGCCGCCCACGCGTGGTCCAGCACGTTCTGCTGCCACGCCCCGTCCCACGCGGCGTCGGCCCGGTCGTCCGCGCCGGCGAGCAGGTCCGGGTCGAGGTCCGCGCTCTTGCGCCGGTTCCCCTTCGCCCAGTGCTTGCGCACCATGTTCCGAACGGCGGTGCGGATCAGGTCGCGGAACCGGCCGCGGTTCGGGTCCGCGCCCGCGAAGTCGCCGCTGAGGAGCCGCACGACGGCCTCTTGCGCCAGTTCGTCGGCGTCGCCGTCGTCGCGCGCGATCCCGCCCACGTAGCGGCGGATCGCGCGGGCGTACCGCAGCACCAGCGCGTGGCGCGCGGCGGCGGCGCTCTCCGGCGTGCCGGCGGCGTGCGCGGCCCGCACGAGGCTCCACTGCGTGGCGATGGCGTCGAGGCGCGACGGGTCGGCGGTCATGGCTTCGGGTCCGGCGGTTTCTTGGGGCGCACCTTGTTCAACAGGTCCGAGACGCGGGCGAGCAGGTCGCGGTACCCGGCGTCGTCCGGGTGCTGCTTGACGAGGTCCGCGAGCAACTGCTGCGCCTTCTCGAGGTAGGCGATCGCGGTCTTCACCTCGCCGGTCGCGGAGGTCGGTACCGCGAGCGAGTACAACAGGCTCGCCGAACTATAGCGATAGAGCGGCAGGTAGTTGAATTGCGCCGCGAGCGTGTCGTACTCCGCGAGCGCGGCTTTGTACGCGGTGATCGCTTTCGCGTGGTCCTTGCGCGCGTCGTGGTAACTGGCGATCGTGTACTTGAGCCGGGCGCGGAGCTCGCGCGCCGCGACCGACGATTGGTCCGGCAGCGCGTCGGCCTCGTCCGCGGCGCGCCCGAGCATCTCGCCCACCTCCTTCGTCTTCGCCGGGTCGTCGAACGACAGCAGGAACATCGCGAGTCGCCGGTTGGCGTCGATCACGTCGCGCCGGCGCGCCGGGTTCTCCGGCTCGGCTTTTGCAAGCCGCCGGTAGATGTCGGTCAGTTCTCGCATCTGCGCCTCGGTGGTGTCCCACTTTTTCAGGCGCATGTCGCGGTAGTGCAGTTCGAGCCGCACCAGTGCGAGTAGCTCGAGCGCCCGGGCGTCGTCGGGGTGGGCCGCGGCGAGTCGGATCGCGGCCGGTGCGACGGCGTCCAGCACCTCGTCGCTCCCCTTCAGGTCGCCGCGCCAGTGCTTGAGGCCGCCGAGTTTCGCGGTGGCGAACAGGCGGTTTCGCGTGTACAGCATCTCACCGGGGAACCGCGCCTCCAGCTCCGTCGCGATGTCGCGGCACTTCGTGTACGACTGCTCCGCGGCGGTCAGGTCGCCCGTCGCGGACTCGAGGTTCCCGAGCCGGTCGTACCCGGCCATGCGGTAGTTGAGGATGTCCGCGTCGGCCGCGAGGAACTCGGCCAGCCCGTCGAGCGTGCGCTTCGCCTGCTTGAGGACGCCCAACCGGATCGGCTCGCTTCCGGGCAGTTCCTTGAGCCGGTCGGACATCTCGAAGAACGAGCGGTCCAGTGAGACGAGCGTAATCATCAACGTTTTTTGCTTCTGCTCCTTTTCTTGCTCGGTTCGTACCTTCTCCGCCAAAATGCTCTTGTTCGCGTTCTCGACGTTCTCCTTCTCGGCCGTGATGTCCTTGTTCGCCTGATCGAGTTGCGTGTTCTTCGCCGCCAGTTCGGTATTGGCGTCCCGCAACTTGAGGTAGCCGACGCCGAGCGCGACCGCGGAGCCGAGTACGATCAGCGCCGCGACCGCGCTCGTCACCGTGAGCGCCACGTTCCGCCGCGCGAGTTTGGCGAGGCGCTCGAAGAGCCCCACCGGGCGCGCGACGATGGGCCGCCCGTCGAGGTACCGGCGCAGGTCGTCGGCGAGGTCGCGGGCCGTGTCGTACCGCTTCCGCGGCTGCTTCTCGAGGCACTTCAGGCAGATCGTTTCGAGGTCGCGGGGCACGTCCGGCTGGAGCGCGCGCGGCGGCACCGGGTCGCGGGTCAGCACCAGCATGAGCGTCTGAACCGGGTCCGGCATTTGGAACGGGGGCCGGCCGGTGAGCGCTTCGTACAGCACCGCGCCGAGCGCGTACACGTCCGCGGGCGGGCCGACGTTGGCGACGACGCCGCTGGCCTGCTCCGGCGGCATGTACCCCGGCGTGCCGAGGATCTCGCCCGTGCGGGTGAGCGCGCCGCCGCTGTCGGGCTTGGTGTCGGCCCCGCGCGACGCGACCGTTTTCGCCAGCCCGAAGTCGGCCACCTTCGGTACGAAGTCCGCGAGCCGGAACGGGCCGTCGCCCGCGCCCTCTTTCCGCGCCAGCAGAATGTTCCCCGGCTTGAGGTCGCGGTGGATGATGCCTTGTGTGTGACTGTGGTGAACGGCGCGGGCCACCACCTCGACGAGGTCCGCGGCGTCGCGCGGCGGCTGCGGCGCGCCCGCGAGCGCGCGGGCCAGCGCGCCGCCGTCCACGAACTCTTGCGCGAAGTACGGGCGGCCGCCCGCGGACCCGCTCTCGTAGAGCTGCGCGATGTTCGGGTGCTGCAACCGGGCCACCGCGCGGGCCTCTTCGCGGAACCGCGCCAGCAGGTGGTCGTCGGCCTCGTGCAGCAACAATTTGAGGGCGACGACGCGCCCCAAGCCGAGGTGCCGGGCGCGGTACACGCGCCCCATCCCCCCGCGGCCGATCAGTTCCAGCACTTCGTAGCCGGGAACCACGGGGAGCGCGGGGTCGGCGGTGCCGAGCGCCGCGCCGGGCGGCGGGTTCGGGGTCTCCGTCGGGCGGAAATCGGGGGTGGTTTCCATCACGCCCGATTGTACCCGACCGCGGCCCGCGGCGCACGCGCCGGATTATCTCCCCGCCCGGCGCGCCGCCGCGCGCCCCCACCTCACGCCGTACCCGGCCTCCGGCTCACTGGCTGCCGAAGACGCCGACGCTGAAGTTGAACAGTTGCCGGTGGTCGCCGTTGGCGCGGTTCAGCGGCACCGCGAAGTCCAGCGCCAGCGGCAGCGGCCCCAGCGCCGGCACCGAGATGCGCAACCCCATGCCCACCGACACGCGGTAGTCCTTGATCTCGAACCGGCGCTCCACGGTCCCGTGGTCGAGGAACGCCACCACGAACATCTTGTCGTTCGGCAGCACCGGGACTTGGTACTCGACGGTGTTCAGGAACGAGAACGTGCCGCCCGTGGAGAGGAAGTTTTCCGACGGGCCGACGCCGCGGAAGCTGAACCCGCGGAAGCTGCGGATGCCGCCCGCGTAGAACCGCTCGAACACCGGGGCGTTGGTCCCCGCGACCGCCACCTGCGTGCGGACGCCCAGCACGTGCCGCCCGCTCCCGTCCTCGCGCGCCAGCCGCTTCGACGAGAAGAACTGCGTGTACTCCAGCGTGCCCACCGGGAACTGGTAGTCGCCCAGCACCTGCTCGAACCCCACGTCGAACACGTTCCCGCGCGTCGGGTACACGTACGAGTCGCGCGTGTCGCGGTTCAGGCCCGCGCGCAGGCCCACGAGGAAGTGCCCGCCGCGGTCGTTGCTGATCGACGGCGGCGCGAACGCCGGCACGTCCTTCACGTTCACCCCTTCCACGCGCGTGCTGAACGACGCGCGCCAGATCGGGTCGAGCCGCCGGTCGAGGGTGAACCGCCCGCCGTAGCGGTCCTCGTTGTACTCCGCGAACGCCCGGTTGAAGTAGTACCCGGACACCGTGAGGCCGAACGGCGTGTCCAGCAGGTACGGCTCGCGCCACGTCACCGAGTACCGCTGGAAGTCGGTGCCGGGCGCGGCCTCGAGCCGCAGTTCCTGCCCGCCGCCGCGGAACGCCCGCCCGGTGCGGAAGTCGTCGAAGCTGGTCGGGAACCGCAGGATGTCGAAGTTGCGCTCGTTCAGCGCGATGTTCGCCGTCAGCCCGGCGTCCGAGTTGATGCTGCCGCCCAGCACGAACTGGCCCGTGCGCGTCTCGCGCACCCGCACCCGGATGTCTTTGAACTGCTGGTCCAGTTCGTTCGGCAGCACTTCCACGGTGGGCGGGTCTTCGGGGTCGAAGATGCCGAGCCGCGCGAGCCGCATCCGCGCGTCCTCGAGCTTCGGGTACTGGAGAATCTGCCCGGGCCGCAGGTCGAGCTGGTTCAGGATCACGCGGTCCTTCGTGATGTCGTTCCCCTCGATCACCACGCGGCCCACGAGGTCCGGCGTGCCGCGGTCGTCGAGCACGTTGTAGTTCACCTGCACCAGACCGGGTCCGACCTCGAACCAGTCCTCCTTCACGCCGATGCTGTGCCCGCGGATGCCGTGCCAGTCGCGGATGCGGGTCAGGTCCGCTTGCGCGACGCGGCGGTCGTACACCTGCCCCGGCTTCAGCTCCGCGAGCTTGTCCAGCTTCTCGGTGGCGAACGACTTGTTGCCGGAAATCTCGCGCTCGGACACGCGGTACTGCTGCCCCTCGACGATGTGGTAAACGATGGTGACGTTGCCGAGGTCCGTCGAGCGCTTCACCTCCGGGGTGATCTGGGCCGCGAGGTAGCCGAGGCCGTGGTAGTAGTCGATGAGCGCCTTGCGGTCGAGTTCGAGGCTCATCGGGTTGAACTTGCCACCGATGCGCTTGAGGAACGCGCGCTTGGTGACGAGCTGGGTCCGGAGCCGGCCGGACGCGGCCTGCACGTTGCCCACGAACTCCACGTCCCGCACCGTGACGACCGGCCCTTCCACGATGGCGTACACGACGCGCGCGTCGGTCGGCTTCGTGCCCTCGACCAGTTCGACGCTCGCGTAGTAGCGCCCGTCCTCTTGGTACTTGCGCAGGATCGCCTGCCGGCCCAACTCGTTGGCGAGCGGGTTCATCGCGTCGCCCTTGCGCAGCCCGGTCAGCGTTTGCAGGTCGCTGCGGCTGAGGTGCTGCGCGCCGTCGTAGATCACTTCCTGCACGGTGCTGGTCAGTTCGGTGACGTACACCGTGACCGTGACGCGCCCGTCGGTCTCGTTCTGGGTGAGGACGCGGACCCCGCTCGGCGTGAACCAGCGCGTGTTGAGGAGCCGGCGCACGTCCTCTTGGATCGTGGCCTCGTCGTACGCGCGGCCGGGCCGCGAGTGCATGATGTTGAGGATCTTCTGCGACTGGTGGATGCGGTTCCCGACGGGCACGATCTCCTTGATCTGCTTCCCCTGCGGGCTGTCGGCCGCGCCGAGCCAGCCGCGGCCGAACCCGAACAGGGCCAGCGCGAGCGCGGCGACTACGAGCCAGTTGCGGCGGCGGCGAACAGTCATCGGGCGTCCCCCGGGGTCCGGTCGGCGGAGCGATAGCGCGGTGCGTGGGCGGGGCCATACGCGCGCCGCGATTTTGTGTCAAGATCGCGGGCCGAAGTGACGACGCACCCCGCGCCGGGGAGTGGGGGGAGATGGGGGAAGGCGGAATGACCAATGACCCACCAATGACCAAGGAATGACGAAGACCAAAGGCCAGAGATCAAAGGAAGAGGGCTGAACGGCGCGCTATCTTCCTTCGTTATTGGGTCTTTGTGAGTTGGACTTCCTTGGTCATTGGTGGGTCATTGGTCATTAAGGCCGGTTCCGCACGAACTCGTAGCCCGTGTACGTGCTGTAGTTGCTGGACGTGAGGCCGTGGCGCGTGCTGCCGACGAACGCGGGCACGTTGGCGATCACGCGCACCTTGACCACGACCGTTTCGCCCACCTTCGCCAGCCCCGCGTGAACCACGGCCGCGGCGAGGCTCGAATCGGTGGTGTAGACGTCGGTGCCGTATAGCCCGCCGTTGGCCCCGGTCACACTGAACACGAACACCTTGCCCGGCTGATTCGCGTGCCCGCTCATGCTCGCCGGGCCGGGCACGGCCGCGGCCAGTTCCTCGGCCGCGGCCCCCGCGCCCGACTTCAGCGAGTGCGCATCGTGCAGCTTCAGCCGCAGTTCGCCGTACTGGTAGGTGCCGACGCGCAGGTACTCCGCGGACAGCCGCCCGGTGTTCTTCGAGTCGTCGGTGTGGACCACGTCGAACTCGCGCACCTCGAGCAACGCCGCGGGCACGCGCAGCTTGATGTGGGCGGCGATCTCCTCGGCCCGTCGGCTCACCTCCGGGTCTTGGCTCTTGACCGCCTTCACCACCTGCGGGTACGCGCGCTCCTTCAGTTCCTTGAGCTCCTCGGTCGCTTCCTCGCGCACCTTGAAATCGTCGTTGTTGAGTTTGGCGATGGCCCGCGCGACCTGCTCGGCGACCTCGGTGGGCACGCGCGTGGCGAAGTCGATCCGGCGCACGTCGGCGGCCGGGATTTGCAGCACGCCGTGGCGCGTCGTCAGTTCGAGCTTGTCGTCGAGCAACTTCACCTTCATGGTGCTGTCGTCGGTGTACCGGACCTCGACGGGCGCGCCGCCGGGAGCCGACTTCTTGACCGGCCCGCCGGCGGGCGGGGGCGGTGCGGGCCGCGCGGCGGGGGCGGACAGGACCGCGGCTAGCGCGGCGAGCAGGAGCGGGCGCACGGGGAAGCCCTCGCGAACCGGGGACGGGTGGCGCGCGATTGTACCGCCGCGCGCCGCCGCCCGACGAGGGCATTCGCCCCGGTCGTTACGTCGGCGCGACACCCGGCGGCGCGGGGTCAGCCGGTCTTCTTCTTGAGGTCCGCGATTGCCGCTTTGAGTTGCACGTCCTCGGCCGGCTTCGCGTCGTTCGGCAGCGGCGGCGCGCCCGGCGACACCATCGCGCGCAGCGCGTGGACCATCGACCCCGGCGGCTTCGGCACCGGCGCGGCCGGCGGGTTCGGCCCCACCGCGCCCGGCTTGCCCGCCACCCACAGCGCCCGGTAGTAGTCCCACGCCGAGCGCTCCTTCTCGTCGGGCGTCATCGGTACCACGATATCGGGCTTCACGCCCCACTCGTCCGGCTTCTCTTTGGTCGCGAGCCGGCGGTCCATGTTCTGACCGTTGGGCCGCCAGTACGTCTCGGTGGTCAGTTTGACCGCGGCCCGGCGCTCGCCCTCGCCGCCCAACCGCAGCAACTTCTGCACGCTCCCCTTGCCGTAGGTGCGCTCGCCGATGATCGTGGCGCGGCCGTGGTCTTGCAGCGCCGCGGAGACGATCTCGCTGGCACTCGCGCTGTTCTCGTTCACCAGAACGACGACGGGCCGGCCGCGGAACACCTCGCGGTCCTTCTCGGCCTTGAAGTCGCGGGTCTTGTCCGGGTCGCGCCCACGGGTGGCGACGATGGGCTTGCCCGCGGGGAGGAACAGGTTCGCCACGTCCACCGATTGGGTCAACAGCCCGCCGGGGTTGTCGCGCAGGTCGATGATCAGCCCCTTGCCGCCGTCGCGCTCGATCTCCTCGACCGCGGCCTTGAGTTCCTTGGTGGTGAGGTCGTTGAACGCGAGCACGCGGACGTAGCCGATCCCGGCGGCGCGGTCCACGAACCAGTCCCACCTGTTCGGGTCGTCGGCCCGGCGGAGCACGCCGGTCACGGGGTGCGTGGCGACGCGCGCGCGGGTCAGGGTCACGTCGCGGTCGGCCGGCTCGCGCCCGGCGCGGCGGGTCGTGAGCGTCACCTGCGTGCCCGGCTCGCCGGTGATGAGCTTCCGCGCTTCGGGCACGGTGACGTTCTCGGTGCTCTTGTCGCCGACGCGCACGATCAGGTCGCCGGCGACAATGCCGGCCTCGTACGCGGGCGTGCCCGGCATCGGGTGATCGACCTTGAGGAACTTCGTCGGCTGGTCGATGGCGAGCACGATGCCGACGCCGCCGAAGCTCCCCTCGGTCTCGGCCTCGAACTGCTTGAGCTGCGCCGCGTTCAGGTACTCGGAGTTCCGGTCCAGCTTCTGCAAGCCGCCGTTCGCCATGTCCTCGACGAACTGCTTCCACTCCTCGTCGGTGAGCTTGCGGTAGAAGTTGGCGTCCACCTCGGCCATTACGTCCACGAGCCGGCGGACCCGCTGGTAGTCGCCCTCCGGGGCCGGGGCGCTGTACCCGACCGCCAGTCCCAGCGCGACAATCGCGGGCACGATCAGCAGCCAAGCCAAGTTGCGCAGGGGCATCGGTCTTCTCCGGGGCTTCGTCGTCTCGATTCCGAATGGCAGAAGAGGATTCACCACAGAGTCACAGAGGAAGGCAAAAGACAGAGAGGAATAACAGGACCGTGTTCGAAACCCTGCATCCTCTGACTTCTCTGTGTGCGTTTTCCTCTGTGTGCTCTGTGACTCTGTGGTGAATCCACTTCTCTGCTGACGTTCCGCAGTTCAGTCGTCCTCGTCGTCCCACAACGGGCGGGCGGGGTTCACCTCTTCGAGCCGGTAGCTACCGTACCACAACAGCAGCACGAAGACGACCTCGATTGCCGCGCCGCCGAGCACCAGCACCGCGACCGAGGCGACCACCGCCGCGACGGGGTCGCCGACCCCGACCCACAGCGCCGCGGCGAGGCCCGCCACCGCGAGCGCGACGAGCGCGACCACCGCGCCCGCGATCAGCACGTCGGTGCCGCCGTACCGCAGCCGCGTGCGGCAGTGCGGGCAGTAGATGCGGTTCGGCAGCGGCGCGCGGAACACCGCCCAGATACCGATGCACTCCCCGCACGCGGGGCAGTCGTTCCCGGTGGGCATAGCGGCCTTATCGCGGTTGTACCGGTTGTGTGCAGTAGGCGCGTCGCGCGGGAACGCGCGGCACGGCCCGCGCTAACATTGTAAAGTTTACCTTACGCGGTTTGCCCGCCCATCTCCCGCCAGTTATCCTCGCGCTAGAGGTTCTCTAGAGCCTCCAACTTGCCCGCGAGACACCGCCATGTACAGCGTTGTGATGATGGCCGCGCTCACCTCCGCCCCGGACGTGCCGAGCTTCAACGGCTACTTCCGCGACCTGTTCTCCCGCGACAACGGCGGGTGTAACGGCTGCAACGGCATGGCGAAGTACAGTTGCTCCGGCGGCTGCTCCGGGTCGATGGCGTACAACTCGTGCAGCGGCTGCAACGGCTGCAACGGCGGCTCGGTGTTCGGTCTTGGCGACCGCGTGCGCCGCTGGTTCGACCGCGACAACAACGGCTGTTGCGGCGGGCGCAGCTACGCCTGTTCGGGGTACTCGTGCAGCGGGTTCGCGTACTCGTGCTCCGGCGGGCCGGCGTATCCGTACACGCCGATGAACTTCGGCGGGGTGCCGCACATGGCCCCCGGCATCCCGTACGCGGTGCCCGACCCCGCGCCCGGCATGGCGTTCCGCCCGGCGGTTTCGCCCGCGGGCGCGCTCGCCTCGAACGGGCCGACGGCCCGCGCCAGTGTGATCGTGCGCCTCCCGGCCGACGCGCGCCTGTTCGCCGACGGCCGCCAACTGAACCTGACCGGCGCGGAGCGCAAGTTCGTCTCCCCGGACCTGCCAACGGATCAGGAGTTCGCGTACCGCTTCCGCGCCGAGTACGAGCGCAACGGCGAAGTGCTGAGCGTGACGAAGACCGTGACCGTGCGCGGCGGGTCGAGCGTGGCGGTCGAGTTCGCCGACATGACCGCGGCGAAGGCGGCACCGCCCGCGGGCACCGGCACCCCGACCGGCACCGGCAAGCCGACCGCCCAAGAGCCGGTGAAGGTCGAGCCGCCGGTGAAGCCGGCCCCGCCCGCGCCGACGCCGGTCGATCTGCCCGGCGGCGACCGCGCGACGATCACCGTGAAGTTGCCCCCGGGCGCGACCCTGTACGTGGACGACCGGAAGAGCCCGTCGCAAGACGCGGTGCGCTCGTTCTCCACGCCGGTGCTCCCGGCCGGGCGCGAGTTCGCCTACACCATCAAGGCCGAACTGGTGCGCAACGGCCAGCCCGAAACGCTGACGCAAAAGGTGCCGTTCCGGGCCGGCGAGCGCGTCACCGTCGATTTCACGTCGCTCGGCAAGTGACCGCGCGGCGCTCACGGGGCGCTCTCGAGCACGAACGTGACCGGGCCGTCGTTGACCAGTTCCACCTGCATATCGGCCCCGAAGCGCCCGCACGCGACCGGCACGCCCAACCGCTTCAGGGCCGCGGCGAGCGCCTCGTAGAGCGGTTCGGCCACGGCCGGCGGTGCGGCCCCGATGAAACTCGGTCGCCGGCCCTTCGCGCAGTCCCCGTACAGCGTGAACTGACTCACCACCAGCACCGCGCCGCCCACGTCCTGCACCGACAGGTTCATCTTGCCGTCCGCGTCCGGGAACGCGCGCAGGTTCGCCACCTTGTCCGCGAGCCACTCGACCTGCTCGGGCGCGTCGGCGGGGCCGATGCCGAGGAGCAGGAGCCAGCCGCGGTCGATCGCGCCGACCACTTCGTTCGCCACGGTCACGCTGGCCCGGCTCACCCGCTGAAGTACGGCACGCATGTCGCCTCGCGGCAATCTGGGAAGTTCGGGCGGTCCCGTGCGCCGAGCGTACCCGCCGCGGCGCGCGAACGCCACCGCGCGCGCCGGATTCGCGCGCAAGGTGCGGCCCGCGCGCGAGTATACCCCGTGTGAAGATCGGGTTGCGGGGCACGGGACGCACCGCTATACCGCTTCACCCAGATTACCAGAAACGCGAGAAGTCACAGGGCAAGGATACCCATGTTGCAACGCCGCGCCGACCGGAACGACGACCTCGAAAAGACCAGCGAACTGGCGGCCTACGAGTCCGGCCGCAGCGCCGCCGACGCGTCGGCGGAGAAGGCCGAACCGAAGAAGGCCGAAGAACAGGTCTCGATGTTCTGGCGCATCTTCGGCGGCACCATCCTGAGCATCGTCGCGCTGGTGACGATCACCCTGTTCAACAACATCTCGTCGAGCATCGCGGAACTGCGCGCCGAGGTCAGCCGCGAGCGCGAGGCCCGCGCCGAACTGGTCAAGAAGGACGAGTTCAGCGCCCGCACGTCGGCCCAGTACGAGCGCATACGCGGCATCGACACCGTGAAGGTCGAACTCGAAGGGCTGAAGGAGAAGGTCCACTCGAACGCGGTCGCGGTGGAGGGCGTGAAGAAGGACACCGCCGGGGCCGCGGACGCCATGAAGAAGGACGCCGCGGCCCTCGAAATCCTCAAGGAGCGCGTCGCGGTGCTGGAGGCCCTGAAGAAGGACGTGGCCGCGCTCGAATCGCTCAAGGAGAAGGTGGCGACCGCGACCGCGGACCTCAAAGCCGCGCGCGAGGAGGTCGCCAAACTCACCAACGAAGTCGACCGCAACAAGACCTCGGACCTCGAGTGCAAGGCGTTCCGCGACGCGCAGGCGAAGCAGGTGGACGAGGCCCTCAAGGAGTTGCAGAAGGGGCTGCAACTGTGCCGCGAGAAGTTGGCCCGGCTCGAAGGGGCTAAGCCCGCGCCCAAAGACCCCGCCGGCGGCGACGAGTGACTCAAGTAGTAGGCACACTCCGTGT
>Ga0194132_10001858_pt1 | contig 41570 bp, 43 predicted proteins | sample TA2KigOf80mmetaG_FD_148612 | JGI IMG/M metagenome (GOLD analysis project Ga0194132, IMG submission 148612) | Freshwater microbial communities from Lake Tanganyika, Tanzania - TA2015054 Kigoma Offshore 80m | ecosystem: Environmental > Aquatic > Freshwater > Lake | place: Tanzania: Lake...
TAGTAATCCCACGTCCGCATGAACCGGTCGTCGAAGCCAAGCGCGCGCAGCTCGCGTTCCTTGTCCCAGAACCGCCGGCGCCACTGGCGCAGCGTCACGGCGTAGTGGAGCCCGATGTCCTCCGTGTCGGTCATCGTCAGCGAGGTGCCGGTGATGGCCTGGCGCAGCGCGGCAAGGGACGGCAGCACGCCGCCGGGGAATACGTATTTCTGGATCCAGTTGACGCCGTTCACCTGGTTCGCGAAATCGGCGTCCGGCACCGTGATGACCTGCATGGCGATCTTGCCGCCCGGCTTCAGCACGCGGTCGCACGTCTTGAAGAACGTCTCGAAATACTCCGCGCCGACCGCTTCGAACATCTCGATCGAAACGATCTTGTCGAAGGTGCCTTGCAGGTCGCGATAGTCCATGAACTCGACCTTGACGCAATCGTCGAGCCCAGCCTCGGTCACGCGGCGTCGCGCCTCGTCCAGCTGCTCCTTCGAGATGGTGATGGTCGTGGCGCGGCAGCCATAGGTGCTCGCGGCGAAGATGGCGAAGCCGCCCCAGCCGCTGCCGATCTCCAGCACGTGGTCGGACGAGGCAATGCCGGCCCGCTCGCACAACATCCGGTACTTGTTGCGCTGGGCGTCGGCGAGTGGCTCGTCCGGCTTCTTGAAGAACGCGCTGGAATAGGTGAGCGTCTCGTCGAGCCACAGTTTGTAGAACGAGTTGCCGATGTCGTAGTGGGCGTGGATGTTCTCCTTCGCCTTTTCGACGGTGTTGCGACGGGCTTCGTGCCGGCGGCGGTCGCGCCACCGGGACACCAGCTTGACGATACCCCTGTTGAGGTTGACCTGGCGGCGGTTGAGTATCGCCAGGTTGACCAGCGCGACAATATCGGGCGAGGCGCAGAGGCCATCCATGTAGGCCTCGCCGAAGCCGATCTCGCCGCCGAAGATGACCTTGGCGTAGAACGCGTCGTCGAGCACCCGCAGGGTGGCGCTCGGCTCGGGGGTGTTGGATGCGAACGCGCGCCTGCTACCGTCGGGGAACTCGACGTGCAGCGTGCCGACCTGAATGCGCTTGACGGCGTTCAGGAAGGCGGCGCGAGCGAACGCGGTGCGTAGACCAGCCATCGTCAGGTTCGGCTTCGCCAGGGCGGCATCAGGCCCCCGCCGGCGCCGCTTCAGGCGACGTTTCGCCGGTGATGACGCGCAGGTCCAGCTTTTTCGCCACGAAGCCGCGCAGCGCGCCGCGAACGCGACGGTAGGGGGCGTTGTAGAAGTGGCGCACGCCCTCGGGAACCGGCAGGTTCACGCGCTCCAGAATCGCCTCGCCAATGACGCTGTAGCCCGCGCCGCCCAAGCGGTTCATCCAGGTCATCAGCGTTCGCGGCGACACCGGGCCAATGTTGTAGCCGCGGCGGGCGGCGATTTCCAGCAAGAACTCGCCGCTGCGGCGCGTCGAGCCGAGGATGTCGTAGAAGTGGCGCACGAACTCGCGGGCGATGCGCTTGAAGTCGACGCCCATGTGCGGCATCCAAACGAGGGCCCTCTTTTGGTATTGAGGCGCCAGCACCGCGCCCGGCATTTCGAAGCTCAACACCGTGCCGGCGACGGACGGCACCAGCTCGGGATTCGCGGCGACCTGCACGGCGGTAAGCTCGCGGTACCAGATGTAGTGGAGCGTTTCGCGCTTCTTGACGTTGGTGGCGAGACGCGCGCCTTCCGGCGACGCCTGGCGCAGCAGGTTGGCGATGAGCCCGTGCCAGTTGTCGGTCAGGAACTCTTGCAGCATGCCGTAGGTGGTGAGTTCAACCGGGGTGATGCCGCAGCAGTGGTCATACCGCGCCTCGCGCGTCTGACGCATTTCGCGCTCCAGCTCCGCGTCCGAAAAACCAAGATCGAGCAGCATGCCCTTGAACGGGAGGAAGTGAGTCAACTCGTCGGGCACCCAGACCCGCCGGTTGAAGTGCGTGAGCCATGCGGCGTCGTGCTGCTTGCCGCCGCGGTCGAACACCGCCGCATATGACTCCGTGGCGCACTCGGTGAGCATCGCCAGCTTGAGTATGCCGACGAGGTCCTCTTCCGTAAGCCCCTCCGGAAGCGATGCCACCACGTCCTTGGTCCGCAGGCGCTCCTGGGCCTCGCGGCATTCCGCCATCGACACGAACTCGCCGGGCCTTGCTTCGATCTTCGCGACGACCGATTCCAACTCGGCGATCGCCGCCTCGGGCATTACATACGTACCGTTGCTGCTCATCTGCTTTCCTCGGGAAGCGTTGGGACCGTTGGCCAGGACAGGCCCGGACGGGAGCGGTCCTTCGTCATGCGAATGTGAACACCGGGTTTTCGCGGCCACCCAATGTATCCACTAAAGAAAGCAAGGATTGAAGCCAATACTCGAGGCGGTGGGCGACGGCCTGCTCGCCGGTGGCGCTTTCGTCAAGGAATGCCGCATGACCGGCACGCGGACAAGGAACAGCCCACATGTCCCATGCACTCTACGGCACGGGCCGGAGCGTGTCAATGGCCGTGGCCTACAAAACCGGCCACGGCGGGCGCCGACGGCGCGTGCGTGGCAGGCGTCAACGGCGCCCCCCGATGGGCTCGGATAACGGTGGAGGGCCGCCAGGGCGCGGGCGCGGAGGGCCGACCAACGTCACCTCGACGCAGGGCATCCGGTCGAGGATGCGCTTCGCGGGATAGAATGGCCCCCACCACGGCAGCCGCAGCCGATGATGCAGGCCGATGGCGCACAACGCCAGGCGGAACAGCGGTTGCACGAGGCCCATGCGGCCCGCCCAGTGGCGCAGGAACGCGAGCAAATGCGGCACGCGCTCGTCCCTATCGCGCAGCACGCGCGCCCGCGCCGGCAGATCGAACCAGGGATGGCCTTCCACGGTGTGCAGCGTTACGTCCGGGTTCGCCGCCATGTTCGCAACCCAATCGCGCGGCCCCGGATACCCGGATAGGTACAGCCGCGACCCGCCGTCCCACACATAAGTCGTCTCGACGGTCCGTAGGCGGTGGCTGCGGCGCGTTCGCATCGTCGCGCGGATGAGAAATGACTGCTTGAGGATCCGCCGCACGTCGTCGGGCAGCGCCGGAGGTGTTGGGTCCATGCGCGCAGGGTAGGGGCAAATGCCCGTGCAGCGCAAAGCCCATGGCCCGCGCCCAGCACCACGCCGCCGTGAGCGGGGCCGGGCCAAGCGAGCAGGCGCGACGGCCTGCGCCCGCGCTCCACGGGTGGTACACTCGTGCGAAACGATACCAAGCCTGCCGGAAACTGGCGCGCGAACGGGGCTCGCGCCGCGAAGCCGCCGCCGTTCCGGCATACTTGGCGATTTTCATGGCCCCGCCCATGGCAATGGGGCCGCTGGTGCCGATGGATGCGATCTGGCGCATATTGAAGATGTTGGCGCGGGAGCACCCGAAGCTCCTGCTGCTCGGCTACATTTCGGTTTTCGGCGCGGCGGGGTTCGCGTTGCTAATTCCGGAGGCGCTCGGCCGCGGCATCGACGAGACGCTTGGCGATTCGACCGCGGGCACCGGCGCGCTGACGCGGCTGGCCGCGGTGTTGGCATTCGCCGGCATCGCCCGCGGCCTGTTCTCGTTTGGGCAGACCTACTTCGCGGAGGCGCTTGCCCAGCGGGTCGCCTATGACCTGCGTAATCGTTACTTCGACAAGCTGCAACACCTGAGCTTCTCGTTCCATGACAAGCAGGCGACGGGCGAGCTGATGTCGCGCGCCACCGGCGACATCGAGAACATCCGCATGTTCGTGAACATGGGGGCGGTCCGCGCCGGCTTCATCGCCGCCACGGTCGTCGGCGTGTCCGCGGCGATGCTGCTCACCGACGTGCCCATGGCGTTGGTCAGCATGGCGTTCGTGCCGTTCCTGGCGTGGCGCTCCGCCGTCACCAGCGTCACGCTCCGCAAGACGTGGCTGCGGTTTCAACAGCACATCGCCCGCATGATCGCCGCGTTGCAGGAAAACTTGACCGGCGTGCGCGTGGTGAAAGCCTTCGCCGCCGAGGAGCACGAGCGCCGCAAGTTCGACGGCTTCTCGCGCCTGGCCGCCGACACGCATTTCGAGGCGGACAGCAACTGGGCGCGCAATTTCGCCGTGATGAACTTCGGCTTCGTGCTGTCGCTCGGCGCCATCCTCTGGTTCGGCGGCAAGCGCGTACTCGACCCGGGCTCCGGGTTCACGCCCGGCGACCTCACGGCCTTCTTCTTCTACATGGGGCTCATGTTCATGCCCGTCCGCATGATCGGCTGGACGGTCAACAACTTCGCCAGGGCCATGTCGTCCGGCCAGCGCATTTTCGACGTGCTCGACACGCCGTCGCCAGTGACCGAGACGCCGGGCGCCGCCCCGCTGGAGCGGCTGCGCGGCAGGGTCACGTTCGACCGGGTCAGCTTCGGCTATCAGGGCTTCGGCACCGCGCTGCACGACATCGACATCGACGTCGCGCCGGGCCAGTTCGTGGCGTTGATCGGCCGGCCGGGGAGTGGCAAGACCACCTTCGCGCACCTCATCCCCCGCTTCTACGACGCTTCCCAAGGCCGGGTGCTGCTCGATGGGCGGAACGTCCGCGAGGTGACGGTCGAGTCGATCCGGCGGAACGTGGGCGTCGTGCAACAAGACGTGTTCATCCACACGGCGTCGATCCGCGACAACATCGCCTACGGCAACCCCGGCGCCACGATGACCCAAGTGGAGCGCGCCGCCCGGATCGCCCAGCTGCACGACTTCATCGCGACGCTGCCCCACGGCTACGGCACCGTCGTCGGCGAGCGCGGCGTCGGGCTCTCCGGAGGCCAGAAGCAACGCCTGTCGATCGCGCGGACCATCCTCCTCGACCCACCCGTGCTGATCCTCGACGACTCCACCTCCAGCGTGGATGTCCACACGGAGCACGAGATCATGGCGGCGTTGGACGCGGTGACCCGAAATCGCACCACCTTCCTCGTCACCAACCGCTTCGCCGCCGTGACCAAGGCCGACTTCGTGGTGGTGTTCAAGGGTGGGCGCATCGTTCAGCGAGGCACGCACGAGCAGCTGCTGGCGGAGGGCGGCGAGTACCGCTTGCTCTACGACTCCCAGATGCGGCCATATCTGGGCGAGCAGGCCCAAGCACTACGGCAGGTACCCAACACCGAGGCAGCCGGCTGATGGCGACCTCCTCGGCGAACGGCGCCACCAACACTCGCCGGAGCCAGGCGCTCGGCCTGGACGACATCGTCGCGGCCAACCTCTACGACTCCCGTGTCGTCGGCCGCCTCATGCGCTACATCGCCCGCTACCGCGCGTGGACGGCGCTATCGGTCGTGGGGATGCTCGGCTACATCGCCACCATGATCGCCCAGCCGCTCATCATCAAGTGGGGGATCGACGGCTACATCGCGCCGGTGGGCCGCCCGGCCGATTGGGGCAGCCTCGATCTGGTCGCGGGCGTCTTCCTCGCCAACAGCGTCGGCACGCTGCTGTTCAACTACTTGCAGTACTACGCGATGTCGCGCGTCCGCGTCGAGGTGCTGAACGATCTGCGGCAAGACATGTTCCGCCAGTTGCAGCGGCAGAGCGTGAGCTTCTTCGACCGCAACGAGGCGGGGCGCATCATCTCCCGCGTCCACGGCGACACCCTGGCGGTTCAGGAGTTCCTCGACATTGCCGTCATCGCCCTCGGCGACGTGGCAATGCTGCTATTCATCACGGCGAGCATGTTCGTGCTTAGCCCCATGCTCGCGCTCATCGCGCTCATCGTCGCGCCGGTCCTCGCGCTCATCATCCGTTACTGGCAATCGAAGGTAAAGGCGACGTTCGTGCGCGTTCGCACCGCCCAGGCCATCGTCACGGGCAGCCTGGCCGAGAACATCAGCGGCGTGCGCGTGGCGCAAAGCATGAACCGCCAGGCCGAGAACCTGCGGCGTTTCGACATGCTCAATACGAACCATTTCGAGGCGGCGCGCCATGCCGGGTTCCTATCGGGGCTCTTGATGCCGGCCGTCGAGATCGCGTCGGTCGTTTCGCTCGGCCTCGTGGTCATCATTGGCGGCGGCCAGGTGCTGGCGGGCTCGCTGCTGCTTGGCCTGCTGGTGGCGTTCCTGCTCTACGTGCAGCGCTTCTTCGAGCCCGTCCGCACGCTCACCATGCAGTTCACGCTCTTCCAGCGCTCCATGGCCTCGGGCGCCCGCATCTTCGAGCTGCTGGACGTGGAACCCGAGGTCGTGGACAAGCCGGGCGCCAAGCCCATGCCGCCGATTCGCGGCGAGGTGCGGTTCGAGGACGCCTCCTTTCACTACGTGCCCGGCCAGCCGGTATTGCGCCACATCGACCTGCACATCCGCGAGGGCGAGTCGGTCGCCTTCGTCGGCCTCACGGGGGCGGGCAAGAGCACGCTGGTCACGCTGGTGCCGCGCTTCTACGACATGACCGAAGGCCGCGTGCTGGTCGATGGCATCGACGTGCGCGACGTCACCCGCGCATCGTTGGCGCGTCAAATGAGCATGGTGCTCCAAGAGCCCTTCCTCTATTCGGAGAGCGTCAAGGCCAACATCCGCTTCAACCATCTCGAACTAAGCGACGACGATGTGATCGCGGCGGCCAAGGCGGTGGGCGCGCACGACTTCATCATGGGCCTGCCGCACGGCTACGACACAGTGCTGGAGCAGCGTGGCGGCAACCTGAGCATGGGCCAGCGGCAGCTCATCAGCATGGCGCGCGCCATCGTCGCCAACCCGCGCATCATCATCCTCGACGAGGCCACCGCGAACATGGACTCCGAAACGGAGCGGCAGCTGCAAGAGGCGCTGCGCGTCGTCTTGCGGGGCAGAACGTCGCTCATCATCGCCCACCGGCTATCCACGATAACCGGCGCCGACAAGATCGTCGTGTTGGAAAACGGTCGCATCGTGGAAGCGGGCAAGCATGCCGATCTGTTGGCGCGCCGGGGCGTCTATGCGCGTCTCTACGCCATGAACTTCGGCAACCCGACGAGCCCGGCCGCCAGCCCCTAACGCCGCTCTGGCTGGTCGCGCAGCGAGGCGAATGCCCGCCGCAGCAGCAGCGTCACGAGCAATCCCGTGCCGCTCATGATCGCCAGCCCGATTTGTGGACCCAGCCAGTCGGCCAGCAGGCCGATGAGCACCATGCCGGGCGGGCTTGCGCCGATGCCCAGCACCACGGCGCCGATCGCGCGGCCACGCTCCTCCGGCGCTACCGCGTTGAGCGCTATGATCGGCTGCATTATGCCGAACATGACGATACCGATGCCGGCCGTGAGCAACGCGAACAGCGACAGCAGGTACCACGGCGATGCGGCGAACACCAGCGACGCCACGAACCAGAGCAGGGTGCCCGACACGTAGACCGCGCCGTGCTTGGTGGGGCTGAAGGTGGCGAGCAGGACGGCGCCCACGATCGCGCCCATGCCGATCGAGCCGGCCAGCACGCCGTAGAGTACCTCGGAAGTGCCCAACACGTCGCGCGCGATCACCGGCACCATCTGCGACATCGGCCAGCCGAATAGATTGAGCGCGATCGTGACTAGCACCGCAGCCCGCGCCGCGCGGTTGGCCCGCAGCAAGCCAACGCCCGCGCGCAGCTGCTTCAGCGGGTTTTGCGCCGCGGTCGACCGCGGTCGTCGCGGCGCGGCGACGGTCAGCACCAGCGCCAGTCCCGTGAGCGCCAGCAGGGTAATGCCGGCGTATGCGCCAGGGAATCCACCCAGGCGGATGAGCACGGTGCCGATGATGGGGCCCGTGAGGTTGGTGGCGTTCAGTAACCCAATGTCGAGGGCCATCGCGTTCGTCAGCGCGCGGCCCGTGAAAATGTCCGCGAGGAACGCCCGCCTGGTCGCGAAGTCCACCGCCCACGAGGCGCCCGTGATGAGGATGGCGATGAAGGCGTGCCACGGCTGCGACTGGCCGGCCGCCAGCAACAGCAACATGGTGGCGCCGACCGCCACGTTCACCAGCTGCGCGGACACCATGACCTGCCGTCGCGGTAGGCGGTCGGCCATCGCCCCGGAGGAAAACCCCAGCAGGAACATTGGAATGGACCGCATGGCGCCCACCAACGCCACGAGCGTCGGCGAGTTGGTCGTCTCCAGCACGAGCCACGACAACACGGCCAGCTCCATGGCGCGGTAGGTGTAGTAGGCCCACGACGACGCCCAGAGCTGCCGGAAGGTGTTGTTGCCTAGCGCGCCGAACGTGCGGACTTGCTCGGCTCGGAGGGGAAGGGGCGGGGTTGCTTGTTCTGCCACGGTAACCACTGGACGAAGAAAGCCCCATTGTACGCTTTCAGGAAAACGGGCCGCGTGAACGCCCGGCGCTCACGCTTCAGCGAGGAAAGACGTGCGTTCAAATGTCGTCTCAAACTTCGACCAACCCCACGCCAAGGTCCACGCCATGCGCCGCCGGTTGCGCTTTTCGACTGACACGGGCGTCCGTAGACTCGCCAAACCCACCGGCGTACGCTGAACGTCGGTTATCGGCGGGCCACCATGGAACGGGGGACGTGTTTGGTGTTTCGCGGCGCGCTCATCGGTTTCGCGGTAACGGTCGGCCTCATGCTCATTCCGATCGTTCACTTCAGCAGCGGCCCCATCGCACCGTTCGTCGGCGGCTTCGTCGGCGGCTCGAAGTCCGGCGTCACCGATTCCCAGGCCCTGGCGCTGGGCGGCCTCATCGCCCTCTACATGGTCGCGCCGCTGGCGGCCGGCGCTACTCGCTGGTTTGGTTTTATTTTTAGACGGAGTTCGGGAAATCACCTATTGACATATCCAGAATCGGTATTGACATAATGGCACCCACACTTGAGCAGGAGCCCCATCGTGGACAAAAGCATCGCGCTGAACACCCGCTTGTTGCGGGTTAGCACCACCCGTGTCGACGGCGGATGCGTCTTCGGCGCGCTGCCGAAGGAACGATGGGAGCAGGTGATGGTGCCCGACCGGCAGAATCGCGTGGGCCTCGCCAATTACTCGATGCTGGTGCAGCACCCCGCCGGCTGGGTGCTGGTGAACGCGGGCCCTGGCGACAAGGCGCCGCTGAACTTCGACTCGATGCCCATGCGGAGCCGGTCGTCGTTGCTGCGCGAGCTGCGCGAAATGGGCCTGGCGCCCAAGGACATCGCTTTCGTTATCATGACACACATGCACGACGAATACTCGGGGGGCGGCACCCACGTCACGTCCTCCGGGCGCGTGCTGCCGACCTTCCCGAACGCACGCTACATCATCCAACGCGCTGCGATCCAAGAGGCGTTGCGCCCCAACGAGCGGTCGCACCACTTCTACCGGCGGGACGACGTGCAGCCGGTGCTCGAGTCCAACCAGCTCATGGCGGTCGACGGCCAGGCCGAGATCCTGCCGGGCCTTTGGGTCGAGCCGACGCCCGGCCCCACGGCGGGCCACCAATCGGTGTTCGTGCGGCATCAGGAGGGAACGTCCGTGTTCCTCGGCTCGCTCGTGCCGACGCCGCTGCACCTGTCGCTCCACGTCACCTGCGCGTCGGACTGGAACCCCGACCTAAGCCTGCGGAGCAAATGCTCCGTGTTCCAGCGCGCCATAGCCAACAACTGGCAGGTCGCGCCGGCGGGCCTGGAGGGCTGGGTGAGCACCTCGGAGCTGGAGTCGCGCATGCGCCAGCCGGTGCCGAAGCCGCAGCGCCTCGTGGTGCCGGAACCCGTCGAGTCCGAGGCGGTCGCGGTCGCTTAGGCCTCGGTCCAACCGAGTCCCCGCAAATACGCTCGGTCGTCCGCGCTCAGCGACGCTGTCCGGAGCAAGTCGGGACGGCGTTCCAGCGTTTTCAGCAGGGCGGCACGGCGGCGCCACTTGGCGATCTGCTGGTGATTGCCCGACAGCAGCACCTCCGGCACGCCCCACCCACGGTACTCCGACGGTCGCGTGTATTGCGGGTACTGCAGCAGGCCCGAGGTGTGCGAGTCGTCCGGCAGCGCCTCCTCGCCATGGCCGAGCGCGCCGGGCAGCAGCCGCACCACGGCGTCGACGATCGTCAGCGCGGGCAGCTCCCCACCGGTGAGCACGTAGTCGCCGACGCTGACCTCCTCGGTCGTCAGGTGCGTCGCCACGCGGTCGTCCACCCCCTCGTACCGCCCGCAGATCAGCACTAGCATCTCGGCGCGCGACAGGCGTTCGGCGTCCCGTTGCGTGAACAGCCTCCCCTGGGGCGACATGAGCAGCACCGGCGACCCGGCGGGCAGCGACAGCGACTCGACCGCTTCGAACAGCGGCTCCGGCCGCATCACCATGCCGGGTCCGCCACCGAATGGGGCGTCGTCCACCGAGCGGTGGCGGTCGGTCGCGAAGTCGCGCGGGTTGTGGACGTGGATTTCAACGAGGCCGCTACGCTGCGCCCGCGCCATGATGCCGGCGCTCAGCGGGCCGGGGAACATATCGGGGAAGATGCTGAGGATGTGAACGCGCATGCGTTAGTGCCCGCGCTGGCGCCCCGTCAGCTGGCCGAGCACGTGCGAGAGCACCGGTTTCAGCACGTCGAGGCCGTCCTGCACGCCCTTGGGGCTGCCCGGAAGGTTCACGATGAGCGTCCTGCCGCGCACGCCGGCGACGCCTCGGCTCAGCATCGCCATGGGTGTCTTCGTCATGCCATAGGTGCGCAACGCCTCGGGGATGCCGGGTGCCGCCCGCTCGATCACCGCGAGCGTGGCTTCCGGCATCACGTCGCGGTCGCTGAACCCTGTGCCGCCGGTGGTGATGATGGCATCGAGCTGCTCCGCGTCCGCCCACTGGCGCAATAGGTATTCAATGGTGGCGCGATCGTCCGGCACGACCAGATACCGCTTTTGCTCGAAATCGGGCGGGCCGAACGCCTGCTGAATCAGCGGCCCGCCGGTGTCGGCGCGTTCGCCGCGAGCGCCCGCGTCGGAACTGGTGAGCACTCCGATGGTATACATGGCGGCCTATGCTATCACGCGCGGTTGGGGGTGACCGCGGGCAAGCCCTCTAGCGTCGCCAGCACGGCGTCCAAATGGCTGTTCATGCGAAATTCGTCATGGTGGGCCAGGTGAATCAAACCGTCCGCGCCGACCACGTAGGTGACTCGGGAGGTGCCAAGGCCAAGCGTGCGTCGCACGTCGTATGACCGCGCGACCCGTTTGCCGTGGTCCGACATGAACTGGAACGGCGCGCCGTACTGGTCGCGGAACCGCCGCAAAGTCGCGATGTCGTCGCCGCTGATGCCGAGGACGAGCGCGCCGCTTCGCGTCACGGCGTCGTGGCCGTCGCGAAAGCGGCACGTCTCCTTCGTGCAACCGGGCGTGAATGCCTTGGGGAAGAAGTAGAGGACGACGTGACGCCGGCCTCGCTCCGATGCCAGATCGAACGCGGTGCCATCGGTCAAGGTTCCGGAGAACGGCGGCGCCGGCGTATGTACCTTCAGCATGTGCAGCCTCCCACTCCTACGTTACTACGCGACCGCGCTTGCCGCGATTGCCCGGATGCGTTACGTTTATCCCTTGGCGGCACAGCCGCCGACCCTTCGTAGGTGCGCGCATGGATCTCCAACTGCACGGCAAGACCGCCATCGTGACCGGCGGCGGATCGGGCCTCGGAAAGCATATCGCCCTTGCCTTGGCTGAAGAGGGCGCCGACGTCGTGATCGCCTCGCGAGATCGGTCCCGCCTCGGCCGCGTCGCCCATCAGATCGCGGACGCCACCGGCCGCCGCGTGATCCCGATTGCCTACGACATCACGGACCGCCGGCTCGTGGCCGCGATGGTCGATGCCGCGGCGCGCGAGCTCGGGCGCATAGACATCTTGGTGAACAACGGCGCCCCGGCGGGCGGGGGCGGAGGCCTGCCGCTTGCCCACACGACAGACGAGTTAGTGCTGGAAAACCTCGATGTGAAGTCGGTGGGCTACCTGCGGTGCATCCGCGCCGTGGCGCCCCACATGCTGCGCCAACGCTTCGGCCGCATCGTCAACATCGCCGGCATGGCCGCGCGATACAGCGGCGCCATCGCGGGCGGCATGCGGAACGCAGCGGTGGTCGTCATGGCGAAGAACGTCGCCGATCAGCTGGGCCCGCATGGCATCGCCGTCACGACGGTGCACCCCGGCGGCATATGGACGGATGAGTCCAGCGATTGGATAGAGAACGACCGCCGGGGCACGCGGCTGAGCAGCTATGGCGAGGGCGACGAGAACGCGATCCGCCGGGCGATCACCCCGCGCGACCTCGCCAACGTAGTCCTGTTTCTTTGTTCGCCCCACGCCGCCGCGGTCACCGGCGAGGCGATCAGCGTGGCCGGCGGCGGCGAATACTGACCCACGAGGAATGCACGCATGACGCTGGGCAACATCGGCAAGCCCGACGCGGCGCAGCTTGGGCCCAAGCGCAAGCTGCTGCTCGTTCCATTCGTCGTGGCGCTGGACGACGACCCATCCTACCGGGCGCTCGTGGAGCGTTATTGGCAAGAGGCCGCAAGCCAGGTCCGGAACCTGGAGGCATCGCTCGGCGCCGTCAAGCACTTGTTCCATGAGGGCACTGCTGTCGACAGCGAAACCGAGATGCGGAACCTGGAGCGCGGCAATCCAGAGGGGTTCGGCTTCGTCAAGGAGTTGACCATCCGGGGCGCCGCGCTGCGGCCCACCGAGGACCCCGACACGTTCCTGGAGGCCTACGATCTCCAGCGTTGCCTAATGGTGGCCCGCATGAGCAACAAAGTGATGCAGCAGCTGTACGAGTGGTTCGAGCAGGCGCGCCGCCGCCGGTTCGACGCCATCGGCAAGCGCATCGACGAGACGCTGAAGGAGTCCGAGACGGGGCTGCTCATCATCACCACCGACCACCAGGTGCAGTTCCCGGCCGACATCCAGGTGTTCTACGTCGCGCCCCCGGCGTTGAACGACATCGAGCGGTGGCTCAAGGACCACCCGACGCCGACGTCCGGCAATGCCGAGGACTCTTTCTAGCCAGCCGCCAACGCATCGCGCAGGAAGGCCGGCGCCTCCGCGTTCTTCAAGGGAGCCATCGTCACATATGACCACCGCAGCCGCGTCGCGCTGCTCGGCATCGCGGAGCAGGAGATGCGACGCCACGGCACCGTTAGCGAGCCGCACGCGATGGCGATGGCGGAGGCCGCGCCAGCCGCTCGCCGATGCGGCCTCCGGTCGTGCCCTCGGCCACGGCCAAGGTCAATCCGCGTTCGCGCAGCAGCAGGCCCACCTGCCCCGCCAGCGCCAACTCCGACTCCACGCCCATCGCTCGCCTCGCGCAACGGTTGCCGCGAGTCTACTGCATTAGGCGGCGAGGGCGGCGGGCGAGGGCGCCGTGGCCGCCATGCCGCACGTTGCCGAGCTCAGTGGACACGCGGCGCAGTCGGTGTGCGCGTGCCGTTCGTGCGCGGCGGCCGCTGCGGCGGGAGCCGGTGCCGGGTCGCTCGACAAAGCCTGGAACAACGGCAACATGCTCTGCTTCGCGCGGACGGGCCGGTGGCCGGCGAACCGCACGAAGGGCAGGGCGCGCTTCAGCACGACGCCCATCGCCTGTAAGTCGCGCTGGTTGTCGATCGTGTGCCGCATGCGCTGGCGCACGATCCGCTCCGCCGCCATTGGCCCGATGCCGGGCACCCGTAGCAGGTCGTCGTGGCTGGCCGTGTTGATGTCCATTGGGAAGCGGTCGTACTGCTCGACGGCGATCCGCAGCTTGGGGTCGGCGCGGTGGTCCAGAAAGCCGTCGTCGAACGCCAGCGCCAGCTCGTCGTCGTTGAAACGGTAGACCCTCGTGAGCCAATCGAGCTGATACAGGCGGTGCTCGCGCACCAACGGCGTCGGTGGGTGCTCCTCAAGCGGCGTGTATTTGATGGGCCTGAACGCGGAGTAATAGATGCGCTTGAAGCCCAGCTCGCGGTAGAGGTGCCGCTGCCGGACGTGAATGTCCCAGTCGGTTTCGTCGGCCGCGCCGACGACGAGCTGCGTCGCCTGGCCGACGCTGCCGCCGTAGGTCTCCTCCATCAGCCGCTGTATCCGCAGCATCGGCTGCAGCATGCCCGCGTTCCAGCGCTTCATGGTGCTAATGCGGTTCAACAGCTCCTCGCTGGGCTGCTCCATGTTGATCGACAGCCTCGTTCCCAGCCGCTGCGCCGCCACGATCAACCCCGTGTCGGTGGTGCCGGGCATCACCTTCAGGTGGATGTAGCCGCGGAACCCATATTTCCGGCGCACCGTTTCCACCACCGCCAGCAATCGCTCCTGCGTGGCGTTGGGGTCCTTGAATATCCCGCTGCTCAGAAACAGGCCGTCCACCGTTTGGCGCCGGTGCATCTCATCGAACAACTTCGCCAACTCGTCCACCTTGAAGCCGTACCGCTTGCGCGGCACCCAATGGGAATTGGGGCAGTAGAAGCAGTCCATCATGCAATAATCTGTGAACATGACGCGGAGCAGCGAGAGCCTCTTGCCGTTGGGCATCGCCGCCCGGTAGACGCCCGCATGCGGCGTGACGCCGCCGCGCGCGGCGATGCCGTGCCAGTCCGGCCTTGGAATCGACCGGCCTTCCGCGCCGTTCACGGAAAGCACGTCGTCCGTCGCCATTCCACCAAGGTGCCGCAGCTTCTCGTACACGTCCGGCGACTGCTGTATCAACATGGGATAACCTCTGTTTCGGGTGGGGTCGCATTAATAGAACATACGTTCTATTCAAAGTCAAGCATTCGCCCACCGGCCCTGCTTGCTTCGCGTGGGTTGGAGGTGTTTGACCATGCTCACCCTGGTAGTGAAGGCTTAGCGCATGACCGGCATGATGCTCGCCCGCCTTTGGCAAAGAGAACCACCGCCAGGGCGTTTTGACCGGCCGTGATGCGGAAGTCTATACTTATCGGCGTGTCGGGGAATAGCGCAGCTTGGTAGCGCGCCACGTTTGGGACGTGGAGGTCCCGAGTTCGAGTCTCGGTTCCCCGACCATCTTCATCCGCGCCGACGACCAGCAGACGGCTCCGAATGCCTCGGAGCCGTCTCCCTCGTGGCCGAGGCGCAACCCGGGACGTCGACGGCCAAGGGATGAGCGCCACGCGCGAACGGCGCCAAACCGGCGCGGGCCGGTCCGCTGGTCGATTGCGTCAAATATTCGCCGCCGGCATGGTTGGGCCCCGTATCGACTCACGAATCTCGCCCGCAAGGTGGAGAACATGGACCTCGGGGCATTTTCGATCAGCCTTGCCGTTCGGGACTTCATCGCGTCGAGGGACTTCTACCGGCTGCTCGGTTTCGAGGTCGTCGGCGGAGACGCGGACCAGCATTGGCTGATCCTGAAAAACGGCGACCACGTCATCGGCCTGTTTCAAGGGATGTTCGAGAAGAACATACTGACCTTCAATCCCGGCTGGGACCATGACGGCCAGCCGCTGCTCGAGTTCACTGACGTTCGGGAGCTCCAGCGCCGGCTGAAGGAGCGGGGCATCCCGTTCCAGCAGGAAGCGGACGAGGCCCCCAGCGGGCCGGCCAGCTTCGTGATCGTCGATCCAGACGGCAATCCGATCCTGGTCGACCAGCACCGCTGACGAGGCCGCCGGCTCCCCAAACCGCCCTCAATGCGGACCGAGGCCCGTGGCGGCCGTCCGAACCCGCTTCACGCATAAGAGGAGTCCCCTGCATGAGGAGCCACGCATTGGGGGCGGCGGCTCGCGCGAATGGCACGATGCGATCTTGAGAATAGGCCCGGCGAGTCCAGGCCCGTCGTCCACGCTCCCTCACCGCTCCGGCAGCCCGCCAGCCAGCCGAACACGGGCCCTGCGCGCAGCTCCAGCACCGGCACGCCACTTTCCGCCAGCACGCGCCCCGTCTCCTGTCGCGACCGCAGGTGCTCGCTCAGCTTCGATTCGGGATCACCCAGCGCACCGAGGAAAACGATGCGCTTCACCCCCCGTTGATTTCGCCACGGCTGCAAATGCCATCGCCGCCCTGCGTTCCGCGTCATGAAATGCGCGGCCCTTCCGCATACTATGGATGAGGTAATACGCCACGTCGCAGCCCGTAATCGCCGCGGCCAGCGCCTCCTCGTCGCGCACGTCCCCCTTCACCGCCTGGATGTGGGACACCCACGCCGACTGGGGAAGGCGGTGCAGGTCGCGTACCAACGCCCGCACCTCGTGGCCCGCGTCCAGCAATCGTGGGCCAAGATGCCCTCCAATGTACCCGGTTGCGCCTGTCAGCAGCACCTTCATCGCACTACACGTGGTTCCGGAGCATCAACTCTTCCGGATAGGGGGACAGGTAAGCCTGCTGGTGGACCCACGCTGGGAGGTCGTGCTTGCGCAGGTGGTGCTTCAGCAGCGTCAGCGGCACCACGAGCGGCACCCGCTCTTGCCGGTATTCCTCGATCAGCCCAAGGAGCTCCTGCTTGTCGCCGCCGTCGATAGCCTTCTTGAGGTACCCCATCAGGTGGTGCATGACGTTCGTGTGCTTGCTTGGCGTCGCCAGGAACGTCAGCGCCTCGCGCATCACCCGCGCATACTCTGCAACGAGCTCATCCCATGGCCGCGACCCTACGTGCGCGACGATGCGCCCGGCCTCTCTGTAGTACGGAATGCTGTGCGCCATGAACGTCAACTTGTGTGCGGTGTGGAACGACACCAGCCCTCGCGGCGTCGGGCTGTCGTGAAGCATGGCCCGCCATCGCCGTCGGACGAAAATGCGGTCAACGAAGTTCTCGCGTAGTCTCGGATCCGTCAGCCGTCCGTTCTCCTCCACAGGCAGATCCGGCATACGCGTGGTCAGCACCCAAGCGAACGCGCCAATCCCATCGCGCGATGGCGGTCCTCCTTCCTTGCGATGGACTTTCACCCGCATGAGCCCGCATGAAGGCGAGTCCTTTGTGAGCACGAAGCCGTCCAGATTTGCGCCCCCCAGCTCGGCCACGCGCGCTTCGGCGAAAGACCGCATGCCCTCCGTGTGATCGACGCCCGTTTTGGTTGCGATCAGCCGTGGCGATGCAGACTTGCCCTGAAGTTGGATCGTCTCCCGCGGAACGCCCATGCCCATCTCGACCTCCGGACACACCGCCACCCATTCGACGTACTTCGAGATCGTTCCCGTGAGGAACGAATCGTTCAGATGCCCGCCGTTGTAACGCACATCATTGCCCAGTAGGCACGAGCTGATGCCCAACCGCACCTTGCCCTCATCGCCCATCCTGTCACCTCCGTGCCACTCGATACGCCTCAATCGCTCGCCGTCGGGCGATGCCGTGATCGATGATGCGCTCGGGGTAGCCGGGCGCTCCACCGTTCCACCAGGGCTCATGGACCGCAGCCCCCTCGATGCCCCGCAGTTCCGGCACCCATCGGCGCACGTAGTCGCCATTGGGATCAAACCTCAGCCCCTGCGATACGGGGTTGAACACACGGAAGTACGGCGCAGCGTCCATTCCTGTTCCCGCCGCCCACTGCCACCCGCCATTGTTGGCCGCCGGATCGCCGTCGACGAGATGCCTCATGAATCAACGCTCGCCCCAGCGCCAATCGATCAGCAGGTCCTTGGTCAGGAACGAAGCCACGATCATTCGTGCGCGGTTGTGTATCCACCCCGCCTCAAGCAGCTGACGCATCGCCGCATCCACCATCGGATACCCGGTCATGCCTGCGCTCCACGCCTCGAACTGCGCCCGGTGGTTATCCCAGGCAATGGCATCGTACTCGGGGCGGAAGCCCCGCCGCGTGACGTGCGGGAAGTGGGCCAGCACGCTGAAGTAGAAGTCTCGCCACGCCAACTCCGACAGCCATGCCTCGGCGCCGCCGCCGCGTGCCACAATTGCCTTTCGCGCCGCCTGCTCCGCGCTGAGCAGACCGAATCGCAGATACGGCGACAACTCGGACGTGCCACCGAGATCCATCCGGTCCCGTTGTAAATCGTAGTTCGCAATACGATGCTCCGCGAAGTCCGCAAGCCGTTGCTGAGCCGCCTTCTCGCACGCGGGGAATTGCGCATCGCTTCTCTGCGTCGGCAGCCCGTCGAGGCTCGCGTTGCTGGGGCCGCTGACAAACTTATCATCGACTTGCGTCGACGGCTCGCTCAGCCGGTCGAACACCGCCTCACGCCACCCTTCAGGTACGGCGTGAACACGGTGTACGGCATGCCGTCAGCCTTCAGCACCGCGTCCGGCCCGAAGATCCATGGCCCTCCGACCAGATCAAGCCGTACGCTCTTCGCAACCCGCCCGTCTCGGCGCTTCGCGTATGGCGATGCGACGGCCTGCGCAACAACCCTCGTCGCGCCGACCTCCCGCGCGACCGCCGCCACTTCCTCCTCAGGCTTGCCCTCCCGCACGGTCAGCGTCTGGCCCGTAGCTATGCGTAACCAGCGCACCGCATCAAGCAGGAAGGCAACTCGCCGCTCGCCTGCGTTCGCGATCAGGGTGGGGTCTACTACGAACAGCGGAACGACTTCCGCCCTTGCCGCCTTCGCTTCCAACAACGTGCGGTTGTGGTTCAGCCGCAGGTCGCGGCGCACACACCACACCACTCTGTCGCGTGCCAACCTAGCCCTCCGTTGATCCCTGGCCCATTTGCTGTATCCGTCTTCTGGGAGAGGACCAGTGCTGTGAGCTTGGTCCGCCAGAGATCAGGTGGCCGATGGTTATTCCCAAGGCGTGAGCCACGCGGACCAACGTGTCAATGGTTGGATTAGCTCTCCCATTCTCTAGCGCGCTGACGTGCGCTCGGTCGATTCCGGCTGCTTCCGCAAGTTCACGTTGACTCCAATCGCGGGCCTTTCGCTCCGCTTGGACATGCGCTGCAATGTCGGCGAGCACACGACTGGTTAGCGCGCCAGGGTTGGAAAGGCCGACCATTTCACGTGCGACGCTGATGCCCGCTTGCACATCCTGAGCGAGCGCGTCTGCTCCAAGGCGGTCGGCGGCCTCATGGTCTTTCGCCAGTGCGGCCCCACCAACGAGGATGCGCGGGCGATCGGGCAGCGCGCGCAAGGCGGCGATGGCCTCGCGCAGCGGCTCCAAGTGCTTGATGAGGGTAACGGAGAGCGCCACAAGCGACGGACGGTTGCGCGCGACGAAGTCGCGGAGTTCGTCGACGGGCAGGCTGCCGCCGAGGAAGTGCACCTCCCAGCCGTCGAGGTAGAGGAAGTCGCTGAGGATGCGGGCGCCGAGTACATGGCGCTCGCCGTCGACAGCCGTAACGACCGCGCGATGGCCGATGGGAGCGCGGCGTCGCGATGCGGCACGCAACACATTCATCTGGCGCTCCGTGATGAGGGTGGCGCGGTGCTCCTCCGCGACTGTGAGGGTGCCCTGTAACCAGCGCACGCCGATCTCGTACTGCGCAGGAACCAGCACAGACAGATAGAGCGCGTCGGGAGGGATGCGCGCCGCCAGGGCTTGCGCGATGACGCTCGACGCTTCCGCATCGTCGCCGATGACGACAGCCTGCAGATAGGCGCTGAGGAGTGAGTTCAAGCCGGAAGCGAGTGTGGTCATGTGAGCATCTCCATCCAACAAGGCATCGGCTTCATGTTGAGTATAGTATGCACCTTGCTTGACAAACGAGTCGTAGGGACAACATAATATGGCTCACTTGTTGAATATAATCGACAGATTCGAGGATTGGTCATGCGAGTTGCGGTGGTGGGAGCGGGGATCAGCGGGTTGGCGGCGGCGTATCGGCTACGCCATCACGACGTCCATGTGTTCGAGGCCGACGCTCGTGCTGGTGGCCATGCGCACACCGTCACCGTCGCGGAGGATGACCGTGAGGTCGTCCTGGACACCGGCTTTCTCGTTTACAACGAGCAGACGTATCCGAGGTTCGTGTCGCTGCTCGACGAACTCGGGGTAGCGACGCAGGCAAGCGAGATGTCGTTCAGCGCGTCATGCCGGGCGTGCGACGTGGAGTATGCGACGCCGGGCGTGCTGCGCCTGCTGGGACGCCCATCCAACTTGATGAGACCATCGCACTATGGGATGGGGGTTGACCTGGGGCGGTTCTACCGGGAGGCGCTCGCCATTGTGGCAAGTGGCGCGGGTGATGGCATGACGCTGGAGCAGTTCTTGGAGGCACGGCGGTTCGGGCGTGGCTTCCGGCGTCACGTCATCGTGCCCTTGGTGGCGGCGATATGGTCGACGCCGGCGCAGGATGTGGGCCGGTTTCCGCTGCGCTTTCTGCTGGAGTTCATGGCCAACCATGGGCTGCTTGCGGTGAGCGGCCGGCTGCCGTGGCGCACCGTGACGGGCGGCTCGCAGGCATACTTGCGGCGGCTGGTGGCTGCGCTGCCGCATGGCGTGCACGCGAGCACGCCGGTTGATGCGGTCGCTCGTGACGCAGCGGGAGCTGTGGTGGCGCTGCGATCGGGCGAGCGGCTGCAGTTCGACCATGTCGTGCTGGCCGCGCACAGCGACCAGTCGCTGCGGATGCTGGCGGATGTGACGGATGCCGAGCGCGAGTCGTTGAGCGCCATCGCCTACAGCCCGAGCCGTGTCGTGCTGCACACGGACGCCTCGGTGATGCCGTCGCACCGCCGGTTATGGTCAGCCTGGAACTACCTGACCGACGCCTGCATCGACCGCTTCGAGCCGGTGTCGGTGAGCTACTACCTCAACAGATTGCAGCGGTTCCAGGCGGCCCGCGACTACTTCGTTTCCGTCAATCCGACGGTCGTGATCGATCCGGCGAAAGTCATCCACGAGATGACGTATGCGCATCCGCAGTACACAGCAAAGGCGCCAGAGGCGCAGGCCACCCTACGACAATTGGGTAGGCGGGGCCCGGTGCACTTCGCGGGCGCCTACATGGGCAACGGATTTCACGAGGACGGCGTGCGGGCTGGCTTCGAAGCGGCGGACGCGATCGAGCAGGCTGGCATAGTTGCCGTTAACTCGGCACCGCTGGCGGAGGTGGCATGATGCGGTCTCGATTGCTGCTCGGCACGGTATGGCACCAACGGACGCATCCCGTGGCCAACGCCTTCACCTATCGCGTGCTGTACCTGGCGTTGGACCTTGACGAGATGGAGATGCTGGACCAGCATCTGTGGCTGTTCAGCCGCAACCGCTTCAACGCCTACGCGCTGAACGACCGCGACCACGACGGCTCGGGCGGTGGCCGGAGCGTGCGCGACGCCGTTCGCGAGCGGTTGACGGCGGCAGGCGTGTCGCATGACGGCAAGAGCATCGTGATGGTCACGCAGCCGTCGGTGCTGGGTTACGTGTTCAACCCGGTATCGTTCTACATGGTGATTGATGCGGCAGGGGTGGTCTCGCACATGCTCGCCGAGGTGCACAACCGCAAGGGCGGGCGGCATATGTACGACATGCCCAACGACGGCCGGGGCGGCGCCATGCGATACACGGCGCGGTTCGCGAAGGAGTTCTACGTCTCGCCGTTCATCGACATGCATGCGACGTATGACTTTGCCTACGCGCGCAGAAGAGGGCGCATCTATTTTGGATTCGACGAGCATGGGGAATCCAAAATGGTACTGCGCACATCGCTCAACTTGGCCGAGCATCCGCTGACAAATGCAACGCTGGCGAAGGCCATGCTCACGCATCCGCTCACGCCGCAACTGACCGTGGCGCGGATCTACTGGCAGGCGATAGCGAAACTGAGGCTGCGGGGCGTCACGTTTCGGCGGCCACTGGCGGTCAAGGAGGGACGCTGACGCATGACTGACTACTGGAAGGGCAAGACCGTATGGATTATCGGCGCGAGCAGCGGCATCGGCGCCGAGCTGACCAAGCAGCTCGTTGGGCGCGGGGCGAAGGTCGCGATCAGCGCCCGGTCCGAGGATCTGCTGTTGCGGGTGGCCGTCTGCGCCGACGACACAACGGGGATGGTGGTGGCGGTGCCGGTGGATGTCACGGATGCGAATGGGCTGTCTGAGGCAGGTCGCGAAGTCGAGCGGTTGCTCGGTCCGCTGGACTTGCTCATTTACAGCGCGGGTGCGTGGACGCCGACCGACCCACCGATCATCGACATGGCGGCGATCGAGCGCCAGGTGCAGGTGAACTACGTGGGCATGATCCGCGCGGTATCGGTGGTGCTGCCGGGGATGATGGCACGGCGCAACGGCGTGATCGCGGGTGTCGCCAGCGCGACCGCCTATCTGGCGTTGCCAAGGGCCGAGGGATACGGGTCAACCAAGGCGGCCACCAACTATTTCCTGCGCTCGCTGAGGGGCCACGTGCGTCGGTCGAACGTCCGCGTGGTCACGATCAATCCCGGATTCGTCAAAACGCGACTGACGGCCGACAACGACTTCCCGATGCCGTTCATCATGGAGGTCGAGCAGGCGGCCGCCGAAGTCGTGCGCGGCCTGGAAAACGGGAAGGTTGAGATCCACTTTCCACGGCGCCTCACACTGCCGATGAAGTTCTTGAACTGGCTGCCACGGTCACTTTCCGAGTGGATCCTAGTGCGTGCTTTCCGAGTGTAAGGAGGAGAAGATGATTCGTTACGAGACGTCCATACCATCAACCATGACGGGACCGGATGCGTTTGCATACATGTCCGACTTCACCAATTCCGTCGACTGGGACCCCAACGTCATTTCGGCGCGCCGCGCAACCGATGGGGATATCGGCCTCGGCACAGCGTTCGATCTCGTGTCGAAGTTCGCTTGGAGCAGAGTGCCGCTTCGCTATGTGGTCACCGCGTATGATGCGCCACGCCGTGTGGCGCTGACTGCACAGAAATCGACGTTTGATGGAATCGACACCATCACCGTGGCGCGAGACAATGGCCGTACCGTCGTGACCTACGACGCACGTCTGGTGTTCAAGGGCATTGCGCGGGTCATGGAGCCGTTCGTCGGCATCGTGTTCCGGCGCGTTGCTCGAAGTGCGGCGGAGGGCCTGCAACGAGTCCTAAACCCCGCCGCAGCGGGTCGCCAACCAAGGCGATGATCCGTCTCTCCAAAGTCGACCGCGTTGTCGGTATGGAACGAAGGTCAATGGTTCACTCAAGGGGGAGGCAATGAACCCCTCAGGCAACCGTTTTGTGCGGCTGCGCTACTACAACTTAGCCATGGGGGCCTTCCATTTTGCCCAGGGCATCATCATCTTGGCCCTGTCGTCGGATTTCTCCCTTCCAGTCACGGCGGCATTCTTAGACGGACCGCCCGGCTCGGTGCCGCCAGGGGTGACCGAATTGTTTTCCGTGCGAATCGGATGGGCTGTTGCCGGCTTTCTGTTCCTGTCGGCGTTCGCACACTTCATCGTCGCTTCGCCGCTGGCATTCGGCTGGTACAAGGCGAATCTGCAGCGCGATCGCAACTACGCCCGGTGGATCGAGTACTTCTTCAGCGCATCGCTCATGATGGTGCTGATCGCCATGCTGCCGGGGATCACCGATGTGGCCGCCCTACTTGCCATCTTCTTCGTCAACGGCGCCATGATTCTGTTTGGCCTGATCATGGAGCACTACGAGACGCCTGGCCGCGCCAATTGGCTCACTTTCTGGCTGGGCTCGATCATGGGCTTGGTGCCGTGGGTCGCGGTGGGTATCTACTTATGGAGCCCAACGACCGAGGCGAACCCGCCCGCCTTCGTCTACGGCATCTTCTTCTCGATATTCATCTTCTTCAACGTCTTCGCGGTTAACATGGCATTGCAGTATCTGCGCGTCGGCCCGTGGCGGAATTACTTCTTCGGTGAGGCATTCTACGTGCTGCTGAGCCTGGTGGCGAAATCGGCGCTGGCATGGCAGGTATTCGCAGGCACTTTGGTTCCCGAATAAGCCGTCCCTGCGTGGAGCATCCAATGCGAGCCTTGGTGAAGTCGATAGGGGTCTTGTGGCTCACGGTCCTCTCATCGCTAGCCACCCGTTTAGTTCGGCAACCGCGACGCGTGTTATGGCGGTGACGGCAACGACGTGCTGTCCGGTGGCCACGGCAACGACGTCCTCTATGGTGACGAGGGCAACGACACCCTCTGCGGCGGCGAGGGGGATGATGCCCTTTATGGGGGCAACGGCGACGACGACCTGCACGGCGAGCAGGGCAACGATAAGCTGTCCGGTGGTGCGGGCAACGACCTGCTAACAGGCGGCGCGGGAAACGACCACCTTAACGGCAACCAGGGCGACGACACGATGTCTGGCGACGACGGCGACGACGTGCTCGACGGCGACGACGGTATCGACTCCGCGGATGGCGGCGCTGGCGCCGACAAGGCCTAAGAGAGCGAGGTCGTGGTCAACGTCCCGTAGCCTGCCCGATTTGCTGGAACCACTGCGCGTTGAGCCCCCGAGCCATTTGCTCGGGGGCTCTTCACTATCTGGTGTTCATGGTGGAGATGGGGGAGAGTCGAACTCCCCGTCCAAGAGATATCCAGCGAGGATGTGCTACAGGCTTGTCCGGCGTTTTGTCGTACGGTCGCGACGTGCACCGGCGAACTTCGCGACCGACTGCCGCTGATCTTACGCAGCCCGTAGCGGCGTCGCGGCTGCGGCACCCCGGCTATATTGTCCCGCGCCTCCCGTCGGGGTGGAGAAACGCGGGATGGTCACCTTTCTTTAGGCGGCCAGAGCAACTTGCTTGTTGCCAGTTACTGTTTCGCCACTTGTTTAGCGAGGGAGTGACGACCTCGGCCTGCAATCCAGCTGAACCGTCCCCTGTCGAAACCACGCATCCCCATGTCCGTCCGCTCCATTATCGCACGCCGACGCTTTTCCCGCCAAAACGCCTGGGGAGGCGGGGCGTCCCGCATGTCTCCGCCCGCTAAACGCGACCTTACCCGGACGGATGATGGAACGAGCGCGGTCCACCGCTACGCTGAGGGAACCGGTCTCTCCGGCGCGGGGCGGGTGGTGGGGCCTGGAGGCCCGTTTTCTCCTGTGTCTAGAGAAGCAACCAACGACATCGCTTATTCCAGCCCGCAAATCGTGTCCGCCGCCGGCCAAGCACGCGCCGTGGCGCAGTCGCGGGCATTCCGCTTGGGCGTGCTGCCGCTGGCGCTTGCGCTCTCCATCGGCATGTTCATCCGGCTCTCGTTCATCCTCGGGGCAGGGTTTCCCCTCAATGACGGCGGCATGTTCTACGCCATGGCCCAAGACGTGCAACGGGCCCACTACCTGCTGCCGGCTTACACCTCCTATAACCAGGAGAACATACCGTTCGCGTACCCACCGCTCGGCTTCTACCTCGCCGCCTTGGCCGACGACCTCACGCCGTTCGACATGCTCCAGGTGTTTCGCTTCTTGCCGTTCGCGCTGAACGTCGCGACCATCGGGGCGGTCTTCCTCCTCGCGCGCGCAATGCTCGGCCCGGGGCGCGCGGCCGGTATTGCCGCTGTCGCGTACGCCGTCGTGCCACGCTCGTTCACCTGGCTCATCGTCGGCGGGGGCGTCACCCGCTCGCTAGGCTTCCTGCTAGCCGTGATCGCCACCTACGGCATGTACCGTTACCTCGCCCGGGGCGGCCGCCGCCTGCTGGCGCTCGGCACCGTGGCCGGCGGCCTATCGATGCTGTCACACCCCGATGTCGGTGTGCTGACGGCGGTCACGTTCCTCCTGCTGTTCCTATGCTGGGGGCGCTCACGTCGAGGGGTGGTCGGGCTCGCCGCCGCGTCCGCCGGCATCGGGCTCATCGTGGCTCCATGGCTGCTCACCGTGCTCGCCCGGCACGGCTGGGACCCGTTACAGTCGGCGATGGGCACGGGTGAGCACGAGACGGTTGGGTCGGTGCTCCGGCGCCTGGTGCTATTCCAGTTCACCGAGGAGCGTTATGGACCGCTCATCGGGTTCTTGGGCATGTTTGGCGTTTTCGTGGCCGTCGCCCGGGGGCTGCTGTTCCTGCCCGCGTGGCTGCTGGTGATGTTCCTGGTGGTGCCGCGAAGCGCCGCCAGCTACGCCGCCGTGCCGATGGCACTGCTCATCGGACTGCTCTTCGCCCATGCCCTGCTGCCGGGAATCAGCCGCGCATTCGTCCTGGCGGTCCAGCCGTCGAACCACTTGCAACCGCCGCCGGGCCGCATTACCCGCTTGTGGAGCAGGCTCTCCATGCGGACATGGGCGCCCCGGGCCGCCGCCGCGCTGCTCGTCGCCTACACGCTCGTCTTCGGCGCCATGAACGGCCTGCACGCCAACGAGCACGTATTGACGGCGGTTGCGCCGGCGGACCGCGATACGATGCGCTGGATCGACGAAAACATGCCCGAGGGCACCACATGGGCGGTGGTGAGCTATGCCCCGTGGGCCATCGACCGCGCGGGCGAGTGGTTCCCGGTGATCGCGAGACGCGAGAGCGTCGCGACGGTGCAGGGAACGGAGTGGCTCGGCGCCGAGCATTTTCATCAAATGGTGATCAACCACGACTACCTGGCGGCCTGCGCGGCCCACGACCTCGGCTGCGTCGATGGCTGGAAGGCCTACACCGGCGCGCAGTTCGATTACCTTTACTTGACGTCCGGCTGCTGCAGTCCACAGCTAGTCGAATCGCTAATGCGCTCCCCGGATTATGTCATGGTGCGGATGGTGAATGGGGCGAGCATCTGGCGCGCGGGAGCGTCGGCGCGGAGCGGTCTGCCAAACTGACGCCACTTTCGGCTCCCGGCACGATGGCGCGGCGCGTATCATCACGCGCAAGGCAGCCTGCCACCGCGCCGCCAGTGCTTCGAACCGCTGGGAGGAGCCAATGTACATCACCTATGCCACGATACCCGTGCCCTCGGAACGGACGCACCAGGTCGAGGCCTTCCTGCAACGCTACTTGGCCCAGGTCGGCAAGCTGCCCGGCGTGCGCGCCGTGTATCACCACTTCAGGCCGGACAAGGGCGACGAGATGACCTTGATCGTGTGGGAGTCCGAGGCGGATGCGCGCCGTTACCAGGACAGCGACCTGCTCCGCGGCGCCGGCCGCTACGCCAAGGCCCTTGGGCTGGGAAACGCCCGACGCGAGGGCTATGACCTGCCGTTCGCGCATCCGTAGCGGCGGCCGGTTCAGCCGCGTTGACGCAGCGCCCGCGCGATCTCACGGCTCGTGTCCCGCTCCATGATGGCCCGGCGCTTATCGTACTGCTTCCTGCCCTTCGCCAAGGCGAGCTCCACCTTCGCGTGATGCCCCTTGAAATACACGCGCAGCGGCACGATGGTGAGGCCCTGTTGGGCGGCCACCAGGCTCAACTTGGCGATCTGCTGGCGGTGCAGCAGCAGCTTGCGCGACCGGGTAGGGTCGTGGTTCCATGGCCCGCCGCTCTCCCACGGCGAGATGTGCAAGCCGTGCAGCATCATTTCCCCGTCGCGCGTCTGCGCGTATGCGTCGCGTATGTTCACGCGCGACGCCCGCACCGACTTGATCTCGGTGCCGGTGAGCACGATTCCAGCCTCGACCCGCTCCAGCAGGTCGTAATCGTGGAATGCCTTACGGTTTTCCGCGACCACTCGGATGCGCTCCTCGGGCTTCGCCGGGGCGGAGGCCTGCTTCGCCTTCGATTTGCCTCGCTTGGATGTCGTCATTGGCTGCTCAGCCGCTGCTTCAACACCGCGACGCCTCGATCGAGCGTCGCGTCGCGTTCCGGCGGCCGCGATGGCTCGGGCTCCAACGTGCACAGGCGCTCCAGCGCATCGGCCAGGCTCGCGCTGCCGGAAAACTGACCGCGCACCTCGTCATAGGTCTCGCACAGGTCTTGCGTCCGCTGACTGAGCCGGACCGCGCTGTTCACTGAGAGATTCTCGCCGCTCTGCACGTCCGGCTCCAGGCCCTTCCCCTCGATCGCTCGACCGTCCGGCGAGAACCAGCGCGCGCTCGTCACCTCCAAACCACCACCGTTGGACAGCGGGATGAGCAGGTTGACGCTGCCCTTGCCAAACGTGCGCGTGCCCACCACCGTCGCCCGGTCGTGGTCCTGCAGCGCCCCGGTAACGATCTCGGCGGCGCTCGCGGTGAAGCTATTCACGAGCACCACCATCGGCAGGTCGTAGGCGACGCCGTCGCCTCGGACGTCGTACGCGGTCTCCTCGCCGTTGCCGTCCATCCAATTCAGCACGCGGCCGCCGGGTATGAATTGGCTGGTGACGCCGACCGCGGAGTCAACCAGGCCGCCGGTGTTATTGCGGAGGTCGAGCACCAGCGCCGTGGCGCCCTGGTCCCGCAGGGCCGTCAGCGCGTCGCGCGTTTCCTGTGCCGTCGGCGCATAGAAGGCGGCAATTCGCACGTAGCCGATACCAGGCTCAGCCATGTAATACGTCACTGAAACGTTCGGTATAGTGTCGCGAGTGATCGTCAAATCGAACGGGTTCGGGTTACCGACCCGCAAGAAGCGCACCGTCACCTGGCTGCCCTTCGGCCCGCGAATGAGCGACACCGCCTCTTGAAGGCTCATGCCTTCCACGCTTTGGCCGTCGACCGCGGCGACGATGTCGCCGGGTTGCACGCCGGCGCTCATCGCCGGGGAGTTGGGCAGCGGCGCCAGGATCATGATGTTGCCGTCCCGAACGGTGACCTCGGCGCCGATGCCTTCCAGTTGGTTGGCGTCCTCGCCATTGAACCGGTCCTGGCTGGCCTTGAACTGCTCCGGGGGTAGGTAGGCGGTGTAGGGGTCGTCGAGCTGTTCCAGCATGCCGCGTATCGCGGCGGTGGTGAGTTGCTCCCGCGAGACCTTGTCCTGCTCGACATAATACTGGTCGAGCGCGCGAAGCACCTCCTCCACGGCCTCGGCGATCGTCGGCTCGGACGCCTGGCGTTGGAGCGTGCAGCCGGCGGCGAGCATCAGTGCCAGCACCGACAGCACGATGAGGGCTATGCCAGCTCGTTTGGAGCCCATGGGTTCACTTCGCTTCTAGGCTAAAGCCCCCGGGCCGAGCGATGGCCCGGCCCGCGACGCCGTTTGGGTGGTCGTGGAGCCATTCTAGCACGGCCGCCACGGGCCACCCCTGCGCCTATGCCGCCATCGCCGAGCGACGTGCCGCGCCCGGGCGTCCATTGCATTATGTAAAGTGTAAGGGAGTCCGGTCCGAACGGACGAGTCGCGCGGCTCCCGTTATGCCGGGACGCCAGCAGGTGCCGCGTCGGTCCCACTTTGCCACCTCGGCCGAGCCGGCCGCGAGTCGCGCGGACACCCGCCCACTAAAGGTTTCCCACAGTCAGCGGGAGCGAGTCGCGGCAGCGGCGCGGGCGATAGGGCAGCCGTGCCGTCGGATGGCCGTGGTGCGACGAACGGCTGCCGGAGGCCATGCTTGGGCGACGCGGTGGAGCGGCCGGCGTCAGCCGACGATGTCGGTTACAGTTTACATAACAATAATAGGACGAAGTAAGCTCCAGAGACCCGAAAGCGGCCGTCGCGCGAAAAGGGCCCTCACGAGACGAGGGGTGACCTAGACCCATGGGCACGGTCGTTTTTGATGGTCTTTTTGAACGACGGTGTCCGTGCCTTGCACGCCACCCCTCCTTGGCGCCACGCTCCGCAGACCCGGCCCCGGCTCGATGGCTCACGCTGGACGCGCGGCCAGCCGTCGGCGGCGAGCATTGCAGGCATGGCACGGCGGCAGGCCCGACCGAGCACCTGAGCGCCCATGGGTCGCCGGCCATGGCCCGCCGCGCCAAGGCAAACGTTCGCCCGGCACGCGCTCGCGCCGCCGAGATCGCGGCCCGGCCTGGGGTCGGAGTGGAGTCGCGGCGTGGATCATGGCGCCCGTGACCGGTTCGATTCAACCGGCAACGGCGGGGGGCCACCGCGACCGCGCTGTCGCCGAGCAGCGGTGGCCTGCGTTATGTAAAGTAGCGCTACCGCTTGAGGATGTAGCCGAGGCCGTCGTTCGCGCGGTCCAGCCCGGCGACGTAGACGAACTCGCCGGCGTCGGAGCTTTTGCTGGCCGCCAGCGCATCGAAATCGAGGTCGACGGTGATGCCGCCCTCACACATGACCGACACGACATCCTCGTGCCGCTTCACCACCCGCAACGGTCGTGTCTCGAAGACGTTGCTAGGCCCAACCTGCAACGTGAGCAGCGGAGTCAGCCCCTTCAGTGCGTTGAGGCCCACCGCCCCTTTCGCCTGCGCGCCATCGTAGATGTGAAACCCCGACGACTCGCAAGAAAAGAGCGGCTTTTCGGGCAGGTTGAAAAGGTCGTCTGTCATGGGCGGGCTCTTCCTAGGGAATGTGCTGGAACGGTCACTGGCCCGGCGCTCGGCGGTTCGGGCTACCGTCGCCGGGCTGCGACGCTCGCCGACGGTGCTTGGAAACTACCACTCGCCGCGCGCCCATTGCTAGGTGCTTTCCCTGCCGCTTCGAGCGAGTTGCCGATCGCTTGCAGCAACTCCGGCAGCCCCCGGCCGGTCAGCGTGGACGTGAGCACCGCCACCACGCCGGGCTCGGCGTGCACCGGCATCGTGACCTCGTTGGGGTCCAGCATGTCGGCCTTGTTCAGCGCCAGCACGCGGGGAGTCGACTCCACGCCCAGCTCCCGCAGAATGCCGTTCACCACCTCGACGTGCTCCGGCGCGTTCGGATGCGAAATGTCCATCACGTGCAGTAGGAGGTCGGCCGACTCCAGTTCCTCCAGCGTCGCGCGGAAGGCGGCGACCAGCCCGGTCGGCAGTTTCTGGATGAAGCCCACGGTGTCGGTGACAAGCACGTTGGCGCCATTCGGCAGCCGCACCCGCCGCGTCACCGGGTCGAGCGTGGAGAACAGCTGGTCGCGGGCGACGACGCCGGCGCTCGACAGCGCGTTCAGCATGCTGCTCTTGCCCGCGTTCGTGTAGCCGACCAGCGAGATGACCGGCACGCCGGAGCGTTGCCGCTGCTTGCGGTATTGCGATCGGTGCTGGCGGACGTTCTCCAGCTCCTTTTTCAGCGATTGGATGCGTCGCTCGACCAGCCGCCTGTCGGTTTCCAGCTGCGATTCGCCAGGGCCGCGGGTGCCGATGCCACCGCCGAGGCGCTCCAGGTGGCTCCACTGTCCGCCGAGCCGCGGAAGCAGGTACTCGGCCTGCGCCAACTCCAGCTGCGAGCGGCCCTCGCGCGTGCTGGCGTGGCGCGCGAACACGTCCAAGATGAGGGCCGTGCGGTCGATGACCTTCACCTGCTCCTTGAACGCCGCTTCCAGGTTGCGCCGCTGGGTGGGGGTCAGCTCATCGTCGCAGATGATGGTGTCGAAGCGCGCCGCCTCGCGGAGCAGCGCGATCTCCTCAAGCTTGCCCTTGCCGAGGTAAGTGTGCGTGCGCCGCTCCAAGTGCTGCGTGACGGTGCCCACCACCTCGGCGCCGGCTGTGGCCGCCAGCTGCCCCAGCTCCTGCAGCGAATCGTCCAGCCGCCAGGGGTTTCGCTGGCCCTTGATGTCCACGCCCACGAGCAACGCCTGCTCGGGCCGTGCGTGGGTGTCGACTGGGGCGCGGTGTGGCTTCGCTATGGCTGCTTCCGTTCCTGCATATGATCTCCCACCATTATCGCGCAGGCGGTGCGGCAGGTATACGCCAGCCCTGCAACCGCTTCAGCCCCTCCTCGACGCGCGCGTCGGGCGTGGTGAGCGACAGCCGCACGTAGCCCTCGCCGTGCGCCCCGTAGCCACGGCCTGGCGTGACGACCACGCCGTGCTTGTCGAGCAGCTCAGCGGCGAGCGCCGCCGACGTCCAGCCCTCGGGGCACTTGGCCCAGACGTAGAGGCCGGCCTTCGGCGAGTTCACCGTCAGACCCATGTCGCGCAGGACAGAGACGACGCGGTCGCGGCGCTTGCGATAGATCTCGTTATTGGCCGCGACCCACTCGTCGCTCGTCTTGCTCAACGCCTCGATCGCCATGTATTGGATGGCCTGGGGAATGCCGGAGTCGAGGTTCGACTTCACCCGCGTGAGCGCCTCGATCAGCTTCGCGTTGCCGACGGCCATGCCGAAGCGCCATCCGGTCATGTTGTAGGTCTTCGACACCGAATGGAACTCGATGCCCACGTCGATGGCGCCCGGCGTCTGCAAGAAGCTCGGCGCGCGGTAGCCGTCGAACGTCACCTCGGAGTACGGCGCGTCGTGGCACACGGCAAGGTCGTGCTTCTTGGCGAAGGCGACGACATCCTTGAAGAACGCCTCGGTCGCGAGGCCGCCGGTCGGGTTGTTCGGGTAGTTGATCCACAGCACCTTCGCCCGCTTGGCGATGGACTCCGGAATGCCCGCCAGGTCCGGCAGGAAGCCCCTGCTCTGCTCGAGCGCGACGAAGTGGCACTCGCCGCCCGCGAACCAGGTGCCCACCGAGTAGACGGGATAGCCGGGGTCGGGCACGATGGCGACGTCGCCGGGGTCGATTAGACACAGCGCCACGTGGCCGATGCCCTCCTTGGCGCCGATGAGCGGCACGACCTCCTTGTTCGGGTCGAGCTCCACCTGGAAGCGGCGCTTGTACCAGTCGGCGATCGCCTTGCGCGTCTCCGGCAGGCCGTCACTCTCCGGGTAGCGGTGGTTGGGCGGGTCCTGCGCCGTGCGCGTCAGCTCGTCGATGATGTGCCGCGGCGTCGGGATGTCGGGGTCGCCGATGCCGAACGATATGACGTCGACGCCCTGCTTGCGCTTCTCCTGGATCTTGCGGCTGATCTCGAAGAAAAGGTACGGCGGGATCTTGTCGAGGCGTGAGGCGAGTTCCAAGGCATGCTCCTGCTTGATATGAGTGGGTCGCGCGCGACCTATGGCGCCGCGACTTCGCCGGTGAAGACCTCGACAACCGGGCCTTCCATGTAGATCGGGCCGCCGCCCGGCCACGTGATCTGCAGCTCGCCGCCCGGCACCTCGACGGTCACGTCGCTCTCCACCATGCCGTGCAGCCGCGCGGCGACGACCATGGCGCAGGCGCCGGTGCCGCAGGCCAACGTCTGGCCGGCTCCGCGCTCCCACGTCCGGGTCACCATGCGGCGCTTGTCCACGAGGTTCGCGACGTGGAAGTTCACGCGGCGCGGAAACGCCGGATGGTGCTCCATCGGCGGGCCGAGGCGCTCGAGGTCGACATCCTTGACCGGCGTGTCCAGGAAGGCGACGGCGTGCGGGTTGCCCATCGACACGGCGGTGACGACGAACCGCGTGCCGTCCACCGTGATGGGCGCGTCGAATATCAGCTCGTCGGGGCTGATGCCGAGGCCGCGCACCAGCGACTTGTTCAGCCTCGCGTGGTCGCTCGGCCCCGCCTTCGACTGGTCAGCGGGCACGTATGGCGCGCGCAGTATCGGCGCGCCCATGTCCACCTTCGCCCGCGTGATGACGCCGTTCTCGTAGCACGGCACGATGGTGAGGATGCCCGCGCCGGTCTCCACTTTGAGCCCCGCCTCCCCTGCCCTGGCGAGGTCGCGCTCCAGCACGAACTTCGTGAAGCAGCGAATGCCGTTGCCGCACATCTCCGACTCGGAGCCGTCGGGGTTGAACATCCGCATCCGCACGTCGGCCTTCTCGGACGGCGTCACGACGATCAGTCCGTCCGAGCCGACGCCGAAGTGCCGGTCGGACACCTTCGTGGACAGCGCCGGCCAGTCGTATTCCTCGCGGAGGCCGTTCACCAGCACGTAGTCGTTGCCCGCGCCATGCAGTTTCGAGAACGGGATGCCCATGCCACAACCCACCATGCGAAATGTTGGGGGGATTGTAGCAAGAGACGGCCGGGTTCGCCTGTCGCGACAATGAACTCGGTGTCGTACCCTTGGCCCCGACGCTAACGATGCCCCACGGGAGACCGCATGAAGCTGCCGCGGCTGTGTTCCCGGCGAACGCTCGTCCTATCGCTCGCCGCGCTGCTCGCCGTCGTTGCCGCCACGATGGCGATTTGGGCCGCGATCGCCGGCCCGGTGACGGTCTACCGCGTCGCCCGCCATGGCGACACGCAAATCGACGACTTCAAGCACTATCCCGCGCGGCCCCTCGCGGCCAGCGATGCGCCCTTCCGGTTCGCCGACGCCACCGCTCAAGGCCGCGTGCCGGCCACGGAGACCTCACGCGACGGGCAACCCATCGCGCTCGGCGACTTCCTGCTCCGCAACGACACCATCGCATTCGTGGTCGTGAAGGGCGACGCGCTCGCATTCGAGGCGTATTACCAGGGCCACGAGGCGTCATCGCTGTCGCAAGTATTCTCCGTCTCGAAATCGGTCACCTCGGTGCTGATCGGAGCGGCGCTCCAAGATGGGCTCATCCGGTCCGTCGACCAGCCCATCACCGATTTCGTGCCAGAGTTGGCGGCGAATGGTTTCGACCGCGTTACCCTGCGCCACCTGCTCACGATGACTTCGGGATCGAGCTACATCGAAGACGACAACCCCTTCGGCATCCACGTCATTCTCAACTACATCCCTGACATCGAAGGCGAGATTCTTGGCTTCCGTGTCGTCGACGAGCCCGGCACGATCTGGCGCTACACATCGGGTGACAATGCCCTGCTCGCGCTGGCGCTGCGGCGGGCCCCTCGGCGATAAGACGATCACGCGGTACATGCAAGAGCGGCTGTGGAGTCCGCTCGGCATGGAGAGCGATGGTGTGTGGTCGCTCGATCGAGATGGCGACGGCCGCAAGAAGACGTGGTGCTGCCTCGCCGCCACCGCGCGCGACCTCGCCAGGATTGGGCGGCTCTACCTGCGCGAAGGAGACTGGGACGGCCACCGCATCGTGCCGGCGAACTGGGTGCATGCCTCGACGCGGCGCGACGGCGTGCCAACTGCCGACTGGCCTGCCGACTACGCGGGCATCGGCCTGGAGAACTACGGCTATCAATGATGGATCGGCTCGAAGGCTGAGGGCGACTACCTGGCGACCGGCAAGAACGGACAATACATCTACGTCAATCCCGCCGTCGACACCGTCATCGTCCGCCTCGGTTGGAGCGCGGGCGAGTTGCCGACGAGCCGCTGGCTGTCGCTGTTCCGCCATCTGGCGACCGCGACGGAGTGAACGACGGCGCCATCTGGCCGTCATGGCAGGCGTGGCGATGCACCGCTCGCCGCGGCTCGCGCCAGCTCCCGACTGGTCTCCACCCACTCGATCCGCTCATCGTCGCGTCGGAACCAGGTGTGCTGGCGCCGAGCGAGGCTGTGCGTGGCGATCTTCGTGCGACGGACGGCCTCGTCGAGGGTCAGATCGCCGCGCAGGTGGGCGGCCAGCTCGCGATAGCCCGCGCTCGACATCGACGGCAGTTTCGAACCGTAACCCATCCCGAGCAGGCGCCGTACCTCGTCGAGGAAGCCCGTCGCCATCATCGCGTCCACGCGCGCGTCGATGCGGGCATACAGCTCCCCGCGCGGCACCCACATGCCGTGGATGCGCGGCGTAAAAGGTGGCGGCACCTTGCGCCGCTGCGCCGAGAACCGCTTCCCCGTGACGTGCCACACCTCCAACGCGCGGATCACCCGCCGCACGTTCCGTCCGTCGATCGAGGCCGCGGCCTCGGCATCCACCGCGCGCAGGCGCTCGTGCAACCGCTGCCAGCCGTGCGCCGCAGCCTCGCCCTCCAGCTCGGCGCGGAAGGCCGCGTCCGGCGGCACCACGGGCACTGTCCAACCCTCGGCCAGCCCCCACACATACTGCCCCGTGCCGCCGACCACCACCGGCGTCTTGCCCCTGCCCGCGATGTCGGCGATGACACCGCGCGCCTGCTCGAGAAACGTGGCGAGGCTGTAGCTCTCGTCCGGGTCCACGATGTCGATGAGGTGGTGCGGCACGGCTGCACGCTGCGCCGCGGTCGGCTTCGCCGTGCCGATGTCCATGCGCCGGTACACCTGCCGGCTGTCTGCGTTAACGATCTCGACCGGCACGCGCTCGGCGAGGTCCAGCGACGCGGCCGTCTTGCCGGAGGCTGTGGCGCCGACGATGAAGATGACCGTGGGCGATGTCATGGAAAGTAGGTTAGCAGGGCGCGGGGCGCATCCCCGACGCGCTATCGCCGTGCCGCCGCGATCTCTTGCGCGATCTTGGTGAAGTCCGGCGCCTTGAGGCTCGCGCCGCCCACGAGGGCGCCGTCCACGTCGCGCTGCGCCGCGAAGCCCGCGATGTTGTCTGGCGTGACGCTGCCGCCGTACAGCAGCGGTATGTCGCGCGACGCGGCCAGGCTCGACAGCATCGCCAAGGTGGCACGGATGGCGCCCATCATGTCCTGCGCGATCTCCGGCGTGGCCGCGCGCCCCGTGCCAATCGCCCACATCGGCTCGTAGGCGACCACGAGCCGCGCGAAGTCGCCCGGCTCCAGCCGCGCAAGGCCCGCCCGCAGCTGCCGCTCGACCACCGCCATCGCCTGCCCAGCCTCGCGCTCCGCCAGCGTCTCGCCGACGCAGAGGATGGGCGTGAGGTTGAACCGCAACGCCGCGCGCACCTTGTCGTTGATGAACGCGTCGTGCTCACCCAAGATGTGCCGCCGCTCGGAGTGGCCCACGATGACGTGACTCGCGATGCCGGCCAGCATCGTGCCCGAAACCTCCCCCGTGAACGCGCCCTTCGCCTCCGGGTGCATGTTCTGCGCGCCCACCTGCACCGGCGATCCTCGCAACGTCTCGGCGACGGCGGGCAGCGAGATGAACGGCGGGCACACCACGCGCATCACGCCATCCACCGGGGCCAGCGACTCGCGCAGCTCACGCGCTAGGGCCACGGCCTCGGGCAAGGTCGTGTTCATCTTCCAGTTGCCAGCGGCAATGAGCGTCGGCATCGCGACCGCCTGATGTCGAATGCGTTGGGGCGAACCGCCTACGGGCCGAACTTCGCCAGCTTGCCGGCGTGCGACAACGCCTGCAGCATGATGTATTTCGCCTCGAACGTGCCGAGCGAGCCGTTCCGCATCGAGCGCTCGTTGAAGCGGTCGACGCCCTCGCCAAGCGTCCACTGCGACCGCAGCAGCACGGGCACCGGGTGCCACGAATGCGCCGCGTAAATCGAGGGCGTGGCGTGGTCGCCGCAGATCACCAGCACGTCGGGCTTCATGTCCAGCAATGCCGGAATAAAGGCGTCCAGCGCCTCCAGCGCGCGCTTCTTCTTCTCGAAGTCGCCGTCTTCCCCAGCCGCGTCCGCGGGCTTGTAGTGCAGGTAGAAGTAGTCGTGCTCCGCCCAATGCTCCTTGAGCGTCGCGACCTCGGCCGCGAAGTCGGTGCCCGTCGGAATGACCTTCATGCCGATGATGCGCGCCAAGCCACGATACATGGGGTACGCGGCGATGGCCGCCGGGTTCAGCTGGTACGACGGCCCGAATCCGGGGAGTTGCGGCAGCTCCGACCATCCGCGCAGCAGCATCTGATTCGCCGGCGCATCGTTCTTCAGCACCTCGGCCGCCTGGGCCGCGAACGCGTTCACGGCGTTGGCCGTCTTCCGCGCGGCCAGCGTGCGCGCCTCGCGCGAATGCCCGTTCCCCTGCGCGTCGACGCCGGGAATATCCCGCACGTGCGGCTCCACTTGCAGCGGCGGCACCCCAAGCCTTTGGGGGTCCGTTTCCGTGATCTCCTCGCTCAGCCCCTCGCCGCGCAGTCGCAGCACGAAGCGGTAGTCCTTCACGTGCTTGACCGCGATCTCGACGCCGGGCACGGTGATCTTGTTCAGCTTCTCGGCCAGCGGCGCCGCCAGCTCCGACGAGATGCGCCCGGCGCGACGGTCGGTCAGGTTGCCCTGCGCGTCGACGGTGGCGAAGTTGCCGCGCGCGGCCACATCCCCCGGCAACAGCTCCATCTCGATGCCTATTGCCTCCAGCGCCCCGCGGCCGATCAGGTACTTCAAGGGCTCGTAGCCGAACAGCCCCAAGTGCCCCGGCCCGCTGCCCGGCGCGATGCCCGGCAACACGGGAGTGCTCAGGCCGCAGGCGCTCTCTTGCGCCAGCCGGTCCAGGTTGGGCACGCGGGCCGCCTCCAGTTCGCTTCGCCGAGACTGCCGTTGCGGCGCGCCGCCGAGCCCGTCCACCACGAGCATCAGTATCTTCGAGTCGCTCTTCTGTACCAGCTCCGACAGATACGGAAAGTCAATCACGCTTCACCCCTGCACGGCAGCCCCGCGACGCATGGACGGCGAGACGGCACGGTTTTCAGTCATTTGTCGTTGAGCGCGGCCACGCCGGGCAGCACCTTGCCCTCGAGGAACTCGAGGGACGCGCCGCCGCCGGTGGACACGTGCGTCATGCGGTCGGCCAGTCCCAAATGTTCCACGGCCTCGGCGGTCGATCCGCCGCCGATGATCGTCGTGCCAGACGAGGCGGCGATGGCCTCGGCCAACGCGCGCGTGCCCTCGTCGAACAGTGGCACCTCGAACACCCCCATCGGCCCGTTCCACACCACCGTCCGCATCGTCGAGAGCGCGCCGGAAAAATGAACGGCGGTCTGCGGCCCAATATCCAAAATCATCCAGCCATCGTCGACCTCGTCGACCCTGGCGACGTGCGATGGCGCGTTCTTCTCGATCTTTTGCGCGACCACGACGTCGACCGGCAGGTACAGCTTCGTGCCCCGGTCCTCCGCCTCCTCGATGATCTCGGCGCAGGCATCCACCAGGCTCTCCTCCACGAGCGAGGCGCCCACCTCATGGTCCTCGGCCTTCAGGAACGTCGCCGCCATGCCACCGCCGATGAACAGCGCATCGACATGGCCCACCAGCCGCTGCAACACCTTGAGCTTATCGCTGACCTTGGCCCCACCGAGAATCGCGCCCAGCGGCCGCTCCGGATTGTCGAGCACGCCGCCCAGCACGCGAATCTCCCTCTCCATCACGAAGCCGGCCACCGCCGGCAGATGGCGCGCCACGCCCTCGGTCGACGCATGCGCCCGGTGCGCCGTGCCGAACGCGTCGTTCACGTACACCGTGCCCAGCCGCGCCAGCGACTTGGCGAACGCCGGGTCGTTCCGCTCCTCGCCGGGATAGAACCGGATGTTCTCCAGCAGCAACACCTCGCCGGGCTTCAGCGCCTCCGCCCTTTCACGCGCCGCCGGCTCCACCGCCGCGTGGACGTAGGTGACCGGCGCCCCCAGCAGCGACGACAGCCGCTCGGCGATGGGGCCTAGCTCGGCCTCCTTCGACGGCTTCCCGCCGGGCCGGCCCAGGTGCGTGCAGAGCACCACGCCCGCGCCGTGCTCGCGCAGGTAGTTGATGGTGGGCACCGCCGCGCGAATGCGCGAGTCGTCCGAGATCCTCGTCGTCCCGCGCTCGAACGGCACATTGAAATCCACGCGGACCAGGGCTCGCTGGCCGCTCCAGTCGATGTCGCGAATCGTCTTCTTCGCCACGGTCACCCCTTCGTCAGCGTGTCGATGATCGCGTCCCACCGCTCGCGCGCTTGCGCGGAGACGCCCGCTCGATCCAACGAGGCCATCGCTTCGCGGGCGGTCGCCTCGGCTCGCTCCTGTGTGTAGTCGCGCGCGCCGATTTGGTCAAGTATCGCGCGCACCTTTCGCACGTCGTCCGGCTCCATCACGCGCTTGAAGTACACATCGCCCAACGCCCGCTTCTGCGCGATCGTGGCATGGTCCAGGGCGTACACCACGGGCAACAGCTTGCTCTTGTTCAGCACCCGGCCTGAGCGCCCATCGCCCTCGTGCCACAGCAGGGTCACGTCCTCGCGCATCTGCATCGCCGAGCCTGCCAGTTCGCCGAACCGCCACGCGGCCTGAATCTGCTCGTCCGTCGCTCCCGCCACGTAGGCTCCAAGCGCGATCGTGCCGCCGACCAGGGCGCCCCGCTTCGACGCCGCCATCCGCGCATACTGCGCCTCCGTCACATCGAGGCGCTCCTGATAGGTAAGGTCCATGAACTGGCCCTCGTAGTAGCGCAAGGCCGCGGCATCGAGCGCCACGACGGCGCCAAGCGTCCGCTCGGCCGCCAGCCCGGCCTCCTTCAGCCGGAACGCCGACAGCCGCGCCAGGGCGTGCAGCCCATCGCCCACGTTGATCGCCTGCGCGGGGCCCCACACCCACCACACGGCCGGACGGTGCTCCAAATGGTGCTCGCCCAGCTGCATCTCCTCATGGACGACGATCGACTGCGCGAGCAGCTCGGCGGCGGCGATGGCCGGACGCGCATCGGCCGGCGCGCCCCAGCTGGCCGCGGCCTCGGCGCACAGCGCGCCGTAAAAGCGGTCCGGCGGCGGGCCGATCTCCAGCTGGCCGTCCTTGTCCACCCAGCCAAGCTGGTACTGCATCATGCGGTACAGGGGCAGGCCCGACGACGCGGAGCGTTCCATCAACTCGCGCAACGCCGAATTGACCGCGCCTTGGTGGTCGAGCAGCTGGTCGGGCGTTCGCGCGCGGCCGGTCATGGGCATTGCTACGTTCCACCTCGCGCCGACCCCGCCACGTCGCACACCATCCGCAGCTGGTCGACCCCTATCGCTCCCAGCCGCACGACCCGCGCCGGCATTGTCGTCACATCGAGAATCGTCGAAGGCACCTTTTGGACGCAAGGCCCGCCATCCAAGATCAACGGGATGCTGTTGCCCAGCTGGCGCTCCACTTCCTGCGCCGTCGTCGGCTGCGGGCCGCCGTGCAGGTTCGCGCTCGTGCCCGTGATCGGCGCGCGTCCGCCGTTGACCAGCGCGCGGGGCGTCGGGTGCGCCGGCACGCGCACGGCCACGGTGTCGCCCCCCGAAACGATGAGCGGCACCGCTGGGTTCCGCCGCAACACCAACGTCAGCGAGCCCGGCCAGAACTGTTCCGCCAGGCGCAACGCCTCCGGCGGTATGTCCACCGCCACCAGCCCCAGCTGCGCCACCGACGCCACCAGAATGGGCAGTCCTTGCGTGGCGTCGCGTTGCTTGACGGCGAAGACTTTTCGCACCGCCGCCTCGTTGAAGATGCTGGCCCCAAGGCCGTAGAGCGTGTCGGTCGGGTACGCGACCACGTCTCCCCGCTGCAAGAGTTGAGCGGCAAGCGCGCGGTTGGAATCGCTGTCTGGCACGCAAGGCATGGCGATGGCTTCGTTATGAGGCGGAACGGGTTCGCGCCAGTATATCACCAGCGTTTCGCTTCGGGCCACCACCCTGGCGGCGAGCGCCATTCGCACAAGATATTGTAGTCCGCTCGCATCCACTCGCAAATGCTTGCCCGCGCTTGGGTGCTACACTATCCTTACTCCAACCACCTCATGGGCGAAGGCATCGCGCACTCCATGGCTACGAAGAAGTCCGCGGCCACGAAAACGAAGTCGCACCGGGTCGCCGCGACCGGCGATGTCGAGGTTTCGACGTATCTCGAAATCGCGCAACGCACCGAGGCCCAGCCCGTCAAGCCCGTGGCCCCGCCCGTCGCGACCGCCGAGGCCATTGCCGTGCTCGATTTCGGCTCGCAATACAGCCGCCTCATCGCCCGGCGCATCCGCGAGCAGCACGTCTACTGCGAGATACTTCCCCCCAACGCCACCAAGGACGCCGTCGCGAAGCTCAACCTCAAGGGCATCGTGCTTTCCGGCGGCCCCGCCAGCGTCTACGAGCCGGGCGCCCCCATGGCCCCGGGCTGGGTGTTCGACGCCGGCGTGCCGGTACTTGGCATCTGCTACGGCATGCAACTGCTGGCCCACCAGCTGGGCGGCGCCGTGGAGCCTGCCCGCCAGCGCGAATACGGCTTCTCGGTCATCCATCGCAACCCCGATTCCTCCGTCCTGTTCGACGGCCTCCAACCCGACGTGCCCGTGTGGATGAGTCACGGCGACCGCATTGACCGGCTGCCGCCGGGGTTCCGCGCCT
>Ga0194132_10001866_pt1 | contig 41489 bp, 40 predicted proteins | sample TA2KigOf80mmetaG_FD_148612 | JGI IMG/M metagenome (GOLD analysis project Ga0194132, IMG submission 148612) | Freshwater microbial communities from Lake Tanganyika, Tanzania - TA2015054 Kigoma Offshore 80m | ecosystem: Environmental > Aquatic > Freshwater > Lake | place: Tanzania: Lake...
GGCGTCTGTTTCATCGGTCTCATCCTCATCCCCTTCAACGGTGACGATGAGCCGAAAATCCTCCGCTAGCCAAACACATCAATCTGTCTCAGGGGTGCTGACGGGGAACAATCGGTTCGGGAGTCGAAACGGCACGCATCCAGCAAGTGGTGGGCAAGGCCGATCAGGAGCCGTTGCTCGAAGAGGACCCGACCCGACCCGAGAACCGGCGAATTTCGGTCGTCCTGAAACGGCGGGCCACCGTGCTGCCCCCGGAACTGCATCAGCAGAAGAAACAGTAAGCGGCGCTTGGCAACGATCGGCCGTCGCCGCAAGATGGACCGGCTGGTGCGGCCGTGAACAAGCTTCCCGACACTCCGCTCATTCGCTTCTACAAGACGCCGGCGATGCGTTGCCCGTACCTGCCCGACAGGCAGGAGCGCCTGGTCTTCGCCCATTTGCGTGGGGAGCAGGCGGATTCGCTACACAATGTCCTGGCGCAAGCCGGCTTTCGGCGCAGCCACAATATCGTCTACCGCCCCGATTGCGACCACTGTACCGCCTGCGTTCCGGTTCGCGTTCAAGCGGCCCGCTTCACGCCCGATCGTCGCTTTCGCCGTGTCCTGGCGCGAAACGCAAACGTGCAGGCCGTCGCCCTGCCGCCGCTCGCATCTCCGGAACACTTCCGGCACTTCGCGACGTATCAGGCGAGCCGCCATCAAGACGGCAGCATGGCGCAGATGGATTTTGAGGAATACCGCGCGATGGTCGAAGACACGCCCGTCGAGAGCTTGATGATCGAGTACCGCGACCCCGACATGAGCCTGTTCGGTGTCGCCTTGACCGACCGTCTCCAGGACGGCCTTTCCATGGTCTACAGCTTCTTCTCTCCCGATCGCGCCGAGCGAAGCCCGGGCACGTTCATGATCCTCGATCACATCCAGCGGGCCCGAGAGCTGGGCCTGCCCTATGTCTATCTCGGGTATTGGATCGAGGACTGCAACAAGATGTCCTACAAGCGGCGCTTCCGCCCCATCGAGTTGCTCACCAAGACGGGCTGGCGCGTCGATCGCCAACCCACGCGCTAACGGCGGATCGCGGCGAGCGCGCGCCAGGCCATGGGCAGCAGCGCCGCGAGGATCCCGATTTTGACCGCATCGCCGAGCAGGAACGGCGCCACGCCACCCGCCCAAGCCTTGTCGATGCCGATATTGACGGCAAGCCAGCCGGCGCCGAGGGCATACACGATCAGATTGCCGATCACGAGGGCAACGAGCGCTAGGAGCGTCTTTCGATCCCAGCCGCGTTCCGCCAGCCATCCGACCACGAGGGCGGCCAGGAGAAACCCGTACAGGTAGCCGGCCGTTGGTCCGAGGAAATACGCCAAGCCGCCGCCGCGCGCGAACACCGGAACACCGAGCGCCCCGGCGATCAGGTAGGCGGCCAACGTCGCCGCCCCGAGGCGCGATCCATAGGCAAGCGCGATGGCAAACACGGCGAGGGTCTGCAGCGTCATCGGAACTGGCCAGAACGGCACCTGCGCCCGCGCCGCAAGCGACAAGAGGACGACTCCGAGACCCACGAACACGAGCGTTCTCAGGACAGAGAGCGCGGCACCCGCCTCCTCGTTCACCGGCCAAAGCGCGCGGGCAAGCGTGGGGTTGGCAGTCGTCATGGCATACCTCGTCGTTCTGCTGGTCGAACTCTACGTCAGCGCCGCGGTTGGCGACAACGCCGGCTAGGCAAATCGATTGGACTTGGGAAATCCCTTGGGCGGCAGACGGCCGGCTTGGCCGCGGCTGCCCGCCCAAGGCGCGAGCGCGGTTTCGCTGAACGTGCGGCCGGCATTGACCCACGTGAGGCCGTCCTTCCGTGTAAACGTCTTGAGGTCGGAAAGACCGCCATCGCGATAACGCTGGAGACGGACGCCGCGTCCGCGATTGAGCTCCGGCACCTCGGCCATCGGCACCACCAGCAGCTTTCGATTTTCACCGATCAACGCAAGGGAATCGCCGTCCACCGCGGCACAGCCAGCGGCTTTGACCGCATCCTTGACGTTCAGCACCTGTTTGCCGGCGCGAGTCTGGGCGACGACCTGATCCTCGGGAACCATGAAGCCACGTCCGTCTGAGGCCGCAACGACGAGCTTGCGTCCGGGGCGATGGACCAGCAATTGGACGATCTGCGCCTCGTTGGGCAGGTCGACCATCAGGCGAACCGGCTCGCCGTGTCCGCGGCCCGAGGGCAGTTTGTCGCCCGCCAGGGTGTAGAACCGGCCGTTGCTGGCGAAGACCAGGACTTTGTCGGTCGTCTCGGCTTTGAGCCAGAAGCGCCCCTGGTCTCCCTCCTTGTACTTGACGTCCTCGCTCGGCTCCTGGTGTCCCTTGAGCGCGCGAATCCAACCCATCGCCGAGCAGACGACCGTGATCGGCTCCTTCTCGACGAAGGACTCGAGCGGCACCTCGACCTCCTTGGGAGCAGCGCCGATCTCGGTCCGGCGCTTGCCTTCGGCCAGGCCCTCGCCAAACTCTCTGCGCGTCTTGCGGATTTCCTCGGCGATCACCGCCCAACGACGATCGTGATCCTTGAGCAGCCGCTTGATCTCACGTCGTTCGGCCGAGAGCTTCTCATGCTCGCCGCGAATCTCCATCTCCTCGAGTCTGCGAAGAGCGCGCAAACGCATGTTGAGGATGGCTTCGGCCTGGTTGTCGGTCAGCTTGAAGGCCTTGACCAGCTTGGGCTTGGGCTCGTCGCTGTCGCGGATGATCCGGATCACCTTGTCGAGGTTGAGGTAGGCGATCAGGTAACCCTCGAGGATTTCGAGCCGTTCCTCGATGCGCTGCAGCCGAAACCGGCTGCGTCGCAGCAATACCGTGTGGCGGTGATCGAGGAACGCCTGGAGCACTTCCCGAAGGTTCATCACCTTCGGGGTCCGCCCCTCCTCCAAGACGTTCATGTTGAGCGGGATCCGCGCCTCGAAGTCGGTGGAGCGGAACATCATCTCCATCAGGTGCTCCGGCTCGACCGAGCGGCTGCGCGGTTCGAGTACGATCCGCACATCGTCTGCCGACTCGTCCCGGATATCGGCGAGCAGGGGCAGCTTCTTGTCGTTGAGCTGTTCGGCGATCTTCTCGATCAGTCGTGATTTCTGGACTTGAAACGGGATTTCGGTGACGACGATCTGCCACGTGCCGCGCCCCAATTTTTCCACCGCCCATCGGGCCCGAAGGCGAAACGACCCACGACCGGTCGCGTAGGCTTCGCGGATCGACTCGGGCGCTTCGGCGAGCACGCCGCCGGTCGGAAAATCGGGGCCTGGGACGAACTCGATCAGCTTGCCGATCGTGGCTCTGGGGAATTTGATGAGGTGGAGTAGCGCATCGCAAAGTTCGCCGGCGTTGTGCGGCGGGATCGACGTCGCCATCCCGACGGCAATGCCCGACGAACCGTTGGCGAGCAGGTTGGGAAACCGGGCGGGCAGGACGACGGGCTCCACTTCGGACCCGTCGTAGGTCGGACGAAAGTCGACGGCATCTTCCTCGATACCCTCGAGCATTGCTTCCGCGATCGCCGTCAGGCGAGCCTCGGTGTAACGCATCGCCGCGGCGTTATCGCCGTCGATGTTGCCGAAGTTTCCCTGGCCGTCGACCAGCGGATAGCGAACCGAAAACGACTGCGCCAGACGCACCATGGCGTCGTAGACCGCCTGATCGCCGTGGGGATGGTATTTGCCGATGACATCGCCCACGACGCGCGCACACTTCTTGAAGGCGCTCTGGGGATCGAGCCGCAGCTGACGCATGGCGTACAGCAGTCGGCGATGGACGGGCTTGAGGCCGTCGCGCACGTCGGGGAGCGAACGCGAGGTGATCGTGGAAAGCGCGTAGGCGAGGTAGCGCTCGCCCAGCGCCTCCATGAGCGCCTGTTCCCGGATCGATCCGCCGCCCGCCGGCGGCAACGTGGCCACTTTCGCCATGGCCGGCTATCTAGCACAACATCTAGTGGGTTTCAGCCCCGAAACGATCTACCAATCGATAGCGGGCAGCGGGGACGGCGATGTTTTGCGGCCGTAGGACGTGCTCCGCCAAGAAGAAGCCCGTCAACTGGAGGCCGCGCCGTATCTCGAGGCGATCGAATGGCACTCCGGCCGGTTGTCTCAGCAAGAACGCCGGCAGGGGCAGCAGGCGGTCACGATAGGGTGCTCCGGCGCTGGCCGATACGGCACGCCCGGATTTCGGCGACACGTAAACAAGGTCCGTCGTCGATCCCGTGGCCGCGCAAGCGCTGAAGTCCAACCCGAAGCCCAGATCAGCCAGCAGCGTCAGTTCCCAGTGCACATAGTGCTGCGGCCAGTCGGGCTGATCGTCATCGAGAGCGACGAGGAGCGCATCGAAACCATCGTATGCCGCGAGATGAGGCTCGCGCTCCGGTAGCGCCACCTCGCACAGCGCGCAGGCCGACGTGAGCGCCGCCAACCGCAACGGGTCCTCCAGCAGCGGCGCCGCCCGCGCATGTTCGAGTTCGACCGTCAGGTGGCCGAGGTGCTCTTCGAGGCGGGCCCGCCACGTCGCCGCCACCTCGTTTCCCGGCTGCAACACCCCGCGCAACCGGCGACCGCTACCGCCGCGCACGAGCCCGGCATGGCGTCCGCGCGTTCGCGTCAGCAGGTGGACGATCGCGTTGTTCTCACCGTGTTTGCGCGCCGCCAGGATGATTGCGTGGTCGGTCCAGTCCACCGCTGTCGATCACTCGCCAAATTCGAGCCCGATCGCACGATAGCGTTCGGGATCATTGTCCCAGTCTTCACGTACAATCACGGTGAGAAACAGATGAACGCGGCGGCCAAGCACGTTCGTCAGTTCGCGTCGGGCCGCTTCGCTCAACGCCTTGATGCGTGTCCCACCCTTGCCCAGCACGATCGCCTTCTGCCCTTCACGGGCCACGATCACGGCCTGCACGATCTTCACGTCGCCATTCTTGAAGTCTTCCCAGCCCTCGGTCTCCACCGTTGCGGCATAGGGCAGCTCTTCGCGAAGCTGAAGATAGAGTTGCTCGCGGGTGATCTCGGCCGCCAACAGACGGAGCGGCAGGTGGGCCACCTGATCCGGTGGGTAGTGCCAAGGACCGGGTGGCGCTTGCGCGATCAGGTAGTGCCGCAAGTCGTCGAGGCCATCCCCCGTCAACGCCGAGACCATGAAAATGCGATCGAAAAGCCCTTCGCCGTCGAGCGAGGAGGCCAGCGGCAGGAGCGTTTCTCGAGCCGCGACGTCGACCTTGTTGAGCACCAGGATCGCGCGGCGCCCCTGGTCCTTGAGCCGCTCGACGATCGTTTGGGTCAGCGGATCCGGCTCGCCCTGCGCCCGCTCGGCATCGACCAGTAGCACGACCACATCGGCATCCCCCGCCCCGCTCCAGGCTGCGTTCACCATCGCGCGGTCGAGACGTCGGCGGGGCGCAAAGATCCCCGGGGTATCGATGAACACGAGCTGCGCGTCGCCCTCTTGGGCGATGCCGATGATTCGCGTACGCGTCGTCTGGACTTTGGGCGTGACGATCGCCACTTTGGCGCCAACCAGTGCGTTGACCAGCGTCGATTTGCCGGCGTTGGATGCACCGATCACCGCGAAAAAGCCGCAGCGTTGGTCACTCATCGCGCAAGATCTCATCGAGTAGGGCAGCGGCAGCCACTTGTTGCGCCCGGCGTTTGTTTGCCCCATCCCCCCGGTGGCGCGGAAACCCAGAGACCTCGACCTCGACCGTGAAGAGCGGGTCGTGGTCTGGGCCGGCGCGCGAGATGTCGTGGTAGGTCGGTGGCGCCAGCCCGCGAGCCTGCGCCCATTCCTGGAGCGCCGTCTTCGGATCTTTGGTGATGGCGGTCGCCTCTGCCATCACCTCGGACCATTGACGCTCGACGAAGGCCTCGGCGACCGCCAGTCCACCGTCGAGATAGAGGGCCCCGATCAACGCCTCGCAGGCGTCGGCCAGGATCGCAGGCTTGTTGGCCCCCCCGGCCTCGCGCTCGGCCCGCGAAAACCGAAGAAATTCGCCCAAACCAAGCGAACGGGCCACTTCGGCCAAGGCCTCTTCGCGGACCAGGGCGGCGAAGCGCCGCGCCAGCGCGCCGGCATCGGCGTCGGGATCCGCGCGCGTCAAGCGGTGGGCCACGACGAGACCGAGCACACGATCCCCCAGGAATTCTAGGCGATCGTTGTCGCGCCGATCGTTCGTCGGACGCCGTTCGATACTCGAATGGGTAAGCGCCTCTTCGAGCAGCGCGGGATCGTTGAACCGGTAACCGATGCGAGCGGCGAGATCGTCGATCGGGCGCGGGGCGCCGGTCATTTCACCGACATGAAGAAGCGACCAAAGCGGATGCGATCCGGCCGCCAATTCCAGAACTCCCAAAACGACGCCGTACCCGCGGTCGAGAAGAAGAGGACCTCGGCGCGACCGACGAGGTTCTCGGCCGGAACGAAGCCGACCCCGCCGAGGAGCGGAAAGCGCGAGTCCGACGAATCGTCGCGATTGTCGCCCATCATGAAATAGCGCCCCGGCGGCACGACATAAACGCTCGTGTTGTCGCCCGCCGTGTTGCCGGTATCGAGCGTCGTGTAGCTCCGTCCCCCGGGCAAAATCTCACGATACGCCTGCCCCCGGAGCGGCCCGTGTGAGCCCCCGACCTCGACCACCCCCAACGGCTCCCGACGAACGGCCTCGCCGTTGAGATAAAGGACGCCGTCGCGCACTTGGATGCGGTCCCCGGGAAGGCCGATCAGGCGCTTGATGTAGTCCGTCGAATCGTCGCCGGGCCATTTGAAAACGACGACATCGCCCCGTTGCGGCTCCTGCCCGAGGAGGCGGCCCGAGAACAGATTCGGACTGAGCGGCAGCGAGTGTCGCGAGTAGCCGTAGGCGTACTTCGAAACGAACAGGTAGTCGCCGATCAGCAGCGTCGGCAACATCGATCCCGACGGGATATTGAATGGCTCGAACGCGGTCGAGCGAATGACCAAGGCGATCAGCACCGCCCACGCAAGCGTCGGAACGATCTCGCGCGTGCCGCCTTTGGCTTTTTTGCGTGTCGCGGTGCCGCGTTCCGTACCCACCATGGCGTCCTCTACCTGACGGCCTGGGGGTTTAGCACGCCCGGGATTCCGAGGGCCAGCACCTTCACCGCGCGACCCGGGGAACGGCCGTAATGATGACGATCGCCTGGGCCAGCGGCGGCTCGTCGGTGATCGAGAGGTCGATCGAAACCTCGGTGCCCGGCGGCGTGATCTCCTGCAAGCGACGCAACGCCCCGCCGGTCAAACGCATGGTGGGCTTGCCCGACGGCAGGTTGACGACACCCATATCGCGCCAGAACACGCCACGCCGAAAACCGGTGCCCAGTGCCTTGGAGCAGGCCTCCTTGGCCGCGAACCGTCGGGCATAGGATGCAGCGCGGTTGGCGCGCCGTTCGGATTTGGTCCGCTCGGTCGCCGTGAAGATGCGGGCAACGAATCGCTCGCCGAAGCGATCCAGCGTCTGCTCGATGCGCCGGATGTCGATCAAGTCGCTGCCGATGCCGATGATCATCAGGCGATCCGGATGCCGCTGCCGGCCGATCGCACACGATCCATCAGGGAGCGCATGCGTTTGATCGCCGAATCCAGCCCTGAAAAGATCGCCTCGCCGATGAGGAAATGACCGATGTTGAGCTCGACGATCGTCGGGATCGCCGCGACTGGCCCGACCGTGTCGAAGGAAAGGCCATGCCCGGCGTGGCACTCGAGCCCGACCCGCTCGGCATCGGCGGCGGCCGTCACCAGGCGCTCGAGTTGAGCCGGGCGCGCCGCTTGATCGGAATGACAGTAAGCGCCGGTGTGCAGTTCGACGACGGCAGCACCCACGGCCTGCGCGGCTTCGATCTGGAGCCTTGCCGGCTCGACGAACAAGGACACACGAATGCCTGCTGCCGCGAGCTCAGCGACGAAGGGCCGGAGAAATTCCTGCTGTCCCGCCACGTCGAGGCCACCCTCGGTCGTGCGCTCCTGCCGGCGCTCCGGTACGAGGCAGACCGCGTGCGGACGATGGGCCAACGCAATCGCCCGCATCTCCGCAGTGGCCGCCATCTCGAGATTCAAGGGCACGGAGATCTCGCGCCGAAGCCGGCGAATATCGTCATCCGAGATGTGGCGCCGATCCTCGCGCAGATGGGCCGTAATCCCATCGGCCCCGGCTTCAGCCGCCTGCCGCGCCGCCCGGACCGGATCGGGATGACTACCGCCGCGGGCATTCCGAATCGTCGCGACGTGGTCGATATTGACGCCGAGCCGAAGCCGCGCCGGGGTCACTTGAGGCCCCGACTGCCCGGCTTGACCGCCGGCGTCCGCGCCAAGTCGGCTGGCAACGCGTCGGCGGCATAGGCGGGCACACGATAGCCGGCCAACGAGACCAGTGGGACGCCGAGGTCGACCTCGCCGTCCGAACGATCGATGAGGCAGGCGGCGGCCACGGTGTGCCCCCCGTTCTCGGCAATTGCGGCCATGCATTCGAGCGAACTCTTCCCCGTGGTGACCACGTCTTCGCACATCAAGACGCGGGCCCCTGGATCGAGTGAGAAGCCGCGACGGAGTTGGAACTTGCCTTCGACCCGCTCGGTGAACAGCGATTGCACACCCAGTTGGCGGGCCAACTCGTAACCCACGACGACCCCGCCCATCGCCGGGGACACGACAATGTCGACGGCGTTTCGGCCGAGTCGCTGATGAATGCGGTCGGCGAGAGCTCGACACAGTGGTTCGGCCCGTTTGGGGTCCATGAGCACGCGGGCGCACTGAAAATAGGCGGGACTGTGAAGCCCCGAACTCAGGATGAAGTGGCCTTCGAGCAACGCGCCGCTATCGCGGAAGTGACGCAGTACTTCGTCCCGGGTCATCCACGCACCCGATTGACGCTGTGGATCTGCGGCGCCGCCCGAAGGGCGGCCGATATGTCAGCCAAGTGCTTCACGTCCGTTACCTCGATATCGACCACGATCTCGAAAAAATCCGGAGTCCGGTTTTCGATTCTCAGGTTGCTGATGTTGCCCATGTTCTTGGCGATGACCCCGGTCATCGCGTTGAGCGCGCCGGGCTCATTGGCCAAGACCGCCTCGATCCGGCCGACGTGCATTGTCGCCGTTTCGGCGGCGGCGTCCCACGAGACATCGAGCCAACGCTCGGGCGCACTCTGTACCGCCTCCAAGCTCTCGCAGTCGATGGTGTGCACCGTCACGCCCTTGCCGGTCGCGACGATGCCGACGATGCGGTCCCCTGGCAGCGGGTGACAACATTCGGCCATGTGCACCGCGACCCCCGGGATGAGCCCTTTGATCGGGATCGCGTGATCGCCGCCCTTGATCTGGCCCGAACGGACGCGGTTGATCGCCGAACGCACGAACGAGGGGGCCCGTAGCCCGGCGAAGCGCCCCTCCTTCTCCCCCGGAAACACGGCGTCGAGCACCTGCTTGCCGGCCAACAAGCCTTCGCCGACCGTCGCGTAGAGATCGTCCTTTTCCTTGACCTGAAACAGCGTCAACGCCCGCTCGATTGCCTTGTCGTTCAGCTCGTGCCCGGCCTGCTCGAAGCTGCGTTCGAGGATCGAGCGACCGAGGTCGACGTACTGGCTCAGCCTTTGCGTGCGCACGAAGCGCCGGATTGCGGAGCGCGCTTTGCCCGTCGTAACGAAGTTCTCCCAGGTCGGGGAAGGGGTCTGGGCTTTCGAGCGAATGATCTCGACCTGATCGCCGTTCACGAGAGCCATGCGCAGCGGCGCAATGCGCCCGTTGATCTTGCAGCCAACGCACGTGTCGCCGACCTCGGTGTGAACGGCGTAGGCGAAATCGACCGGAGTCGCCCCGCGTGGCAAGGCGATCAAATCACCCTTGGGCGTGAAACAGAACACCTGGTCCTGGAACATCTCGAGCTTGGTGTGCTCCAGGAACTCGTCGGGGTTGGCGCCATGCTCGAGAATCTCCAGCAACTCCCGAATCCACCGGTATTGGCCGCCGTCGACGCTGGGCGCCCCTACCTTGTACTGCCAGTGGGCGGCGACACCATATTCCGCGACTTCGTGCATGGCGCGGCTTCGGATCTGAACTTCAATGCGCCGTCGCTCGGGCCCGATGACGGTGGTATGCAGCGATCGGTAGTTGTTGGGTTTCGGCGTCGATATGTAGTCCTTGAAGCGATCGGGCACCATTCGATAGTGACGGTGCACAACGCCGAGCGCGCGATAACAGTCACCTTCCGAGTCAACGATGACGCGAAAGGCCATGACATCGGATAGCTCTTCGAAGCTCACGTTCTTGCGCTGCATCTTGCGCCAGATCGAGTAGGGCCGCTTCTCGCGTCCCGTGACGTCCGCGGCGACGCCGTCGTCGCGCAACGTCTTGTCCAGAGCTACCGCAATTCGCGACACTAGGTCACCGCCCTGCGTGCGCAGGAACTCGAGACGCGTCAGCACCGAGTTGCGGGCCTCGACATTGAGTTCCGAGAATGCCAGGTCCTGCAGTTCGTCCTTGACCTCGTGCAAGCCGATACGCTCGGCCAGCGGACCATAAATCTCGCTCGTCTCGAGGGCGATCCGGCGACGCTTGGCCGGATCCTTGATGTGCTGCAGCGTCCGCATGTTGTGAAGGCGATCGGCAAGCTTGACCAGCAATACGCGCAGGTCATGCGACATCGCGAGGAGCAGTTTTCGGAAGTTTTCGCCGGCCCGACTCTGCTCGTTGATTCGTTCGGCTTCGAGCTTCGAGAGTTTGGTGACGCCATCGACCAACTGGGCCACCTCGGAACCGAATTGCTGGTCGATCTGATCGAGCGTGGCGACGGTGTCTTCGACCGTGTCGTGCAATAGGGCGGTCGCAACGGTCGCGGCATCGAGTCGCATCTCGGTGACGATTCCCGCAACCTCGAGTGGATGAGAGAAATAGGGATCCCCCGAGGCTCGTCGCTGGGCGCCGTGCGCCTTCATGGAGAACACGTAGGCGCGGTTGATCAGATCCTCGTCAGCGCCGGGATCGTAGTGCCGCACACGCTCGATGAGATCCACCTGGCGGATCATGGTCCGTCATTCTAGGACCAACCGCCGCCCGACGAAAAAGCCAGGCGCCCGGATACGGGGGGCGCCGCGATCAGCCGGCAGCGGGGTCGTCGGAACCGTCGTCCTCGGCTGCCGCATCCGCAGCCGCCGCCTGTTTGCCCTTCTCGGCAACGCTTTGCGCCGCGGCGACCCACTGATCGCCCGACATGAGCTGGGCCATATCGTCTTCCTCGGGCTCATCCGTCTCGACGTGCTTCTGAAGCCCGTGAATGACACTTTCGTGGAGCTGCTGGGCGTCGACGGTCCGATCGGCGATCTCGCGCAGAGCCACAACCGGGTTCTTGTCGTTGTCGCGATCGACCGTGAGGTTGGCCCCCGCCGAAATCTCCCGTGATCGCTGCGATGCCAGGATCACGAGGTCAAAGCGATTGGGAACGACCTCAACGCAGTCCTCGACGGTTACGCGCGCCATGGCTCAATCCTCTTGCTCGGAAGGAGGCCATAGATAGTCCGCAAAACCCGAGAATTCAAGGACAAACGCGTGACATCTCAACGGGTTGCCGGCCGCCGCGCAAGCCACGCCAAACCGAGCATGGCCGCCAGGACGCCCAGGGCCGCTGCCAGGGCCACGAGGATCCCTGCCATCGGGCCACCGGTCTCCATCGCCTGGGCAAGCACGGCCGGAGCAGCCGCCGCGACGACAAAACTGGGCGCCACCAACCGTCCGACCCGGGCGCCGTAGCCGCTGGCGCCGAACAGAAACAACGGCAGGGCCCCACGGACGATCGTCGCCAAACCGTTGCCGGCCCCGTAGATGAGCGCAAAGATCGCCCCGAACCCCGTCCACCAGGCGCTCAGCCCGCCGGCGACCATTCCGAGCGGAAGGCATACCGCGGCCAGGATGCCGAGCACCGCAGGGTGTAGACGGGCTCCGAACAGCACTTCCGCCAATCGCGCGGAGGTCTGACCGACGCCGCGCAGGGCCGCTAGCCCCACCGCGACGCTGGTCGCCAATCCGAGCCCGATCAAGAGCGAGACCATGTGAGCCGACATGGCTGAGGCGAGAAACCCGATCAACGCCACCATGATTGCGAACAGAAGGCCGACGAAGCGATGCGGCGCAGGCCGGGTCGGCTCGGCGGAGATGGCTTCGGCGGGAGAAGCGTTGCGGGGCGCCCGGGGAATCAACCAGTGGAGTGGGACCGTGACCAACAGCGCAATCCCGGCGTAGGCGACCGCCGTCCCCCGCCAACCCCACCAGTCGGCGAACAGCATGCCAAGTGGCCAGAACACCGTCGACGCGAGGCCCCCCAGCAACGTGATCTGGGAGATCGGCCGACGAGCCTCCTGTCCCAGGATTCGCGTGAGGGTGGCAAATGCCGCGTCATAGAGCGTGAGCCGCATGGCGATCCCGAGGACGGTCCAAGCCAGGAAGAACACACCCCAATGGTGGGCAGTCGCCAACACGAGGCAGCCGAGCGCCGTGGTCAGCGATCCGACCAGCATCACCGGACGACCGCCGTGGCGATCGATGGCGCGACCGACCGCAGCGGAGACCACCCCCATGACCAAAAGCGCCCACGAAAAACCGCCGTAGACCACAGTGCGGCTCCAACCGAGGTCTTGGGCCATCGGTTCACCAAGAATCCCGATGAGGTAATAGCTGATCCCCCAACACACGAGTTGCGAGGGACCGAGGACCGCCACCGCTCGTCCCCGCGCGCTCACGCGTCCTCGGACTCCTCCAGGGCGACAACGTCGTCGCGTCCCGGAACAACGGTGAGCAATTCGACGATCGATCGGCCCGTCACCGGATGACGCCACGTCGGCGCCACCTCCGCCATCGGCACCAACACGAAGGCGCGTTCCGCGAGACGGGGATGCGGCAGCCGCACCCCTTCTCCAGCGGTCGTAACCACCCCCGCGACATCAAGGAGATCGAGATCGATCACGCGCGCCTCCCAGCGCTCGCGTCGCACGCGCCCGAACATGCGTTCGATATCGTGAAGACGTTCCAACAGCGCTGCAGGCGGCAACTCCGATCGAACGACGGCGACGGCGTTCACGAACAACGGCTGATCGGATGGCGGTACGGGCGAAGACCGATAGAAACGCGAACGTCGAATGACCGCGAGCCCCGAAGCGTCCAGCAGATCGAGGGCCGCCCGTAGCGTCGCTCGAGGGGTGCCGAACACCGGATGGGGAAGGTTGGCGCCAAGGCCGACGAGGATCATGGCGCGACCCTACCCCAGACGTCCGCCCATTGGCGCAACTTGGTAAGATGGGGGATGGCCACGTACGACCCGCCTCATGACTGTGCCCAGTGCCCACGACTGGCGAAGTTTCGGCGGCAGAACCGCGAGGCCCATCCGGGTTTTCACAATGGCCCCGTCCCCGCTTTCGGCGCGCTCGAGGCTCGGCTGCTGATCGTCGGCCTCGCCCCAGGACTCCATGGTGCGAACCGGACGGGCCGGCCGTTCACCGGCGACCATGCCGGCGACCTCCTGTACGGCACGATCGCCGAGTTGGGCTTGAGCGTCGGGCAATACGATCGCCGCGCCGACGATCTCTACGCGCTGACCGGCTGCCGGGTGACCAACGCAGTACGCTGTGTTCCCCCTGCCAACAAACCGACGCCCGACGAGGTCAAGACCTGCCGACAGTACCTCGAGGTCGAACTCGCCACGATGCCCAACCTTCGCGGCATCGTGGCGCTCGGACAAATTGCACATCGTGCCGTGATCTCGGCGCACGGTCGAAAGCAGAAGGAGTTTCCATTCCGCCATGGAGCGATCCATGACCTCGGCGCCGGGCGGTTCCTGGCCGACAGCTATCATTGTTCGCGTTACAACACGAACACGGGTCGTCTGACCCCCACGATGTTCTACAGCATGCTGGACACGGCCACGCGTCGCGCCGAATTGCGGTGAGCTACTCGTATCGCTCCTCTTTCCAGGGGTCGCCGTCGTTGTGATACCCGCGGTTCTCCCAGAACCCTGGCTTGTCCACGGGGGAGAACTCGATGACCCGAAGCCATTTGGCGCTCTTCCAGAAATAGCGCTTGGGAATCACGACCCGAACAGGTCCGCCGTGACGGGTGGTGAGTTCCTCCCCCTCCCACGAATGGGCGATCACGACGTCAGGAGCGGCGAAAACCGCGAGCGGAACGTTCGTCGTATACCCATCGTAGGAATGGAAAATGACGAACCGGGCCTCTGGCTTCGGCTTCACGACCGACAAGAGATGCAGGGCGGAGACGCCTTCCCAGTTGTTGTCATAACGTGACCAAGCCGTCACACAATGGATGTCGCTGATGATCTTGACCTGCGGCTGCGCAAGGAACTCGCGCCAGTCCCAGCGCGTCGGATTCGCGATCGAGCCTTCCATGGTCAGCCGCCAGTCGCTCCGCGTCACGCCGGGAGTCACCCCCAGATCGAGCACCGGCCACTCCTTCACCCGTCGTTGGCCTGGCGGCAATCGATCGGCGCTCGGTTGGCCGGTCAACAACCGGCCCTCGCGCGCCCATTGTTCTTTGCTGGCGATCAGCTTGTCTTTGGCACCCACGGGTCGTTCGCTCATCACCAAGTCCTCGCCGGATTAAAACCGAGGTCACCATAGCCTGCTTGGGCCAAGGCAACGGCTATCGAATCTATCCACGCGCCCGGAGCAGCCGTGACTTTTCACGGTTCCACTCGCGCTCCTTGATTGCCGCTCGCTTGTCCGCAGCCTTCTTACCCTTGGCCAAGGCCAACTCGACCTTGGCGCGTCCCCGCGCGTTGAAATAGATCGACAATGGAACGAGGGTGATTCCCCCGCGTCGGACATCGCCCATGAACTTGTCGAGTTCCCGCCGATGCAACAACAGCTTTCGTGCCCGAAGCGGTTCGTGGTTGAAACGGTTTGCCGACTTGTATTCGGGGATGTGGGCGTTCATCAAATAGAGTTCGCCGTCACGCTCAGCAGCGAACGCCTCGGCAATCGACGCTTGGCCGAGGCGCAGGCTCTTGACTTCAGAGCCGGTCAACATGATCCCGGCTTCGATCGTCGATTCGATGAAATAATTGTGTCGCGCCTTGCGATTAACGGCGACCTTGCGGCCACCGTCGTCAGCCGGGGCCATCTAGTTCAGGAGGCCCGCGACACGCATCGCGGCGTCGACCTTCGCTCGCGTCTCGGTTTTCGGAGGAACTAGCGGAAGCCGCACCGATTCCGTGCAGCGACCCAGCTTGCTCACGGCGTACTTCACCGGTGACGGGCTTGTTTCCACGAACAGGCCGATGTGCAACGCCATCAGGCGGTCGTTGAGAGCCAATGCGTCTCGCGGACGCCCTTCCGCCCAGGCGTTCTGGAACTCGGCGCACAGACGGGGCGCGACGTTCGCCGTCACCGATATACAACCATGGCCGCCCTGCGCGAGATAGCCGAGGGTCGTCGCATCTTCCCCCGAAAGCTGACAAAACTTGTCGCCCAGCAACAACCGGATCGCGGATGCACGTTCGATCTTGGCAGACGCATCCTTGATGCCGACGACATTCGGAAGATCGGCCAAACGCCCGAGCGTTTCGACTCCAATGTCGATCACCGTGCGACCCGGCACGTTGTACACGATGATCGGTATGTCTACGGCGTCGTTGATCGCCTTGTAGTGTTGGTACAGTCCTTCCGGCGTCGGCTTGTTGTAGTACGGCGCCACGACGAGCACCGCATCGACGCCCGCATTCTTCGCGTGGCGCGTGAGTTCGATCGCTTCGTCGGTCGAATTCGACCCTGTCCCGGCAATCACCGGGACGCGACGGCCTGCGCTCTCGACGCAAAGCTCGATCACCCTTTTATGTTCATCGTGGCTCAAGGTCGGGGATTCGCCGGTGGTGCCACAGGGCACCAAACCGTGCGTCCCCTCGCTAATCTGCCAGTCGACGAACGACTGGAAGCCCTTTTCGTCGACCCCACCATTCTTGAATGGCGTAATCAGGGCGACGATCGACCCCTTGAACATGGGTGCCCTCACCGTCACAATGACTAGTTTGGGGGACCATAGCCTTCTCAACCAGTAGGCGGCAAGCTGCTGGTGAGGCATGGTCGTCCAATGAAGCGACATCTGGGGGTTGTAGTGGCTGGTTCGCCACGCGGGCGCGTCATATTACGTTTGGTGGGCGCGACCGTCCTCGCCGGTTTCGTTGCGGGTGAGGTGCGAGCGGCGGACCTGCCGCCGATGGCCATTTCCGTCCAGGAGCGCAATCAGTTCGGCGAGGCCTACGCCGCCTACCGGCGGGGTGATGTCGCGGCCGCACGCCAGGCCATCAGATCGGATCGGATCGGCGGAAAGACCATCGACTGGCTGTACCTGAGCACGCGTGGTGCGCCAGCGTCCTTTGCCGACTACCGAGCGTTCATCGAGCAGAACGGGCATTGGCCTCGCCTCTCGGTCATTCGCCGAAACGCAGAAGTCACCATCGAGGCGCTCCCCGATTCGAGCGACCACGTCGTCCTCGAATGGCTGACGCGCTATCCTCCGCTTTCGGCCGTAGGCAAGGCACGCCTCGCCGAGGCAAAACTCCGCGGCGGGGCACGCGACGAAGGAATCCGATTGCTCCGTGACGCTTGGATCAACGGCGATCTCGGCGACAAACGCGAACGCGACCTGTGGCGACGCCATCGCCAGCTGCTCACCCAGGAAGACCATAGCCTCAGGCTGACACGCCTGCTTTGGGACCGCGACCGAAGCTCCGCTCAACGCATGCTCGCCTATGTCGACGAGCCGACACGGTCGTTCGGCAAAGCTTGGTTGGCCCTCCTGGGCGCCGGCGGCAACCCCGACACCCTGCTCGCCAAGTTGCCCGATGAGCTGCGTGCCCACCCGGGGATCGCGATCGAGCGAGCCCGGTGGCGGCGCCAGAAGGGCGACGATGCGCGGGCCCGGGCCGTCTTGCTCTCGTCGGTGGACGAGGTGCGTCCAACCGTGTGGTGGCAGGAGCGTCGCATCCAGGTGCGTCGGGCGCTGGCCGCTGGCCACGTCTCCGAGGCCTATACGATCGCGGCCCAGCACGACCTCTCGGAAGGTGGGGAGTTTGCCGAAGCGCAATGGTTGGCGGGGTGGATCGCGCTGCGTTTCTTGAACGATGCACGTTTGGCGGGGTTGCATTTTGCCGAAATGCATGCCGCCGTCCAATTCCCGGTCAGCATCGCCCGCGCCGCCTACTGGGCCGGTCGAGCCGCTGAGGCCCGTAACGACGACTCGGGCGCGCGCACCTGGTATCAGGAAGCCGCGGAACACGCGCTGACCTACTACGGGCAACTCGCAATCCAAAAGTTGGGGCGCTCCAACGGCTACGCTTTGCCCAAGGATCCACAGCCGACACCCGAGGATCGGCAGCGATTTGCCAACGACGAATTGGCGCGAGCGGCCTTTCTGCTCGCGAGCGCCGGCGGGCAGAAAAGCATCGACAGCCTCATTCAGACCCTGGCGGTCGAAGCCGAGCGGCCTGGCCAGGCCACTCTTGCCCTATCGTTGGCCGAACGATTTGGTCGCCGTGATCTGGCGGTCGCCGCGGGAAAGAAGGCGGCCCAAGAGGGTGTTTACGTCGTAACGCACGCCTATCCGCTGATGGAAATGCCACGCGAGTTCGTCAACGATCTGGCGCTTCTGTTGGCGGTGGCTCGCCAGGAGAGTCAGTTCAACCCCGAAGCCGTAAGCCCTGCTGGGGCGCGAGGCTTGATGCAGTTGATGCCGGCAACAGCGGAAAGAACCGCGAAATCGATCAACCTGCCATACAGCCAAGCGCGGTTGACCGAGGACAGCCGATACAACACCACGCTGGGAAGTGCACACCTTGCGGAACTCCTCCGGACGTTCAACGGCTCTTACGTTCTCGCTGTCGCATCGTATAACGCGGGCGAAGGCCGTATCCGGAAGTGGATCAAGGACAACGGGGATCCGCGTTGGGAGGAGGTCGATCACATTGACTGGATCGAACAGATCCCGTTCGAAGAGACACGAAACTATGTTCAGCGCGTGATGGAAGGGGTCCAGATCTATCGTGAGCGACTGACCGGGCGCCCGGCCCCGCTGCGGCTCAACCAAGACCTCAAGCGCTGACGGCTGCGCGCGGAATTACCATGGTGTTCTCAGCGGGCGCCGGCAGTGTCACAGCAACGCCGCGCGAACATCGCATCAGCGCTCAGGACGGACGACGCCTCTACGTTCGAGACTACGACGCGGGACATGACCATGGCGCAGTTCTCTGCTTGCCCGGTCTTACCCGCAACAGCAAGGACTTCGACCCGATCGCGCGCCATCTGGCCGAGCGCCATCGCGTCGTTTGCCTCGACCTGCGCGGCCGCGGACAGTCGGAATGGGACCCGAGCGGTGAAAGCTATCGACCAGATGTCTACGTCAGCGATGTTTTGTCCGTCCTCGCTGCACTCGGCATTCATCGCGTCGCCGTAATCGGCACCTCCCTCGGTGGTATCGTCGCGATGGGAATCGCCGTCGCCCGACCGTCGACTCTGGCGGGCGTGACCCTCAACGACATCGGCCCAGAACTCGCTCGCGAGGGAATTCAGCGAATCGCGTCCTACGTCGGGCAACCAGCGATCTTCGACACCTGGGACTCGGCCGTCGATGCCTACCGCCAGCGTTACGCTGTGGCCTACCCCGACCTCCCCGGAGAGGCTTGGCCGCTTCATGCCCGCAACGCCATGACCGAGCGTCAGGGACGGATCGTCTTCGACTACGACCCTGGAATTGCGACCGCCCTCAGGGGGGCCGGTCCGCCGCAGGACCTCTGGCCACAGTTTCGGGCCATGGCCCACCTACCGGTCATGGTCTTGCGAGGCGGCCTGTCCGACCTCCTGAGTCAGGAGACGTGCGTGAAAATGGCCGCGGCGATGCCCGCAATGGAGGTCGTGGAGATTCCGAGGGTCGGTCACGTTCCCCTGCTCGATGAGCCAATCGCCGTCCGGGCGATCGACGCTTTCCTCGCCAAAGTGTTTCCCCATGGCTGAGTACACCGAGCACCAACACCGTACGAGCGACGGCCTTGCCCTCTACTACCGCGAATACGGCGCGGACCACGCGAGGACGACGCCGCTGCTTTGCCTTACTGGACTGTCACGCAACAGCAAAGACTTCCACGCCCTTGCTGGTCGCCTCGCTGCCAAACGCCGCGTTCTCTGCCTCGACTATCGCGGCTGCGGGCGCTCGGACTATGACCCCGACTACATGAACTACGTGATCGAGGTCGATTGCCGGGATGTGATTGGCCTGCTCGATGCGTTGGGGATCAGGCGGGCGATCATGATTGGCACCTCGCGCGGAGGCCTTGTCACGATGTCGCTCGCCGTCGTACGACCCGACCTGGTTGCTGCTGCCGTGCTGAATGACGTCGGCCCCGAGGTGAAGGATGGGGGGCGAGCAAAGGTCGGCCGCTACTGGGATCTCGATTACGCCTACCCGGGATGGGCCGATGCTACCGCGACGTATTCCACCTACATGCGCCGTGTCGCCCCCGACCTCACCGACCGACAATGGCAAGAACGGGCGCGCATGACCTTTGTCGAGGCGCCGGATGGAAGGGTTCACTTCGACTTCGATCCGAACATGGCCAAGGCCTACCGCGAACGGCGAAGTTCGGGACACCGTTGGAACGAGTACGAGGCCCTCGCCCGCAAGCCGCTTCTCGTGCTGCGTGGGGCAACATCGGGGGTGCTCGCGGTCGAGACCGTCGCCAGGATGAAGCAGATGAAGCCAAACCTCGTTACGGAGACCGTCCCCAACCGCGGCCACACCCCATTCCTCGATGAGCCCGTGGCCGTTGCGGCAATCGACACGTTTCTCTCTGGTGCCGAATGAACGACGAGGCGATACATCCCACGTTCGATCACGTCGCCGACGCTGCGGAGCGTCTGAGGGACGTCGCCGTACGAACACCGCTGCTCGAGGCGCCACTCCTGAACGACCTCGTCGGTGGTCGCGTGCTGGTCAAGGCTGAAGTGCTACAGCGTACCGGATCGTTCAAGTTTCGCGGCGCCTACAATCGGGTCAGCAGGACGACCCAAGAAGAACGAACGCGCGGCGTGCTCTGTTTTTCGTCGGGAAATCATGCGCAGGGGGTCGCCGCAGCGGCTCAGCTGTTCAAGACCAGAGCGTACATCGTCATGCCGGCAACGGCGCCAGCGCTCAAGGTCGCCCGATGCAAGGCCATGGGGGCCGAGGTCATTCTGCACGATGGTGATCGCCGCAGCATGGAGCAGCGCACCGAGGCTTTGGCAAAGGAAAAGGGCCTCGTTCTTGTCCGTCCGTTCGACGATCGCTTTGTCATCGCCGGCCAAGGGACCGTGGGTCTGGAGATCGCTGCACAATTGGCCGAGCGGCAGACGTTCGCCGACCTCGTGTTGGTACCTTGCAGTGGTGGGGGGCTCGTGGCGGGCATCGCACTCGCACTCGAACGTCAGTCCCCGGCGACGGCCGTTTACTCGGCGGAACCAGCGGGCTTCGACGATATGGCTCGTTCGCTCGCGGCGGGCACGAGGGTCGCAAATGCTCCGGGGCGGTCCTCGATCTGTGATGCCCTGCAAGTTCCCGAACCTGGGGCGATCACGTTCGCCGTGAACAAACCGCGACTGCGGGGCGGGCTCGTCGTCAACGATGACGAGGTCCGACGGGCCATGGCCATCGCATTCGAGCACCTGAAAATCGTCGTTGAGCCGGGAGGAGCAGTGGGATTAGCAGCCATTCTGGCTGGGCGCGTGGACGTGCGAGGCCGCACCGTGGTCGTCGTGGCCTCGGGGGGAAACGTGGATCCGGCGGTGTTTCGCAGCGCGATTGGTGAGCGAGATCATCGGAGTTCCGTCGCATGACCCACCGAACATTGATCGGTCGAATCCAGTATTTGAGCGAAAAACCGGATCGCTTCGGCCAGGAGCGTGGGCGCGAGGTCTTTGCCATGACACACCATGGCGACGGATCACGCACACTCACCGCGCACTGTGAAATCGACGACGCCCCCAGCGTCATCAGAGATGTCTCTCTGACCGTGGATTCGCAATGGCATCCGCAAGATTGCTCCGTGAGGCTGATGGTCGGCGGCGACTTCACGGGATCCGGTTGGTTTCGTTTCTCGACCCACGAGGCCGAGTGCGAGACGTTCACGCGCGCCGAGGGCCGGCTACGGCAACGAATCGGCCTCGCCCAGCCTCTAAGATGTTTTGGCAATCACGCCATATCCAGCGATGGCTGGCTCATGAACGTCTATGACCTCGCGCAAGGAATCGGCACGCAGCGGATCGAGCGCGCCTTGATCTCTTCACCTGATCATCGTGGAGCTACTGGCCCAACGCTCTTTCAGCTTTCGTTTGGCGTGGGTTACTTGGGACGAGAGAAGATCACGGTGAAGGCTGGAACGTTCGACGCGCACCACTTCCAGGTCCTGGCACCGGACCTCCCGGAGGAACACCCGCCCTATGACGTCTGGACCACGGCCGATGGCGACTACGTCATGCTCAAGGGACGGGTTACCGGCTATATGAAGACGTATTACGAACTGATTTCCCTGGAGCGCGTTCATGGCGGATGAGAAGGGAATGCTCGTGTCGTTTACCGGCGTCGACCCAGCGTTCGAAGTCGAGCACAACGAGTGGTTTAATCGCGAACATATCGACGAGCGCGCCCTGGACACTCCCGGATTCTTCCGGGCGCGGCGCTATGCAGCCATCGAGGCGCCGATCAAGTATTTTGCCACCTACGAGACGGAATCCTGGCGCGTGCTCGCGTCGCCCCAGTACCTGGATCGGGTCGGAAACCAAACCGAATGGAGCCGACGCGTCATCAGAGAGCTGAGGACGCTCTATCGTATGACCACGCGCATCACGATCGACGCCATGCATGGAATTGGCGGAGTCGCGACGGCTGTGCGCTTTTTTCCCTCGCCCAACGCAGGCCAGCAACACGCGCTACGTGAAAGCTTGCGGACAACCTTTCCAACGCTCGTCAAACGGCCCGGCATGATCGGAGCCTGTCTCACGGAGAACATGCCCGAAGCCGCCAATGCCACAGGCGACAAGGCCCGGGCGGTGGGCGGCAACCCTATGCGCGCCGATCGCGTCGAGTGGTTGGCGGTGCTCGAGGGCGCCGAGGCGGAAGCCACAACGACGGCGGCAAATGACGTCTTGTCGCTCGGCGCGCTGCAACGCTTCGGCGTCGCGCAAGCCCCCGTGATCGGGACCTACCGTTTCGTGTACGGCATCTATCGCTAGGCGTTGCCTCACACGATCGGCATCCACCCACCGGCCCACAACCAAACGATCGCCGCCATCATCGAGATCAAAGTCATCGGCACGCCGGCCCGCGCAAAGGCCACGAACGAGAGATGAACACCCGCCACCTTGGCACGCTCGGCCACGATCAGGTTCGCGATGCTCCCCACAATCAGGAAGTTGCCGGCAAGCGTCGACAACAGCGCGAGACCATAGAGGTCACCCGTGGCCGGCGCTGGCCAAAGCGCCAACAACAAGACGTCGGCCGGCACATTGCCGATCGTATTGCTGAGGATCAGAGCGAGCGGCGCCATGATCACCAGTCGGTCAGGGAGGAATCCGGCGACCACCCCTTCGCGCACGAGCAGTTGGACCTCAGTCAATTGGGCTAACGCGCCCGTCACGATGAAGAGCCCGACGAACAAAATGAGCAGGTTCCAGTCAACGCGCGACAACAACGTCCGGCTCGGGGTCGTGCGACTAAGAAACAAAAACGCCGCGACCGCGAGAGCGGCCAACTCTCGAGGGATCGGCGTCGCAAACAGGCCGAACATTACGGCGACCGCGGCGCCCGCTTTGATCAGCTGACGAGGAACGATTGGCGGCGGCGCCGGCGTCGAAACAGAGATTCGTGGCGAGGCGGTCAGTTCTTGCTTCCAAACCAGCCAAATCACGACAAACACGATGATCATAGCGAAGATCGCGGGTGCGGCGTTGACCGCCAGAAACGACCAGAAATCTAGGGCGCCGACCTGGCCGATCAAAATGTTCTGAGGATTTCCAATGATAGTGGCGGCCGACCCGGCGTTGCTGCCACCGGCAAGCCCTACGAGGTAGGGCCGTGGATCACAACCGCGCGCAACAAGCCCCGTGCACAGCAGGGGCGTCATGGCGAAGACGACGATGTCGTTCGCCAGGACAGCCGAAAGAAAGCAGGAAATCGCGACGGTGGCACCGAGCAGCATTGCAGGGCGGGTTCGAGCCCTCGTAATGGCGTGGGCGCACCGGTCGTAGAACCCCGATCCTTCGAACTGGGCGGAGATCACCATCAAGGCGAACAACAGGACAACCGTCGATGCATCGATCATGCCACCCGCATCCGCCAAGGACAGAGCCCCAGAGAGCAGTAATACGGCAATCGCCATGACGATCCCGGTTCGATCGATGCGCAAGCCAGGAAACCGGCCCGCCGCCATACCCGCGTACGTGGCAACGAACACGACAACGACGAGCGTGGTCATCGGTGGAGCACCACCGAGGGCTTGGTGACAGTCCGACCGGGCGCGCCTAGCATTCCAGCCCAGAGGTTTGTTTCAATCGTGGCCATCGTCGAACGCGATCCCTGGCGCCTGCAGTACTTCACCGGCATCCCATGTCCGGACGACGTGTTCGTGCCCACTGAGGATCCGGACGCCTATGACATCTACCCGATGCATCGCTGGGTCTACAACAAACTGAGAATCTGTGAGACTCAAGGGCTGCTGTGTGCGCCTCATGGCGTCACGCCTCCCGGGTACCCGGTGTTTTCCAAGCCGATCTACAACATGCGCGGAATGGGCGCCGGCTCCATGCTCGTGCAAACGGCAGAAGAATACCGCCGCGCGTACGCACCCGGTCACATGTGGATGCAAGTGCTCGACGGAGACCACGTCTCGACCGACGCCGCCGTCATCGACGGCGGAGTCGTTTGGTGGCGGCACGTGGTCGGGAAGTCGCTTGGCAACGGTATGTTCGACTACTGGACCGTGCTCGCCGAGCCGCACGACGTGGTCGAACGCTATTGCGGCGATTGGGTCGCGAAACAGCTCCCTGGCTACACCGGAATGCTCAACTTCGAAACGATCGGCGGCCGAATCATCGAGGTGCACCTGCGTTTCAGCGACCAGTGGCCCGACCTATATGGCGGGAGGCCGTGGGTCGAAAGCGTCGTCACGCTGTACAGTGAGGGACGTTGGCCTTTCAAAGATCAGGTGCGTCGAACCGGTCATTCGGTCATTCTGTTTGGCGCCCATGGGGTCCGCTATCGCGCACCGGATGACGAAATTCTCTCCGAAGCCCGAGCCACAGCCGGAGTCTCCAGCGTGCAGATAACGTTCCACCCCGACAAGGCTCCTGAGGATCATTCGATGCCTGTTGGGGGATTCCGCCTCGCCATCGTCAACTGCTGGGACCTCGAAACAGGATTTCGCGTACGCGAACAGCTGGCGCTCGCCCTTTGGTCAACACAGAGACTCGCTCGGCGCGTTCGGCGGAAAAAGATCGCGCCTCCCGTTCACTGGCGTTCGCCCGCGCAGTGACCCCCCGCTCAATCGTTGGCGTCTGAGCCGTGGCGCGAACGGTGGATAGCTTCCCCCGCTCGGTTCGCTCCATCGAGAACGAATGGATTCCGTTGCCGGATGGGGGGCAACTCGCCGCCCGCATCTGGCTTCCGGATGACGCCGACGCGAGACCGGTCCCGGCCGTCATCGAGGCCATTCCGTACCGCAAGCGTGATTTCACACGGAGCCGCGATGAACCGATGCATCACTATGTGGCAGGCCATGGGTATGCCTGCCTTCGTATCGACATCCGGGGCTGCGGCGATTCCGACGGCACGATCAGCGACGAATACTCTGAGGAAGAACTCGGCGATATCGTAGATGCCATCGCCTGGGTTGCCCGTCAGACCTGGTGCACCGGTCGCGTCGGCATGATGGGAATCTCCTGGGGCGGTATCAACACACTGCAGGTCGCGGCCCGCCGACCACCGGCATTGAACGCAGTCATCACTCTGTGTTCGACCGATGACCGGTACGCCGACGATGCCCATTACATGGGTGGGTGTCTACTCAACGAGAACTTTGCCTGGGGCTCTGTCTTCTTCAGCCACGCCGCATTGCCCCCCGACCCGGGGATGGTGGGTGAGCGCTGGCGCGCGATGTGGCTCGAGCGGATCGCTGCTCTTCGGCTCTATCCCGCGATCTGGATGAGACATTCGGCACGGGACGAATACTGGCGTCGTGGGTCGGTGTGCGAGAATCATGACCGGATCAGCTGTCCGGTATTCGCGATCGGTGGTTGGGCGGATGCCTACACCAACACTGTCCCCCGGTTACTCAGCGGCCTGAGGGTGCCGCGGCGGGGCATCGTTGGACCTTGGGGGCACGCTTTTCCGCACGAAGGGATACCGGAACCGGCCATCGGATTTCTCCAAGAGTGTATCCGTTGGTGGGATCGCTGGCTCAAGGACATCGTCAACGGGGCAGACCAAGAGCCGATCCTGGTCGCATGGATGCCAGAGGGCCGAGGGCCGGCGACGACTCTTCAGCCAAGTGTCGGCCGCTGGATCACCGAGCGAGCGTGGCCGCCCCGAGAGCGCACACCGCTTCGTTGGCATTTCAGCAACGGGAGCCTCAGCGAAACGCCGCAACCCTCGACGTCCGCTTCGATCTGCTCGCCGCCTTGGGTCGGCCATGTCGGGGGTTCGTGGTGCGCCTTTGGCGGGCGCGATGAAATGCCAGGCGATCAGCGGGCGGACGATCGCGGATCGCTAACATTCGACAGCGCGCCGCTCGCGCATCGGCTCGAGATCCTCGGCAACGCCCGTGTCACGCTCAGACTAAGCGTCGATCGCCCCCAAGCCATGATCGCGATTCGCCTGTCAGAGATCGACCAGCAAGGGACTGTTGCCCGAATCACCTATGGACTGCTCAACCTGACGCATCGGGCCGGGTCTGATCAGCCGAAGCCTCTCGTTCCTGGTGAGGTCTTCTCCGTTCAAGTGCCACTCAAGTTCATCGGGCACGCGTTCGCCGCGGGACACCGAATTCGGCTGAGTGTCTCGACGAACTATTGGCCGATCGCTTGGCCGTCTCCCCAGCCAGCGACCATCACGCTCGAACCGAGTGAGTGTTTTGTCGATCTGCCGGTGCGCGCCGACGCCGGCGACGCAGACGACACATGGACAGTGCCTCCGCCCGAGCAAGCCACCGCTGGCCTCGAGTTGTCGCTGCAAGAAGGCCACTACCGGCGGCGCCTCGTCCACGACAGCGGTACGGGAACGTGGGTTTTCGAAGCTGGTGCGACCGGAGTCGATGGCCGACAACCGCGATCGCGAATTGTCGACATCGAACTCGATGCCGGGCACACGGTTTCCTATCGCCTGACCGTCAGCGACCGTGACCCGGCGCTGGCGAGCGCTACCATGAATCAGGTTATCGTGTTTGCCCGCGACGACTGGTACTCACGCCTCGAGGTCACGACGAACCTCATCTCGGATGCCAATCACTTCGTCTTCCGAGCGGACGTTCGCGCCTTCGAGGGGGACGATGTGCTGCTGGCACAGCGACAATGGCAGGAAACCCTGCCGCGCGGCGCAGACTAACGATGCGGAACGAGAATGATCTTGCCACCGCGATCGCGGTCCTGGTGACGGACGGCGTCGCGGACCTCGTCGAAGCTATAGACGCCGGCAACCTCTGAGCGAAGAACGCCGTCGACGACAAGGGACGAGAGGTCCCGGTAGATCGCCGCAAGCCGCTCGGCATCGACGCCAGCCTGCTGCATCTGATCCTCTGTGAGGAACCCGAACACCGTCAGGTGTCGGAACAGCAGGAGATCGACGGGGACTGATGCCGGTTGTCCGCTGGCGTTTCCGTAACAGGCAATGCGCCCGCGATCGGTCAAACATGCGGCGAGCCGACCGGTCGACGGACCGCCGACCATGTCGAACGCCACAGGGATCGGTGCTCCGCGCGTCAACTCGGCCACGCGCTCGGCAAGGCTATCGTCATCGACGAGAATTCTGCTGCCACCGACGGCTCGAACACGCTCAGCGCTCGATTCCCGGCGCACGACATTCACGAGGTTCAAGCCCATCCGGTTGGCCAGGGCAACGATATATTGGCCGCAACTCGATCCAGCACCGTTCTGGATCGCCCAGTCGCCGCGGCGAAGCGGGGCGGCAAAGTTGAGGAGTGCAAACGCGGTCACCACGTTGCTGTTGACGAGCGCCAATTGCAGGACGTCCCCTCCATCTGGGGCAACCTGCAGGCCATCGGCCTTGGCCCGCATGACGTCCCGCCAAGTGCCACCGGCCCTCGGAAGGAACACGCGCTGACCATCGGATATCCCTGCCACCGACGGGCCGACGGCGATCACCCGCCCCACGCCTCGGCCTCCAGGAACCGCAGGGAGCGGCCGCTGAAACCCAGGTTTGCCGCGCATGCAGTAAAGATCGTTGAAAGTCAGGGGGGTCGCCTCAACCGCAATGAGCACTTCACCCGCCGCCGGCCCCTCCTCCTCGCGTTCGATCGGCTCGATGACGCTCACGGGATCGCCGAAGCGCCTGTATTGAAGAATTCGCGACACGGCCCCTCGCCCGATCCCAACATGCCAAAGTCCATGGCACCTTCGGCTCGCACACTTCTATACTACCGCTGGCCAAGCGCCCAAACGCCAACCCGGGGACTACCATGACATCCAAGGTGTTCCACGCCCTACTGGGTGTGACCGTGTTGACTGCGACGACTCTGACGTTCGACGTCAGGGCCCAAGTCGCCGAAACGTTGCGTTTTGCCGAGGCGCGAAACAACCCGACATTCGGTGATCCTGGGCAGTGGACGGAATCGCCGTTCAGCTATTGGCTCTGGCCGATCTACGACACGCTGACTCAGTTGAAACAGGACGGCTCGATCGTGCCGCTGCTCGCGACCGAGTGGCGGGCGACCGCTCCAGACACCTGGGTCTACAAACTCCGGCCCAACATGAAGTTCCACAACGGCGAACCGCTGACGGCCCGGGCTGTCGTCGAGTTCCTGACGTTCATCACGTCCACGGACGATGGCAAAAAGTCCTCCGTCGGGCAAATCGTCAACGGCCAAGCGCGTGTCGCGTCTTCGCGCGCGATCGACGATCTTACGGTCGAGATCAAGACCAACGGCCCCAACCCGATCTTCGAGCGAACGGCCTCGCGATTCTGGGTGCCGGAACCGAAGGCTCGCGCCGAGATGGCGAAGGACGCCTACAACCGCAACCCCGTCGGCACTGGCCCCTTCAAGGTCGTCAATTGGGGCCCGAACGGCGCGGAGTATGAAGCGATCACTGGCGGACCGCGCACGGCCAAAATCCGCAAGCTCCAGGGCCTCGCGATTCCGGAAACGGCCGCCCGTCGCTCTGCGGTCATCTCCGATCAGGTCGACATCGCAATCGGCCTCGGAATCGACGATGTCCCCACCGTGCAGGGGGCGGGACATGTCGTGTATTCGGCAGCGCGGCCAACCATCATGACGCTCAAGTTGTTCCAGACCTCGCGTGACAACAACCCGTTCGCCGATCAACGTGTCCGCCTCGCGGCCAACATGGCGATCGATCGGGAAGCCATGGCGAAGCACATCATGAAAGGCATGGCGGTCGCCGCCTCTCAGTGCGCGTTCCCGGGCGTCGTGGGATACAACCCCAACATCAAGCCCTACGCCTTCGACCCCGATCGCGCCAAGAGACTTCTTGCAGAAGCCGGGTACCCCAACGGATTCGAAGCGACCATCGAAGCCGTGTTGCCAAGTACGTTCGCCGGCAATGACGACATCTACCAGATGGTGGCACAGCAGTGGAACGCCGTCGGCATCAAAACCAAGCTCGAAGGGATGACGTTACCCAATTGGCTTAAAGCTTGGTTCCCGCCGGGGGACGCAACGACGCTCGGGTTCAAGGGGCCGTTCCAGAACAACTGCAATCTGTTCAATCTCGACGGCCTGGACACGTTCGATATTCAATCGTGCAAGAAGAAGCCTTCCTACTACTGCGTCAAGGAGGAACAGGACTTGATCGAGCAGGCCGAGAAAGAATTGGACGGAAAGAAGCGCGAAGCCTTGATTCAGCGCCTCCATGCGCTGAACACCGACAACGCGGCGCAAATCTTCTTGATCCAGATGGTGGACCTGGTCGGCCTCAACAAGCGCGTTCAAGGATTTGCATTCGACATGATGCGGCCGAACTACCACGAGATGACCCTGGCCCGCTGAACACGGGCACGACGCGGCGAGCAAAAATTTCAGGATCGTCCGTGGTTAGACGGGGCTACGTCGATACACCGGGCGGCCAGATTCATTTCTACGCCGCGGGGGACCGCGGGCCGCTCGTATTCTTGTTTCACGAGACAGCCCTGTCGGGGAACGAGTTCGAGAAAACTCTTCCGATCCTCGCGACCCGTTGTCGGGCGATTGCCTTGGACACGCCGGGATACGGAATGTCGGATCCGCCCCCCGGTCCACCGACCATGGATGACCTGGTAGAACCATTGCTTACGGCGATGGTCCACTTCGGACCGGGGCCATACGTTCTCGCTGGTGCCCACACCGGGGCCTCGCTGGCAATCGAGATGGCGGCCAACCGCATCCCAGCCGACGTCAGCCACGTGATGCTGACGGGCCTGGCACTCCTCAAACCCTCGGAGATTGACGCGTTCCGGCGCATCATCGGCACGCCGGTGATCGATCGCGATGGTAAGTACCTGATCGAGCAGTGGCAGAAACGGGTGAAGCGTTGGGGAGCCGACACGGACCTTGCGGGGCTCCATTGGGGGGCCGTGGAGCAACTCAAGGTCTACTCGCGCTTCCACTGGGCTTTCGAGGCCGTCTTCCAGCACGATGCCGAAGGGGCATTGGCGCGGCTACGTTGCCCAACATTTTTCCTGATCGGCGACCGGGACAGCTTGGTCGAGAGCGACCGCCGTGCGGCTGAACTGGTCAAAGGCGCTAAGCTCAAGGTTCTCTCTGAGGTTCGCGGGCGTCTCCCCTACTTCCACCCCGAGGTCTATGCCCACGAATTGATCGCGTTCGCCGGCCTCGCTTAGCGTGGCGTGAGCAGCACCTTCCCTCGCCGCCCACCGGACTCGGCGGCGTGCCGCAAAGCGTCCCCAACGTGTGCAAACGGATAGACCCCGGCGATCCGCGAGCGAACCACCCCTTTGACGACGAGTTCAGACAGCTCGTCATAGATCGCATCGATCGCCGCCGGGGAGCGTTTGGATCGCTCGAGCCAGGGCCCGGTCAAGAACCCAACCACCCGCACTTGTCGAAAAAGCAAGACATGAACGGGTACGTCACATTCCTGACCACTGACCTGTCCGTAGACGGCGACCGTCCCGAACGGCGCGAGAGAGGCCGCTAGCCGGCCCGTTGTCGATCCGGCCACCATGTCCAGGGCCAGCCGTATCGGCGCACGCCCCGTTGCCACCTGCACCCGCTCGGCTAGGTTTGGTCCGTCGACGACGACCGCGTCGGCCCCTTCCGCCGCCAGTTCAGCCTCGAGACCCGGTCGTCGAACCACGTTGACCGTTCGTAACCCGAACGCACGGGCGAGTTGGATGACGAAATTTCCACAGTTCGAGTTGGCGGCGTCCTGGATCACCCATTCCCCGGGAGAGAGGTCTGGCACGACGTCGCGCAGCATCACGTAAGCGGTCAAAAGATTGCCGTTGACCATGGCCAGCTGATACGGATCGGCGTGCTTCGGGGCACCGTGGAGCGCAGCAGCCGCACACCGCATGTGCTCGCGCCAGCAACCCCGGTTGTAGAACGGCAGATACACGCGGTCCCCAACCGCGACGCGCCCGACGTCAGGCGCAACGGCAATCACCCGGCCGACACCGCGATTCCCTGGAACGTCGGGCAACGGACGCGCAAACCCGGGGCGCCCAGAAATCCTATAGAAGTCTTGAAAAGCGATCGGGGCTGCCAACAGTTCAACGAGAGCCTCACCCTCGGACAACGGCCCCGGATCTTCGTCGACCACTTCGACCGTGTCCGCGGGCGGACCATACTGCGAGTGACGAACGACCAAGACCAAACTCAGACTCCCAATCGCTTGCGAGACGATGTGACGATTCGCTCGAGCATCTGGGCGTAGGTCCACCCAGCAAACCCCGCCATCATGGCGAGCTTTCCATCCCATGCCCAGGCTGGGTTTGGATTGACCTCGAGAAGCTTAACCTCGCCCTGCCGATCGGTGCGCCAGTCGAACCGCGCATAGTCGCGGCAGCCCAGGCGTTCGAACAGGACTCGACTCCACGATTCGAGCCGCTCGCGCGTCACGACATCGAGCGATGCCGCGCGATAGCCAATGTCGGTCCAATAGGGAGAGCCCGGTATTGTCTTCGACTCATAGCCGAGAATTGGGGCATACCCCTCGGGGAGCCTGGAGTAGTCGACCTGCATCGCTGGCAGAGCGTGGAGATCGGCACCCGGATTGCCGACCAAGCCTATTCCGTACTCCTGGCCCGACAGATACTCCTGGACGAGAACGGCACGATCGGGCAGCAGCTGCGCTAGCTGCCGCAAGTAGCCATCCGCCGCGTCTCGATCGTGAGCAACCGACTCCTTGGTGATTCCGAGACTCCCGTCAGCTTGATTGGGCTTGATCAGGACCGGAAACGCGTTGATCTGCCCGATCGCCGCCATGGAACTCGGAAAGTAGCGCTCCACGGGAACGGCAATGCCCAACTCTTTGGCAATCACCCGCACAAGCGCTTTGTCGAAGCAAACGGCCATGCACGCAGGTGGTGCCCCGGTATAGGGCAGCCCAAAGACATCGAAGAGGGCCGCCACATGGAGCTCCAGAAACGGATCGTTGGAAAAACCGGTGTCGCAGAAGTTGACGATGAGGTCCGTTCGGATGCCTCGCAATGCTTCGACCAGCCGCCGATGATCGTCGAGAACCGTCAACGCATATCCATCCACGGACGCGAGGGCATCGAGCATACGGCGACGCGCATCGATATCTTCGGGATTGAAGCGCTGGCCCGGCTTTGTACGATCGGGATGCCGCGGGTCGCCAAGCACGATGGCCAGGGAGAAACTCAAGGCATGTCTCGCGCGCAGCGAAAACCGATGTTGTGATGACCAGCTTGCGGGCTGCGCGAAACTCCTTTTCCGCGCCAGGTCGCCGAAAGGCGAGCGGCTGAGCTGTCATGGGCTCCGCCCCGCGTGACTCGCTCTTCGCCCGAGTCGCGATCCTCCCGCCCGTCGTCGAAACGATAGGGGTAGGACCGGTATAGCGACGAGGTCCACTCATGGACATTGCCGGCCAGATCCTGGACTCCGTCCGGGGTAGCGCCGGCGGGGTGAGAACCGATCGGGGCCGTCTGGTTCCAACCACTGGCGAAACGCGCGCGACCTGGGTGCGGCGGCTCGCGGCCCCAGGGAAAATCGCGCCCTTCCAGATCACGGGCGGCGAATTCCCACTCGGCCTCGGTGGGCAATCGAGCCCTCCGCCATGCGCAGTAGTTCCGTGCGCCAAACCACGAGGCCTCGACCACGGGATGATCCGCGAAGCCGGGATCGGGCGTCAGCCGCCCCTCGCGACGGTGGATGCGGGCGTCGTTGTCATCGTCATCGTAGTGACGACGGCCGTCGGCAGAGCGCAAACCGGCCTGGTTGAGAAACTCCGAGAACTCTGCGTTGGTGACGGGAAAACGATCGATCAGGAATGTGGCAATCGAAACGTCGTGGCGCGGCTGTTCGTCGGGCTCAGCCCCACCGCCCATACGCAAAACGCCACCTCGAATCGTGACCACGTCCTCCTGGTGGGGCTGTGCCGATCCGGGCACGGTCACGAAGACGGCGAAAAGCCAGCAAAGCGCCAGCGTCCCAAATCCGAGGGCTCGTCTTGGCCAAAGCCCGGTGTCGAAGTATGACGGTACACGGTGTAACATCCGCCTCATACTTGGTCACTCCAGGGGAAACGCATGAATTTTCTTCGATTGCTCGGACCGGTCGTCGCTGTGGCGCTGTTCGCCAGCAACGCCCAGGCTCAGTTCATCAATATTCTGACCGGCGGAACTGCCGGGGTCTATTACCCCCTCGGGGTCGCGCTATCGAAGATCTATGCCGACAACTTGGCGGGAAGCCGCCCCTCCGTGCAGGCAACGCGCGCTTCGGTCGAGAACCTCAACCTGTTGCAGCAAGGAAAAGGGGAAATCGCTCTTACCCTCGGCGATTCGCTTGGATTCGCTTGGGCGGGCGATGCCGACGCGGGATTCACTCAACCCCTAAACAAACTCCGGGGAATCGCGGCGGTCTATCCCAACTACATCCAACTCGTTGCGACGCGCGAATCTGGTATCCGGACGATCGCCGACCTCAAAGGCAAACGGATTTCGGTGGGAGCCGCCAAGTCGGGAACGGAATTGAACACCCGGGCAATTCTGAAGGCCGCGGGGCTCACCTACACGGACATGGGAAAGGTCGAATATCTCGATTTCGCCCAATCGATCGAACTTATGAAAAACCGCCAGTTGGATGTGACACTTCAATCCGCCGGACTGGGGGTCGCGTCCATCCGCGACCTCGCAGCCACCAACGATATCGTGGTCGTCGCGATACCGGCCGAACTCGTCGGCAAGATCGGTGCTCCTTATGTGGCTGGGATCATCCCGGCAAACACCTACCGCGGTCAGGCCACTGACGTCCCCACGGCTGCGGTCGTCAATTTCCTCGTGACGCACGATGGTGTGCCCGATGACCTCGTCTATCGAATGACCAAAACGATGTATGACAACCTCGCGACAATGGTCTCGGCCCACGCGGCCGCGAGAGACATCAAATTGGAGGCGGCGATGCAGGGGATGCCTATTCCGTTGCATCCCGGCGCCGAACGCTTCCTGAAGGAGAAAGGCGTCGCCCGGTAGATCGAGGCCGCTCGCCTTGTCATCACCGTGAACCGCACGTCCGAGCGCGGGAACACAACCAGCGTCGAGACCCATGGCTTCGGCGAGGGGTTCGGTCAAGGCTTGGCCGGAAAGCTCGTCTATGGGTGCGCGATTGCGTTTTCGACGTTTCAGCTGTGGACCGCAGCGTTCAGCCCCCTACCGTCCGTCGTTACGCGCGCCCTGCACGTCGGGTTCTTGCTTCTTCTGACGTTTTCTCTCCTGAGCCGTCGTCACGAGGGTTTTGTCTCGAAGGCTTGGCACTGGACGCTCGCTGGGCTCGGCTTCGGGCTGAGCTTCTATCACTGGGTCTTTCACGACGACTTGGTGGTCCGCGCCGGCGAACCGACCCTCGCAGACATCCTGGTAAGCGTGGCGATGGTCGTCCTCGTCTTCGAAGCTGGGCGCCGAACCATGGGCATCATTCTGCCGATTATTTGCGCCGCTTTCGTGTCGTACGCGTTGCTTGGTCATCTGCTGCCGGCGCCGTTCGATCACCGCGGTTACGATTTTCGCCAGGTCGTCGAGCAGATGTACCTGGGCACCGAAGGAATTCTCGGAATTCCGACGTTCGTGTCGTCGACGTACATCTTTCTTTTCATTTTGTTCGGCTCGTTCCTCGAGCGCGCCGGCATGATCCGGCTGTTTACGGATGTATCGCTGGGGACTGTTGGCCATCATCGCGGCGGACCGGCCAAGGTGGCTGTGGTCGCGTCGGCCATGATGGGAACGATCAACGGTTCCGGCGTGGCCAACGTGGTGACCACCGGTCAGTTCACGATTCCCCTGATGAAACGTTTCGGCTATCGCCCAGCCTTCGCTGGCGGTGTCGAAGCGACCGCCTCGATGGGCGGCCAGATCATGCCCCCCGTTATGGGAGCCGTGGCGTTCATCATGGCCGAGACCCTGGGCATCGGGTACACCGAGGTTGTCCAGGCTGCCGTTATCCCAGCGATTCTGTACTTCGCCACGGCGTTCTGGATGGTTCACCTCGAGGCCGGTCGGGCGGGGCTGCTCGGCCTACCCAAGTCGGAGTGTCCGAACGCGCTCGCCGCTTTGGTGAAGGGCTGGTACCTGATCATTCCCCTCGCCGGGCTCGTATATCTGCTCTTCGCTGGCTATACGCCACTCTTTGCCGGCACCATCGGGCTAGGATTGACGGCAATGCTCATTCTTGGCGTTCCCGTCGCGCGCATCCTGGGGCCGGTCGGTGCCCGGGTCGTGTTCTGGGTCGTGCTCGGTTTCGCCGCCGCCGCGTTCTTCCGCTTCGGAGTCGAAGTCGTACTCATCACGTTGGCCGGACTCGTCGCCGCAAATCTCGTCTTTCGCGACGGCCGAGCGACCCTCGTGCTAACTCGCGACTCGCTCGCGGATGGCGCGAAGAACGCGCTCTCGGTCGGTGTTGCATGCGCCCTCGTCGGTGTGATCATCGGCACCATGACGCTCACGGGACTCGGGAGCAATTTCGTGCGCGTCATCGTCGACATCGGTCGCGACAGCCTTTTCCTGAGTCTTCTACTGACAATGGTCGCGTGCCTGATTCTCGGCATGGGCATCCCCACCATCCCGAACTACATCATTACGTCGTCGCTTGCCGGTCCCGCCCTGCTCGAACTCGGGGTACCCTTGATCGTAAGCCATATGTTCGTCTTCTATTTCGGCATCATGGCCGACCTGACGCCGCCCGTGGCTCTCGCGGCATTCGCGGCCGCTCCAATCGCCAAGGCGTCAGGAATGAAGATCGGAGTGCAGGCCGTGCGAATCGCGATTGCCGGTTTCGTCGTACCGTTCATGGCCGTGTACACGCCAGCTCTGATGCTCCAGGACGGAGGCTCGATCGCGGCAAATCACGGCTATGTCATCGAGGTCGGATACGTGATCCTGAAGGCGCTACTGGCGATTGGCCTTTGGGGGGCAGCCACCATCGGTTATCTGATGGCGCCACTCCACTGGTCTGAGCGTATGTTGGCAACAGCCGCGGCCTTTCTTCTTGTCGCCGCGATTCCGGTCACAGACGAGATCGGGTTCGCACTCGCCTTTGTATTTCTGGCCGCCCATGGGTGGCGCTGGCGCACGAGCGATCGGGCGCAACAACGATGATCTGCCTCGCCGCAGGCGCCCTAGTCATCGCACTAGGCGTCGAGTCGTTTACGCTCGTATGGGAACACTCCGTGGAACGGACCCTCTGGGAAGAAGACTTCCGCCTGGTGGACGGTCACCTCGCGGTTATCGAGGCACGGGTGAAAGGAAGTGGCGCGGGGATGGAGCCCGGGCACGAAGCCACTTTGTCCGGTGGATGGTGGCGATATCGGCCGAACCTCCCACCGATCGATAAACTCACGCTGTCGAATTCCGCTACCAGGCCCGATTGGCGTCTTTGCTTGGTTGATGGCTGCCGTCCGCTGTCCTCTCGGCTCGGCACGGCGTCGACCGACGTCATCGAGTTGCGTGGATGCACCAACTAAGGGAACCTGATTCATGGGATTCATCGACGCGGATGCCCATGTCTGGGAGAGCGAAGATACCTGGTCCTACCTGACCAGCGGAGAAAGACGCTGGAAGCCGGTGCTGCAAACCACGGACGGCGAGCAACACGAGTGGCGCGGCCTGAAACACTTCTGGTACGTGGACGGACAGTTACTTCCATCCGGACGCGACGCTGCACCGGACGCCCCTCCGGAGCACGATCGAACGCTCGCTGATCCGCGGGCCCGCATCGCCGCGATGGATCGGCACGGCATCGAAACCCAGGTGGTAATCTCGACCTTCTTCTTGGGGGCCGACATTCGGCAGGCGGAGGCCCAGGTTGCCCTCGCCCGGAGTTGCAATCGTTGGCTCGCCGATCGCTGCCGGGCGAGCAACGGACGCTTGCGATGGTCCATCGTTCCTCCTCTTCGCGACATCGCGGCAACGATCGAGGAGATTCATCATGGTGCAAAGAACGGCGCTGTCTCGATCCTGGTGCGCGGCGTCGAAGCTGGACGGCTTCTGACGGATCCCTACTTCCACCCGGTCTACGCCGAGGCCGAGCGCCAGGGCTTGGCGGTTGGCGTTCACATCGGAAACGTCGATCGTGCGATTCACCATCAGCGCGCCGGGATCATCTTCTCTGTGCTACCCGTGGTCGGCGCGTTCATTGGCCTCTTCGTCAGCGACATCCGGCAACGGTTTCCGTCCCTCAATTTCGCGTTTCTGGAAGCTGGCTCCGAGTGGCTGCCGTTCGCATTCCGGGAAATCTCTCGTGGTGCGGACACCGGGCGACGCAAGCACAACGTGCTCGGTTCGATGCCGCTGGCTGGTGCTCGGTTCTTCGTGGCGTGCACGATGGATGAGGATTTGCCTCATGTGCTGCGGTGCTCTGGGGCAGAGAACCTTGTCATCGGCACCGACTACGGTCACCAGGACCTCGGAACCGATGCTGCTGCACATGCGTTGCTACTTGCGCGACGGGACGTGCCTCGAGACGTCCTCAGCCAGATCAGCGACTCGAACGGCCGCGTCCTGTATCGACTCTAGCTGTCCGTCTGTCGACGACCGAGTCATTGCAGCAGATATCTGCCGAGACTTGGCATCGTCTCGCTCGGCGAGCGCCCGAGCAACGGCTTCGCGGTCTCGCGAGTTGCGATTCTGCGAGAGCTTCGCCTTGCCCTCGACGCGTTCCACGTCGATCGCAAATCCGACAATTCCCCGGAGCATCACATCGAGGGACTCGGATGAAAGTTTTCCGATAGTCCAGACAGGCTTCGGCGCCAAACGCGCCTCATGGATGGCACTCAGTCGTTCGACGATGTGCTTCAACTCTGACCTGTCGCCAACGTGGCGTATTCGCCCCCGTAGGTGGATGACGACATAGTTCCAAGTCGGTACAAGGCCCTCACTCTCATACCAGTCCGGAGAGACATAGGCGTCGGGTCCACTCAAAACGACGAGGGACTCGCGTCCATCGAAGCAGCGACGAACCGGATTGGCCTGCGCAACGTGTCCTAGGAGCGTTCCGAGAGGGGTTGGGCCAGGAACCTGCACTAGGGGTACGTGAACCGCCTCGACCTCCCCGCGATCGGCGAGTGTCACGATGCCGAGGCCATGAGACGAGAGGAATTCGCCGACGCGACGAGTTGCATCGAACGCGAAAGCCGAGGGCGTGTACACGTTCAGGAGGCTCGCTGGCCGAACAGCTCCAAAGGAGCAAAGCCTCGTCTCGTGAACTCACTTTGCTCCAAACCCCACCATCCCTTCAGCACGCCGGCGTAGACCTGCCGGAAATCGACGTGGTGTTTGAGGTTGCCGAAGTCGAGATCCTCTAGCGACGGCTGACGACCATGAAAGCCCCCCGCGACGGCGCCGCCGGTGACGAACATCGGTCCGGCGGTCCCATGGTCGGTGCCATTGCTCTCATTCTCCGCAGGCCGGCGGCCAAACTCCGAGAAGACGACAACCAACGTGTTCTTCCAATACCCCATGTCGATCATCGCAGACCGGAAGCCCGCCAATGCCGCCCCGAGCTGGGTCATCAACGGGTCATGGCGCGGGCGCAACGAAATGTGATGGTCGAAACCCGGCAGAGTCACTTTGATCACCGGAACATCGACTCCGTCCGCAATAACGTCCGCGACGTTGGCCAGGCGACGCCCAAGGACGGTCCCCGGTAGGACCCGCCCGTAACGACCGGACCCGGTGATTTTTGCCCGGAGACGATCGGCCGTTGCCGCAGCGTCACGCTGAGTTCGAATGAGATGGGTTACGGCGGAACTAGCGGGACGATCAGCGACATCGCGAATCTGGCTCGCCCCAAGTACGTAACTGCGTGGGTCGACCATTGCAGCGATCCGTGTCGTCGGCCCCATGATGGTGCCTGCACTACCGTCGCCGATGACGATTGCATCGGCATCTCCCGAACGATGCGACAGGATCGGATGTGTACCGATCGCACGCGAGAGCCATCCCTCCTGTAGGAACTCCTCGCTATCGGACGCTGTCTCCCATATTTCGATCGACCGAAAATGCGAGAGGTTTGGCCGCGGGTAACCAACGCCCAAGACGATGGCCAACTCCCCCTTTTCCCACGCTGGTAACAGTGGGACTAGGCCAGGGTGCAGGCCCAATTGTTCGTTCAGGGGCGTGATCTCGTCAGCTGCTAGGGCAGAACGAGGCCGAAGCTTTGCATAGAGCGGATCCGCGTACGGAACGAGGGTGTTGAGCCCGTCGTTCCCCCCGGCCAACTCAACGAGGACGAGTGTCCGACCTGGCGGTAGTCTAGGCGCAGGTCCGACCGCCAATTTGTTGGCGCCCTCTATCGCGTCGGGTGTCGCCGGAGCCGCCGCCCGAGGCGGCGCCACGGATCGCGGCGGCTCAACCCCTGCGCACGCCGCGAGGGTTAATGCAGTTCCGCTCGCGAGAAAAGTTCGCCGGCTAAGCCCGATCATGATTTCCTCACCTTAGCTGGTAGCTCAAGTCATCGAGGAAGGACCGAACGGCCTCGGCGCCGCTCGATCCCGACTCGAACACCATGGGAGCGGCAGGGCCGAGGCTGCGCCAAACCCCCGCCGGCTGACCCAATCCTGACGGGAGCGCCGCCAACCAGTCGTCGAAACTACGCGTCGTACGACGGCCTGCCAGAACCCGCTCCCAAGCGGCCCTCGCCTTCATTGCCATACCGTCATCCATCGCCATACCCATGCTCATCTCGCTGTCGCTAGCCGTCTTCACGGGCTTGGCAAGGTCGAACGTCAGCGTTCCACTGCAAAACATGTTGCCCGGCCGCGGGCGGTTCGGACACCGATCGACTTGCTCGGCATCGGCGGCCGCGAGCAGCCGATCGCCAAGCTCGATCCAATCAACGTAGAGATTGCGGTCACATACCAGAACGCCGTCCGATCGCAGTGCAGAGTCGTTGACGAAATCGATCGAAATCTTCTGCACGGCGGTTCGAGGCGACTTCAGCGGAAGCTCGATCATTCGGCGTTCGAGTTCCGCCGGATCCCCCGGGCGCCCGAGCGCTTCGCTATCGTGGCCGAATGTCAATGTCGTATCGGCAATCGTCGCCCCATCCGCCTTGACGACGATGCGCGGACCTCCTCGACAGTTCTCCGCCGCCAACCGAACCCTCAATCGTTGATCCTCGGGCAAAGCCATACCGGCAGACATGTCGATCGACACCGTCTGCCAGCCAACCAGACGATCGATGGTCTGACGTCTCACCAACAAAGTATGTGGCGTGATCCACAGCGTACCGCCCGGCCAACCCTTCACGTTCGGTGGATCGAACACGTCTTGCCCGAGGCGCTTCGTCATCTGCGGGAGTGAATCGAGATCGGCAATCGGCAGATCGAATGTACGGATCGTGCCGACGACAACGTCGATCGGCGACTTGATCAACGTCGTTCGATTGGCGTCCGCCCAGAACGCGTCCGAAACCAGCATGGCCCGGAGGAGCGGCTTCAACTGCAGGCCGCTGTCACGAAAGACCTTCGCTAACCGCGCGACTTCCCGTTCTTCAGGCATATCGGAAACGAACTCGCGCCAGAGTTTGGTTACTACCAGTCGTGCGGCCTCGTCACGTTCGAGAATGATGTCGACGACCGATTGACCGTCGAATCGGCCAGTCTTGCCCAATACTGTTTTCTGACCGGCGTCGTGCTGCCCAGTGCTGACCAAGAACGTGTAGTTCTTCGCGCGATCGAGCGTCCAACCGCTAAAGGCGCGAGCAACCTCTCGGATGTCACCCTCCGTGTAGTTCCCTTCTCCCAGCGTGAAAAGCTCCAACAGCTCTCGCGCGAAGTTTTCGTTTGGCCGGCCACGCCGATTGTTGACGTTGTCCAGGTAGCGCAACATCATCGGATCACGAATCACGCGACCGACCAGGGACCGATAACTGCCGAGCGCATGCTCTCGAAACATGGCGTTCTGGTCGTAGAGCATGTGCGACCAATTGATCCCCTCGAAACCCGACGTGAAATGGTTGTGCCAGAACAGCACCATCCGCTCCGTCAGCGGTGTCGGGGTCACCACCATCTCCGTGAGCCACCACGCCTTCAGCTGACGCACCTCGCTACGACGCACCTGTGTAAAAGCATTGCGCTGCTCAGCCGTCCAGTTCGCCTGATCCCAATAGCCCGGCTTCTTGTCGTGCACCCAGGCAGGTGGGGGCGTTCCGGCAACAGCGCCGACCTCTCCCAGAAGCAAATCCACCGCTTTTGTTCGGTCGAGCGGCAGGAGGCGCTTGACCTCAACCGGGTTTGCACCAAACCCCGTCCGCGATACCAAGTGACGTGCCTCTTCATAGGTTAGCGCCGCAGCCTCGCCCAAGAGAAGGCTTGTCACGGCGAGCGCTATCGCAAGGCCCAATCTCAACATGCGAACTCCGTGAACTGACACCTCCGGACATACTACACCTGAGCTGGGGTGGATGCGTTCTCGGCGCCTTGAAGAGCCCTGTAGCGCCATGTTAACCACGACCGCGATGGAAGCTTTGCTCGCGCACGAACCTTGGATTCGCGGAATTTGCTCA
>Ga0194132_10001867_pt1 | contig 41483 bp, 40 predicted proteins | sample TA2KigOf80mmetaG_FD_148612 | JGI IMG/M metagenome (GOLD analysis project Ga0194132, IMG submission 148612) | Freshwater microbial communities from Lake Tanganyika, Tanzania - TA2015054 Kigoma Offshore 80m | ecosystem: Environmental > Aquatic > Freshwater > Lake | place: Tanzania: Lake...
CTGCCCGGTCCCGCCGGTTCGCAGGGCGAAGGCCAGCCGCCCCAGGCGCCGCTGGCGGGCCGCAAGGGCGGCCGTGGCGGCCACGCGGCGCGCGCGTTCACCACTCCAGTCCGCGCGACGCCCGGCGCCCACCAGCGCGAAGCGTCTGCGCCGGCCTCCGGAGAGGGCCAGTGACGACACGAACACCTCGAAGGGCTTCCCCGTGACCTCCCCTCGCTGCCTGGCCGCAGACACCTCGCCACCGGACGCGCCATCGAGCCCGGGCACGTCGCCGAGGTCGTCGTCCTCGAACAGCGGCACGACCAGCAGGTCCGTATCGATTGTGAGGGGATCGGACGAGCTGGTGCGAATGTTGACTGGCTGCAGAGATGTCGGCATCAGGTGCGGGGTTACGGGTACAATGCCTTCATGTCCGGGCGGCGGCGAACGGTGACCCGCGGTTCACACTCGGTGGGCGTGCTCGCGCTGGCCACGCTGCTCGTTTCGATCTCGGAGTACGCCTCTCCTGGTGCCATCGCAGCCCGCGACGACGGGGAGGGAAAACCCAGTCTATCACTCAGCGTCTCCCCGAGCCTGGCGTCCACGCCTGCGCGCATCAGCGCGCGGCTCGTCGTGACCGGCGGAGCGGACGACTACGAGGAGTACTACTGCCCGGAGGTCGAATGGGACTGGGGTGACGACACCAAGTCCCGGGCGAAGAGAGATTGCGACCCGTACGAGCCCGCCAAGAGCCGCATCGGCCGACGCTACACCATCCAGCACACGTACCATCGGGCCGGCCAGTTTCGCGTGACCTTCCGCATGCTGCAGGGTGACCGGGTCGTCGGGCTGGCTGTCGCCAACGTCCAGATCCAGCCCGGCCTCGGACGATTCTGAGCGTCCTCCCGCTCCCCGGTCCCTGCGCTAACATGGCGCCACCGTGAGCGCCGACCCCACGCCATCAACGGACGCGGTCATGGCTGACGTCCGGGCCCGAGTTCGCGAGCGATTGCAGGCAGACCTCCCGTCCCCGGCGGGAGAAGGGGGCTCCCCCGATGCCGCCGTCCTGACCGACGTCGAAGCCCTCCTGCGCCGCGCCTGCGATCGCGCCGGGTCCGGCCGCCTGCTCCTCCAGGAGTTCCTCGGTCGCCCCGATGCCTGGCGCCTGCAGCGAGCGCTCGTGGTGCAGACCCATCGGCCGGGCCTGACCGGCCGACTGCTGGTCGGCATCAAGCGCTCCGTGCTGCTGCCGCTGCTGCGGTGGCTGTTCGAGTACAGCCGCGACAACTTCGAACGCCAGCAGCGGGTAAACGAGGTTCTGTTTGCCTGCGTGCAGGAGCTGGCCACAGAGAACGCGCGGCTCAGGGCCCGGCTGCCACCCGAAAGCCGGTGACGCTCCTGCTGGTCGTTCAGCGCTACGGAGCCGACATCGCGGGCGGGTCCGAAGCGGAATGCCGCGAGTACGCCGAACGCCTCGCGGGGCGCGGCCACGACGTGACCGTGCTCACCTCCTGCGCCCGGGACTACACCACGTGGGAGAACAGCTATCCTGCAGGCACCTCCAGACTGAACGGGGTCTCGGTCGTGCGTGTCCCGGTCACGCGGCAGCGCCGCCGAAGCCGCTTCGACGATCTCACCGACCGCGCCTGGGAACCCGGGGCCCCCAGCGACCTCCAGGAGGCCTGGTTCGACGAGAACGGCCCGCACGCGCCGGCGCTCCTCGACTATCTGCGCTCCCGGGGGCCGGACTTCGACCTGGTCCTGTTCTTCACGTTCCGGTACTACCAGTCGTACTTCGGGCTCCCCCTCGTCGCCGATCGTGCGGTGCTGGTGCCGACAGCCGAAGAGGACCCGGCGATCAGGCTCGGCGTCCTCGAGGAGTTCCTGACCAAGCCCGCCGGGTTCCTCTTCAACACCCTCGAGGAGGAAGCCGTGCTCACCGAGCGCGCAGGACGTCCGTTGAGTCCGTCGGCGGTCTCCGGGTTCGGGCTCGATCCGGTTGCCGCGCCCGTGGCGCGCGGCCCGGTTGACGCGCTCGGTGTTCCCGGCGACTTCGTGCTGTGCCTCGGTCGGGTCGACCGCAACAAGGGCACCTACGCCCTGGTCGACGACTTCGAGGCACACCTCGCGTCGGGCGGGTCGGCCACGACGCTCGTAATCGCGGGGCCGAATGCCGGCCCGCCGCTGCCCTCGCATCCCGCGGTCCGGACACTCGGATTCGTCAGCGACGACGTCCGCGCCGCACTGCTGGCGTACGCCCGGGTGCTGATCGTGCCGTCACCCTACGAGAGCCTCAGCATCGCGCTGCTGGAAGGATGGAACCACGCCACGCCCGCGCTGGTCTACGGCAGGTGCCGGGTGCTCCGGGGACAGGTGCGACGGGCGAACGGCGGGCTGTACTACGACTCCCCGCAGGGCTTCTCCGAGGCCCTCACCTGGCTGCTCACCCACCCGCGCGAGGCGCAGGCGTTCGGCCGTCAGGGGCAGGCGTACGTGGACCGCGAGTACCGGTGGCCCCTCGTCATGGCGCGGGTCGAGGGACTGCTGGAGGAGGTCCGTCGCCGGCGTGGGCGCCCGCAGGCCATGTCTCTCGAATGAGGGAGGGCGGCCGGCCCCGGAGCGCCATATAGTGAGCGATGAATCCACGGCGGGAGACCGACCATGAGGCCACCCACGACCATCGGGCTGGCGGCGGCCCTCGCCGGCCTGCTCTGGGCCGGCACACCGCTCCGGAGCCAGGGCGAGGCGGTCATCGGCACGGGGCCCATTTCGCACATTGCCGTCTCGGTCCGTGACGTGGACGTGACCGCGACGCACTTCTCGGAGGTCTTCGACCTCCCCGTCCCGAAGATCAACAACAACAACCGGCTGGCACAGCCCGACGGCTCGGAGCCGGCCGTGGCCAGGACGGCGACGTTCCACCTGCCGAACTTCCTCATCGAAGTCCAGCAACCGGCCACCACGTTCGGTCCGATCCACGACCAGGTCGAGCAGTACGGCCAGTCGGTCCACCACATCTCGTTTGGTGTCGCCGCCAACTACCCTGCCATGCGGGATCGCCTGATCGCGAAGGGCGGCACCTGGCGCGGCGGTACCGCCGAGACCACCTGGGCGTACGTGGACCTCCGACCTTCCCTCGGTGTGACCTTCGAACCGATCGCGAGGGCCATCTTCGATCGCCTGGACGCGAATACGACGCGGGCCGAGCCGGCCGACACGCTGGGAACGCAGAAAGTCACACGCGTGGGCATCGTCGTTCGAGACATCGTGGCGGCGTCAGCGGCCTACGGCGACATCCTCGGCGTGCGCGTGCCCCCCGCCAGGTCCGTGACGGGACTCCAGTACCCGGAGGGATCGACGTCCAGCCGGACGGCCTCGATCAGGACCACCAGCTGGACGCACGACAACGGCGTGGCCATCGAGCTGATCGAGCCGGTCGGGGGGCCGAGCCCCTGGAGCAGGGCGCTCGATCGCAAGAAGGGCAATGCCGTCCACCATCTCACGTTCGATGTCGGATCCCGGCTCTCCGCGCTGATCTCCCGCCTGCAGGCGAAGGGCGGGACCTGGACGTACGGCGGCCCAGGGGGGGCCACGGCCTACATCGACTTCACCGAGACGCTGGGGTTCGTGGTTGATCTGACGGGCACGCGCTGACGGCGGGGCGCTACGGCTTCGGGACGTCGATCACCATCGCGATCCCCATCCCGCCGCCGATGCAGAGGGACGCGACGCCGAGCCCGCCGCCCTGCGCCCGCAGCGCGTAGATGAGGGTCGTCAGGACGCGGGCGCCGCTGGCGCCGATCGGATGGCCCAGCGCGATGGCGCCACCTCGCACGTTGACTCGTGCCGGATCCAGCGTCAGCTCTCGGACGACCGCAAGCGACTGGGACGCGAACGCCTCGTTCAGTTCGAACAGATCCACGTCGGAGACTCCGCGGCCGGCGCGCTCGAGCGCGAGCCTCACCGCCGGCACGGGACCGATCCCCATCACGCGGGGCTCCACGCCGGCGACGGCGTAGGACAGGATCGACGCGACGGGCGCCCGGCCCGCGCTCCGGGCCCGCTCTGCCGACGTGACGACCAGGGCTGCGGCGCCGTCGTTGATCCCCGACGCGTTCCCCGCCGTCACGCTGCCCTCGGGCGTGAACGCCGGCCGGAGGGACGCCAGCTTCTCGGAGGTGGTGCCGGCCCGCGGGTGCTCGTCCACCTCGAAGGGCAGCGGTTCACCCCTGCGCCGGGGCACTGGCACCGCCACGATCTCGTCCCGGAAGTGCCCGGCATCGATGGCCGCCACCGCGCGCCGCTGACTCTCGGCCGCGAAGGCGTCCTGGTCGTCCCGGCTGATGCCGAAGCGCGTGGCCACCTCCTCCGCCGTGACTCCCATATGGCAGCTCTCGATGGCACAGGTGAGACCTTCCGCGATCATCGAGTCGGTGACCTCGGCGTGTCCCATGCGGTAGCCCCAGCGCGCCCCCTTGAGCACGTAGGGAGCGTTGCTCATGGACTCGGTGCCGCCGGCCACGACCACGTCCACGTAGCCGGATCGGATCGCTTCCACCGCGTGCACGACGGCCTGCAGACCCGAGCCGCACACGCGATTCACCGTCTCCGCAGGCACGGTGTGCGGCACACCTGCCGCGATCGCCGCCTGGCGGGCGACGTTCATGCCCGAGCCGGCCTGGAGCACGCAGCCGAGGATGACGTCGCCGGCCTCTGCCGGTGACGTGCCGGACCGGCTCAGCGCTTCCCGTACGACCACGGCGCCCAGATCGGCGGCGGACAGGTCCTTCAGCGAGCCGCCGAATCCGCCAATGGCCGTACGACAGGCGGACAGGATCACGGCGAGCGGGCGGTCGGGCATCAGATCTCCTCGGAAGGCTGTTTCAACTGAATGGGATGTGCCCGGGGGCGCATCGAGCGCCAGGGGCCATCATTATTCCATACCCTCACCGGAGCCCGCGACCGAGCGACGGCGGCCCCACACCGCAGGTGCGCACCGCGGAGCCGCACCGTTCACAAGCGTGCACGTGATCCGGATCCGAGCGACAATCGCGGGCGTGACTCCGGTTCTTGGCGGCTCAATCGAGTGGCGCCCGTCCCGGGACCAGGCGGAGGGCAGTCGCCTCTGGTCGTTCATTCAGCGGCACGGACTGCGCGACCTCGACGAGCTGCACCGCAGGTCGGTATCGGACCCGGAGTGGTTCTGGGGAGCGGTGATCGAGGAGCTCGGGCTCGAGTTCTACGAGCCCATGTCACGCGTCCTGGACACCTCCCGGGGTGTGCCCTGGGCCACCTGGTGCGTGGGCGGCTCGCTCAACATCGCACACGGCTGTCTGGATCGCTGGGTCGCCACGCCGCTGGCTCGCAAGCCCGCGCTCCGCTGGGAGGGCGAAGAGGGCCGCGTGCGCACCCTCACCTACGCTGAACTGCTGCGCGACGTGGCTCGCTGCGCCAACGGTCTCCGCGATCTCGGCATTCGCAGGGGCGACCGCGTGGCCGTGTTCATGCCGATGTGCCCGCAGCTCGCCGTCGCCTTCTTCGCCGTCATCCGCATCGGCGGCGTGGTGCTGCCGCTGTTTTCCGGGTACGGCGCGGACGCCGTGGCCCAGCGTCTGAACGACGCGGCCGCGCGGGTGCTGGTCACCGCCGACGGCTTCCTCCGGCGGGGGCGCAGGGTCGACATGAAGCGGGTGGCGGACGAAGCCGTGAGCCTGGCTCCGGGCGTGGAGCGCGTGGTCGTCGCCCCGCGCCTGGCGGACGAGCCGCCGGCGGCATCCGATCGCGAGGTGGCATGGTCCGCGCTGCTGGCTGGCCGGGCGGACACGTGTGAGCCGGAACACACGGACGCCGAAGACCCGCTCATGCTCATCTACACCTCCGGGACGAGCGGCCGCCCGAAGGGTGCGGTACATACGCACTGCGGCTTTCCCGTCAAGACGGCCCAGGACATGCTTCACGGTTTCGACGTGCGCAGCAGCGATACCGTGTACTGGGTGACCGACATGGGATGGATGATGGGCCCGTGGCTCCTGCTGGGGTCCACGCTGCTTGGCGCCACCACGGCTCTGTACGACGGCGCACTCGATCACCCGGGCCCGGATCGGCTCTGGGCTTTCTGCGAGCGGCACGGCGTGAGCGTGCTCGGCGTCTCGCCGACGCTCGTCAGGAGCCTGATGCCGCACGGTGACGGTCCCGTCCGCGCCCACGACCTGACGGCGCTGCGGATGTTCGGCTCCACCGGCGAGCCCTGGGATCCGGACTCCTGGCACTGGCTCTTTCGCACCGTCGGCGGGAGCCGGCTGCCGATCATCAACTACTCGGGCGGCACCGAGGTCTCGGGAGGACTGCTCGTCGGCAACTGGCTGTCTCCCATCAAGCCGTGTTCCTTTGCGGGTCCCCCACCCGGCATCGATGCCGCCGTCGTGGACGAATCGGGCCGGCCCCTAGAGGGCGAGGTCGGCGAACTGGTCGTGCGTGCGCCCTGGATCGGGATGACGCGCGGCTTCTGGCAGGATCCCGAGCGCTACCTGCAGACCTACTGGTCCCGTTTCCCCGACACGTGGGTACACGGCGACTGGGCGGTGATCGACGAGGACGGGGCCTGGTTCATCCTCGGCCGCTCCGACGACACGATCAAGGTGGCCGGCAAACGGCTCGGCCCCGCCGAAGTGGAGTCGGTGCTGCTGGAACACCCGGCCGTCGTGCAGGCGCTCGCCTTCGGCGTGCCCGATCCGCTGAAAGGACAGACCGTCGTCTGCCTGTGCGTGACGCGCGACCCGGACGCCGCTCCCGGTGATCTCTCACGCGAGCTGGCGTCGCTCGTGGCCGATCGCCTGGGCAAGCCGCTGCGTCCGAAAGTGGTGGCGATCGTGCGGGATCTGCCGCGCACCCGCAACGGCAAGATCATGCGCCGCGTCGCCCGGGCCGCCTTCCTGGGCGACTCCGTCGGCGACGTCACGGCGCTCGAGAACGCCGACGTCGTGGCCGAGATCAGCGCGGCCGGACAGGCCGGGCGCTGAGCGTCAGGATCGGTCCCGCGTCAGGACGTCGCGCCAGTGCGCGGCCTCGCCGAACGTGTCGGTGAGGCTGTCGCCGCGCGGCAGGTCCGCCCGCAGCGCTCGAAGCCGCTCGATCAGCTCGTCGAGCGCCCTGCCGATCTCGTCGCCATTGGTGGCCGTGATGTCCCGCCAGACGTCCGGAGGGCTCGAAGCCAGGCGCGTCGTGTCCACGAGTCCGCGGCCGGCGAGGCCCAGGCCGGATACACCCGCTTCGTTGCCCACGATCGCCATCAGCGCGCTGGCGGTCAACTGGGGCAGGTGGCTGAGGTACGCGAGCAGGCGGTCGTGCGCCACCGGCTCGAGCGTGCAGGGGCGCGCGCCCAGGCCGCGGGCGAACGCGTACAGACGCTCCACCGCGGCGCCGGGTGCCTCGCCGCGGGGGGTGAAGATCCAGGGGCGATCCCGGAAGAGATCGGGCCTGGCATGAGCGAGCCCCCCGCGTGCGGCCCCGGCCAGCGGATGGCCTCCCACGAACGTGAGCCGGGCCGGCAGATCGCCGGCTGCCTCGACGATGTCCCGCTTCGTGCTGCCGACGTCGGTGACGACCGCCGTACCGGTGATGCAGTCGGCGAGCGACGCGAGGATCGAGATGTTCTCGCGCACCGGGGCGGCCAGCACGACGAGATCCGCCTCGGCCGCGACGATCGGGTCGTCGGCCGCCACGTCGATCGCGTGCCGGACCATCGCCTGCTCCAGCACGTCCCTGGTGTCGACGGCGATGACCAGGGCGCGGGGCCAGACCTCCCGCGCCGCCAGCGCGATCGACCCCCCGATCAGCCCGAGCCCGATGACGGCGACCTTCTCGAAGACCGGAGGCGCCAGGTGGTCGCCCGCCTGGATGACGGGGAGGGATCGGGACACGGGTGGATCAGGCCCAGCCCCGTCGCGCCACCGGCTCGAGGCAGATGCTGCGGCCGATGGCCGGCGCGATGATCCGGAGCTCGGCCATCAGCCGCTCGAACTGCGCCGGGAACATCGACTGCGCGCCATCACTTAGCGCCCGGTCCGGATCGTTGTGGACCTCGATCAGCAGCCCGTCCGCGTCCGCCGCCACCGCCGCGCGCGCCATCGGCGCCACCATGTCCCGGCGCCCCGCACCGTGGCTCGGATCGGCCACGACCGGAAGGTGACTGAGCTTCTTGACCACCGGAATCGCCGAGATATCGAACGTGTTGCGCGTAGCGGTCTCGAACGTCCGGATGCCCCGCTCGCAGAGGATCACGCCGTTGTTGCCGCCCGACAGGATGTACTCGGCGGACATCAGCCACTCCTCGATGGTGGCCGACAGACCGCGCTTGAGGAGCACCGGCTTCTGCTGGTGTCCCAGTTCGCGGAGGAGGGTGAAGTTCTGCATGTTGCGGGCGCCGACCTGGAAGATGTCGCAGTAGCGCGCGATCAGGTCGATCTGGCTCACATCCATGACCTCGGAGATGAGCTTCAGCCCGTGCGCGTTCGCCGCATCGCGGAGCATGCGGAGCCCCACCTCGCCGAGGCCCTGGAAGCTGTAGGGCGAGCTCCGCGGCTTGAAGGCTCCCCCGCGCAGCACCTTCGCCCCCGCGCGCTTCACGGCAGCCGCGCTGGCGTCAACCTGTTCCTCGGTTTCCGCCGAGCAGGGGCCCGCCATCACGATGACCTCGTCCCCGCCGATCCGGACATCGTCAATCGTGACGACCGTGTCGTTCGGCTTGAAGGTGCGCCCCGCAAGCTTGTACGGCTCGCTGATCCGGACGACCTCCTTCACGCCGTCCAGGATCTGGATCAGCGCCGAGTCGATCTTGTTCGGGCCCACCACACCCAGCACCGTCCGGCTCGCACCGGACGACCGGTGCACGTCCATCCCCAGGTCGACGAGGCGTTCGATCACCGCCTCAATCTGCTCTTCCGAAGCCCGTTCCTGCATCACCACAACCATGCTGCTACCCTGTTTCTTCTGCGTCGTCTGCCGCGTACCGCTCGGCCCGCCGCGCCTCGTCCATCACCCGTTCGAAGATGCGGACGACCGCGTCCGCGTTGAGAGGTCCCGACAGCGCCTCTGCCGCCGCCCGGACCCGCGCCAGCACCTGCTTCTCGCGTTCCGGCTGGTATATCGGCATCTCGATGTCGCGCTTCAGCCGTCCGATTTCGACAGCGCACGCGACGCGGACGTTCAGGAGCCTGACCAGTTGCTCGTCGATCACGTCGAGCCGGTCCCGCAGCTCCTCGATGGTCATGACCTCAGCCACCGCACGTACTCCTCGACACGACCGGCCAGGTCAGGAGATCGCCCCGCCTCTGCGATGACGCTCACGAGCGCGCTCCCCACGACCGCCGCATCTGCCCACCGTCCGACCTCCCGGACGTGTTCCGGCTTCGAGATCCCGAACCCGAGGGCGACCGGCAGGGGCCCGGCCTGCCTGACACGACGGACCATCTGCTCGGCGCCGTCCGCGATCGCCTCGCGGGCTCCCGTGACACCGAGCCGGGAAATGACGTACAGGAAACCGCTGCCCAGGCGCGACGCCTGACGGAGACGCCCGTCGCTCGTCGTCGGGCTCAGCAGGAAAATTGTATCAATCTGCCTGGACGACAGCATGCCGCGAAACTCGCCGGCCTCGTCGATCGGCAGATCCAGCACCAGGACACCGTCCACACCGGCCGCCGCTGCCCGCTCCGCGAACGCGTCGAGGCCGAACCGGAAGATGGGGTTGGCGTAGCTGAAAAGCACCAGTCCGGCCTTCAGCTCCGATCGCAGGCGGGCGATCAGGTCCAGGACCGATGCCAGCGTGGTTCCCGAGGCCAGTGCCCGCTCCGTGGCTCGCTGGATGACCGGGCCATCGGCCAGCGGTTCCGAGAACGGGACGCCGACCTCGATCACGTCCGCACCCGCCCGGTCCAGGGCCCTCAGGATGTCCGCCGACCGTTCCAGGTCGGGATCGCCTGCGGTGACGTAGGTCACGAGCCCGGGCCGGCCGTCGGCGCGGATCCGGTCGAATATGGCGGTCAGCCGGCTCACGTTCGTGACTCCCCGTCCAACGGCCAGGATGGCGGCAGCGTCCCGGCGACGGTCTGGACGTCCTTGTCGCCGCGCCCGGACAGGTTGACCAGTACCAGTGAACCGTCCGGCAGGGTCTTCCCCTCGCGTCGCACGTACGCCACGGCGTGCGCCGACTCGAGCGCCGGGAGGATGCCCTCGAGACACGCAAGCGCGCCGAAGGCGTCCACCGCCTCGGCGTCGGTCGCGTATGCGTATTCGGTCCGTCCCTGGTCCCTGAGCCACGCGTGCTCCGGACCGACGGCCGCGTAGTCGAGTCCGGCGGAGATCGAGTGCGTGAGGTCGATGTTCCCCGCCTCGTTCTGGAGGATGAACGTCCGGGTGCCCTGGAGCACGCCCACGCTGCCACCGGCGAACCGGGCGGCGTGATGGCCGGGTTCGATGCGCTCACCGCCGGCCTCGATGCCGATCAGCCGGACACCATGGTCCTCGATGAAGCCGTCGAAGATGCCGATCGCATTGCTCCCGCCGCCCACGGAGGCCACGACGACGTCCGGCAGCCGCCCCACCTGGTCGAGGCACTGGGCGCGCGCTTCTCGGCCGATGACCGCCTGGAACTCGCGAACCATCAACGGATAGGGATGCGGGCCGAGCGCCGATCCGAGCAGGTAGTAGGTCGTCGTGACGTTGGTGACCCAGTCGCGCATTGCTTCGCTGATGGCGTCCTTGAGCGTCCGGCTGCCGGCATCCACGCTCCGGACCTCGGCGCCCAGCAGCCGCATCCGGACGACGTTCAGCGCCTGCCGCCGCATGTCCTCGGCGCCCATGTACACGCAACACTCGAGGCCGAGCAGCGCGCACGCCGTGGCAGTGGCCACGCCGTGCTGGCCGGCACCGGTTTCGGCGACGACACGACGTTTGCCCATCCGGCGCGCCAGGAGGGCCTGGCCCAGCGCGTTGTTGATCTTGTGGGCGCCGGTATGCGCGAGATCCTCGCGCTTCAGCAGAACCCGGATCGCTCCACACTCGGCAGCCAGCCGGCCCGCCTCGTACAGCGGCGTCGGCCGGCCCACGTAATGCCGCAGCAGGCCGTCGAGCTCGCGCCTGAAACCCGCGTCCGCTCGGGTCGCGAGATAGGCCTCCGTCAGCTCTTCGATCGGTGCCACGAGCGTTTCGGGGACGAACCGCCCCCCGTAGGGCCCGAAGTACCCGCGAGCGTCGGGATCCCGTCGGCCGACGATCGCCCGCTCAGCGCCCATCGGACGCCTCTCTGACCTGTTGTACGAACCTGCGCATCTTCTCCGCGCTCTTGATGCCGGGGGCATCTTCCACCCCGGATGACACGTCCACCCCGAACGGCCGCACGGCGGCAATCGCCTCGGCCACGTTCTCGGGAGTCAGGCCTCCGGCCAGTACCACCTGCCGCCGCCGGGCCAGTGGCGCCGCCCGCGTCCAGTCGATCCGCTGCCCCGTGCCACCGCGCCGATCCGGATCGTGCGCGTCGAGCAGAACGGGCACCGACTCCGGCCATTCGCCGAACACCCGCTCGGCCGTCGCCAGCGACGCAGCCTTGATCACCGGCCGGCCCACCGCGCCCATCGAGGACGCCGACTCGTCGCCGTGGAGCTGCACGCCGGTCAGCCCGCACTCGGCGACGACGTCCCTGATCTCCCCGGCGGGCTGGTCCACGAACACGCCGATGACGCGGCTCCCGTGCGGCAGGTCCCGTACGATCGCGGCGGCCTCCCTGGGGTTCACGTAGCGCGGGCTGGCCGGCCAGAAGACGAACCCGAGCGCGTCGGCGCCCGCAGCGAGTGCCGCCATGGCGTCCTCGCGCCGTGTGATTCCGCACATCTTGACGAAGGTCACGCTGCCTCCGCTCCGACCAGCTCCGCGACCGCCGCACCCGGATCGGGTGCCGTCATGCAGCGTTCTCCGACCAGGAAGGCCGAGTACCCGCACTCGCCGAGCGCCCGCAGCTCCGACAACGACGTCAGCCCGCTTTCGCTGACGGCGGTCACCGCGCGCGGTATGCGGCTGGCGAGCCGCCTGGAGGCCCCTACGTCCACGGCCAGCGTGCGCAGGCTCCGGTTGTTGACGCCCACCACGCGAGCGCCGGCATCGAGGGCGCGTGCCAGCTCGTCTTCGTCGTGCACTTCCACGAGCGCTGCGAGGCCCAGTGTCCCGGCCTCCGCCGCCAGCCGTTCCAGCTCGTCGTCGGTCAGCGCCGCCACGATCAGCAGCACGGCATCGGCGCCAGCCGCCCGGGCCTCGTGCAGCTGGTAGGAATCCACCACGAAGTCCTTTCGCAGCAGCGGCAGCCCCACCCGATCCCGGACGGCAGCGAGATGCGCCAGCGACCCGTCGAAGAAGGTCGGCTCGGTCAGGACCGAGATGGCCGCCGCCCCGCCGCGTTCGTACGCCGTCGCGATGCGGACCGGGTCGTAGTCGGCGAGCAGCACGCCTCTGGACGGAGATCGCCGCTTGCACTCGGCGATCACGTTGATGCGACCCGCGCGCCGGAGCGCAGACTCGAACTCGTCGCCGCGGGGGCGCCGCTGCGCCGCCCGGGCTTCGACGACGCCGAGCGGTTCGCGCTCGCGCCGCGCGGCAACCGCGCGGCGTGTGGCAGCGACAATCGCGGCCAGCAGATCGGGTGTCCCGCTCATGCTCCGTCCTCGTGGGACGCGGAGGCCATGCGCGCGAGCGTCTCCCGCGCCGCACCGCTGTCGATGGCGGCCGCCGCGCGGATGATCCCGGCCTGCACCGACGCCGCCCGGCCCGCCACGTAGAGCCCTGCGCCCGCATTCAGCAGCACGACATCCCGGGCCGGTCCAGGTTCCCCGTCGAGCACGCGCGTGAGAATCGCGGCGCTGGCGGCGGCATCGCCGCCAGCCAGCGCCTCGCGCTGGCACCGCGCGACGCCCACGTCCGAGGGATGCAGATAAAAGGTGTGCACGCGACCGCGCAGGCATTCCGCGACCTTCGTATGCCCAAGCGTCGAGATCTCGTCCAGCCCCCCGGCTCCGTGCACGACCCAGGCGTGCACCGTCCCGAGGCGCACGAGCGCCTGGGCGATGAGCTCCGTCAGCTCCGGCGCGGGAACGCCCACGACCTGCCGGTTCGCGCCCGCCGGGTTCGTCAGCGGCCCGATCAGATTGAAGGCGGTCCTGATGCCCAGCTCGCGGCGCGTCGGCCCGGCGTGCTTCATGGAGGGGTGGAACGTGGGGGCGAAACAGAACGCGATGCCCGCGGTCTCGAGCGCACGAGCGACCTGGGCTGGCGATGCGGTCACGTTCACGCCCAGCTGCTCGAACACGTCCGCGCTGCCGCAGCGGCTCGATACCGACCGGTTGCCGTGTTTGGCGACCCGCACGCCGCACGCGGCCACGACGACCGCTGCCGCCGACGAGATATTGAAGGTGCCGGAGCGGTCTCCCCCCGTGCCACACGAATCGAAGATGTCTCCCGGAGGCACCTCCAGAGGGACGGCGTGCGCCCGCATCGTTCGCGCCAGGCCGACGATCTCCTCCGGACGCTCGCCCTTCGCTGCCAGGGCCACGAGGAACCCGGCGAGCCTGGCCGGGGGCACCCGTCCCTCCATCACCTCGTGCATCGCGTGCTCGGCTTCGGCCGCGGTGAGGTCCTGACGCCCGAGCAGGCGTTCGATGAGCTCAGTCACCCGGCGCTCCCTTCACGTCCAGGAAGTTCCGGAGCAGTCGCCGGCCCTCCCCCGTCAGCACCGACTCGGGATGGAACTGCACCCCGTGCACGGGGAAGCGCCGATGACGGACGCCCATGATCGTCCCGTCGTCCAGGGCGCGCGCCGTCACTTCGAGGTCGCCGGGAACGCTGTCGGGTGCGATGGCCAGCGAGTGGTACCGACCGGCCTCGAACGGATTGGCAAGCCCCGCGAACACACCTTGCGCATCGTGCTCGACGAGCGACGTCTTGCCGTGCATCGGGCGAACGGCACGCGTGACGATGCCGCCGTACGCCATGCCGATTGCCTGATGTCCGAGGCAGACACCGAGAATCGGGGTCGTCGACCCGAACTGCCGGATCACCTCCAGCGAGACGCCGGCGGACTCGGGGCGGCCGGGGCCCGGCGAGATGACCACGCGCTCAGGAGCCATGGTCCGGATGGCGTCGGGAGTGATCTCGTCGTTGCGCCGGACCTCGAGCACGGCCCCGAGCTCGCCCAGGTACTGGACCAGGTTGTAGGTGAACGAATCGTAGTTGTCGATGACCAGAATCATGGGCGTGTCGTCCGTCCGCTGCTCACACCCCACCCTGCGCCAGCTCGAGCGCCCGCAGGACCGCCCGCGCCTTGTCGCGGGTCTCTTCGTACTCCGCCGTCGGGTTCGAGTCCGCGACGATCCCCGCACCGGCCTGCACCCGGGCCCGGCCACCCTCGATCACGACCGTCCGGATCGTGATGCAGAAGTCCAGGTTGCCGGCGAAGTCGAGATACCCCACCGCCCCGGCATACACGCCGCGGCGGTCCGGTTCGAGACTGGCGATGATCTCCATGGCTCGAACCTTCGGCGCGCCCGACACCGTGCCCGCCGGAAAGCACGACACGAGCGCGTCCAGGCAGTCCCGGTCGTCGGCCAGCGTCCCCTCGACCACCGACACCAGGTGCATCACGTGCGAGTAGCGCTCCAGGGCCATGTAGGTCGGCACGCGCACGGTGCCGTAGCTGCACACGCGTCCCAGGTCGTTCCGGCCCAGGTCGACGAGCATCACGTGCTCGGACCGCTCCTTCTCGCTGCGCTTGAGCTCGTCGGCGAGCCGGAGGTCTTCCTCCTCGGTCGCTCCCCTCGGGCGCGTGCCGGCAATCGGGTGCGTCTGGACACGCCGGCCTTCGGCGCGCACGAGCATTTCCGGCGAGGCGCCGACGATCGATCGCCCGCCCGTACGCAGGTAGAACATGTACGGGGACGGGTTCACGTGCCGCAGCGCCCGGTAGACCGAGAACGGATCGGCGGATACCTCGGTCTCGAAGCGCTGCGAGAGAACGACCTGGTAGATATCGCCCGCGGCGATGTGTTCCTTCGCCGTCCGCACCATCGTCTCGAACTGCTCGCGCGTGAGGTTGGAGCGAACATCCAGCGGTGCCCCCTCCCCGCGCGGCGCCTGTGACAGGCTGCGCTCGAGCTCCCGCTCGACGAATCCGATTCGGGCGCACGCGAACTGATACAACGCCTCGAGGTCCTCGTCGCCCCCGATCCGCGCGTTCGCGATGATCAGGATGCGATGGCGGACGTGGTCGAACGCGAGAACCGTGTCGAACAGCATGAAGGCCGCTTCGTCGTCGTCTGCAATCGCAGGCTGGAGCGTCACCGGCTCGAACCAGGCGGCGGTGTCGTAGCCGAAGTACCCGACGGCGCCGCCGGTGAAACGCGGCAGGCCCGGCACGAGGGGCGACCGGTACGCGGCCATCAGCCCCCGGAGCGTCTCGACGAACGGCTTGTCCGACCTCTCCTCCGTCGCGCCCCGCTGAACGACGGTCTGCCCGCCGCGCGCGCGCGCCGTCAGGAACGGGTCCTTGCCGAGGAACGAGTACCGCGCGATCTGCTCGCCCCCGGCCACCGACTCGAACAGGAAGGCGTCGTCCGAAGTCTCCGCGATCTTGAGGAACGCCGAGACCGGTGTCAGCAGGTCGGCGACCATCTCCTTGCACACGGGCACGAAGGTGCCGCGCCGCGCCAGGTCGGTGAACTCGTCGAATGTCGTCAGCCGCATCGCTTACCCCGCTGCCCTCGTGCCGCGCGCCTCGACGGCTGCCGCCATGACGCCGGCCGGCGCCGGCCGGCCCAGCCACCAGGCGAACTGTCGTTCCGCCTGTGCCACGAGCATCGGCAACCCGCCGAGCGTGGCGCACCCCGCCTGCCTCGCCTCCTCCAGGAGTCGCGTCTCCGCCGGGGTGTAGACGAGGTCGTAGACGAGTCGGCCGCGGAACGGCCCCCCCGGCAACGGAGAGACGCTCTCGTGGCCGACTCCTCCGAGCGGAGTGCAGTTGACCAGCAGGTCCCAGGAGCCGGGCTCGGGCGGCCACGGGGCCGCGCTCACCCCGAGATCAGCCGCCAGCGCTTCGGCCTGCGCCGGCTTCCGCGCGTGAACGCGGACCGCGGCACCCGCGGTCCGGAGACCGTACACCACGGCGCGGGCGGCGCCACCGGCACCGAGGACCGAGACGCGGCTGTCCTCGATCGCCCAGTCCTCGGCCGCGGCGTGCCGGATGAGGGGCGCGAGGAACCCGTCCACGTCCGTGTTGGTCGCTTCCCAGCCCGGCACCGTGCGCCGCAGCGTGTTGGCCGCCCCCACCGCCCTGGCCCTGTCGTCGGCCCGCGCCGCCGCCGTCAGGGCGTCGCGCTTGAACGGGATGGTCACACTGGCGCCTCGCACGTCCAGGGCACGCGCCACGCGTTCGAAGTCGTCGAAGTCCGACGCCTCGAGCGGCAGGTACACCGCGTCCACGCCCGCAGCCTCGAACGCCGCGTTCTGCATGACGGGCGACAGCGAATGCGCGATCGGCGTGCCGACCACGCCGAACAGTGCCGTTCGCGGCCCGACGTCCCGGAAGCGGTAGCGGCGCAGCATCTCTTCTGCCGGGATCTGACCAGGTGCCACCTCGCGTCCGGCGTACGACCAGCATGACCCGAACCGCCCGGGCAGCAGGCGCGTGCAGAGCCCTGCTGCGCCCATGGCCAGCGCCACGACGGGCCCATCCCGGTGCAGGTCGATCAGCGGCAGCACGTCGCTGAGGCGTCGCGCCGTCACCGCGATCTTCACCACGTCTGCGCCCACCGCCCGCATGGCGCGATGGCGATCTCCCAGATCGGCCGGAACGCCGGCGAAGTCGTGATGGGAGAGCACGACGCGCGTCCTGCCCCGGCGGCCGACGAGATCGCCGAAGCCGGCCCGCCATTCCACGTCCACCCACTCGGCGCCGCATTCACACGCCCGCTCGAGCACGCGCCTGCGCTCGTCTTCCGAGCCCGCGAACCGTCCGCCCTCCCAGGTGGGCCGGCAGGTGACGATGGCCGGGCGCGTCCGCCCTTCGAGCGCCAAGGCGACGTCGAGATCGCGCACCCCGTCCAGACGCAGCTCCACCATGTCGCCCATCGTGGCCGCATCGCGTGCGGCGCGGAGCTCCGCCAGCGTGTCGCCCGTCACGGTTTCGCAGAGCGCCGGTCGTGTCACCCTGTCCCGTCCGTTCTGAGCGCCCCGGGACGCCCACGCGCAAAAAAAAAGCCCCCTCAACCGTCTTGGCTGAAGGGGCGCGGCGGGGTCGGAGCGGGGTACGGCTCAGACGCCTGCTGTCACCCCTTCGCACGCGAACCAGTACCGCCACCGGGCATCGGTGTCGGGCCAGGTCGTGCCGCGAAACGAGATGAGCAGGGTCGACATGCCGTATCGAATGGTTGACCGTACTCCAGCGGGCGGGAGGCTGTCAACGAACCCCCGGGCCTGCTTGCAGTTTCCAGGGATTCACCCTATAACCACTGACATGCAGATCCGCAGCCGCCGCGCCGTCTTTCTCGCCTCGGCGGCTGTGGCGCTGGCCGTCGCCGGGCTTCCCGCCGCCACCGAGCGCTTCCCGATCGAAGACGTGCGCCCGGGCATGACCGGCGTCGGGCGGACGGTGTTCGAGGGCGACCGGCTCGACGAGTTCCAGGTGCACATCATCGGCGTGCTCCGGAACGTCATCGGTCCCCAGCGCAACCTCGTGCTGGCCCGCCTCGAAGGGGGGCCTCTGGCCGATACCGGCGTCATCGCCGGGATGAGCGGCAGCCCCGTCTACATCGACGGGCGGCTGCTCGGCGCCGTCTCGTACTCCCTCGGGGCCTTTTCCAAAGCACCGATCGCCGGCATCACCCCGATCGACGAGATGACCGAGGTGGCGGCGATGAACACCCCTCGGCGCCAGTTGGCCCGGGTCGATGTCGCCGTGCCACTGACGGTCGACGGGCTGCGCGACTCCGTGCGCCAGGCGTTCGCGTGGCTGCGCCCCTTCGCCGATCGGCCGGAGGACGCGCGGCTGATTGGCGGCGACGGCGGCATCGGTCCCGGCGTCGGCACGCTGCTCCGCCCGATCGCCACGCCGCTGACGCTGTCCGGGTTCAGCGCGGGCACCATCGCGCCCCTGGCTGCCGCACTGCAGGATGCCGGACTGCCGGCGACCGTCGCCAGGGGAGCCGACGATCCCGCCGACCCACCTGCGCCGCTGAGACCGGGCGACCCGGTCGGGGTCACCCTGCTCGACGGCGATCTGGAGATCGGCGCGACCGGGACGGTCACCCATGTGGACGGCGACGCGGTGTACGCGTTCGGGCACGCGTTCTACAACCTCGGTCCCACGCAGTTTCCGATGACCCGGGCGCGTGTCCACACGGTCCTGCCGAGCCTCCAGTCGTCGATGAAGATCGCGAGCATGGGCCAGGTGATCGGCACCATCCGCCAGGATCGCTCGACGGCGATCGCCGGCACGCTGGGCGAGGGGCCGCCGCTGATCCCGATCACCCTCCGACTGACGTCCGAACGCGGCATCAACCGGACCATGCGGTTGCGTGTCGTGAACGATCAGTTGTTCACCCCGCTGATGACGTACCTCTCGATCGTGGAGACGCTGACGTCGTACGAGCGGCAGACGGGCGCGGCCAGCTACGTGATTCGCGGGAGCGCAACGCTGAAGGATCGTGGCGCGCTGGCGTTCGAGAACCTGTTCAGTGGCGAGCAGGCCTCGGCGGGTGCCGCCGGCTACGTCATGACGCCCATCAACGTGCTGCTGCGCAACGCGTTCGAAGACGTCCGGATCGAGGCGCTCGATCTCGAGATCGTCGCCAGCGAAGAGCCGCGCACGGCCACGCTCGAACGAGCCTGGATCGACAGCGCCCGGGTGCGCGCCGGCACCGACGTGCCGCTCCGAGTCCTCCTGCGCACGTACCGCGGAGAGGAGGTGACCCGCACGGTGCCGATCCGGATTCCACCGAACGCCCGGGGCGCAGTGTCGGTGCTGGTCAGCGACGCCGCACGCCTGGCCCAGGTCGAAGGACGCGAAGCCTCCGCCTCCCGCACCCGCGACCTGCCGCAGATGCTGCGCGTGCTCAACGACGTGCGGAAGAGCAACCGGCTGTACGTCCGCCTCGTGTCCGCGGACGGCGGAGCCGTCGTCCGCGGCGAAACGCTGGAGTCGCTCCCTTCGTCGGTGCTGGCGGTCATGGAAGGCGACCGCAGCGGCGGCAGCTTCCGTTCCCTCGGAGCCTCCCTCTCGGGCGACTGGGAGATCCCGATGGACTACGTTGTCGAGGGCTCCCGCACGCTGACCTTGCCGTTGGATCGGCGCTGATCCGCGGCGGCCGAGACCCTTCCGACCTGCGCCCTCCATGCCCAGACGCTCCCTGCCGACAGTCCTCCTGTGGTTCGCTGCCGCAGGTGCCGCCCTCGCCCTCTCCCAGCCGGAGGTCTGGCAGGTCACGACCCAGGCCGAGTTCCTCCGGGGCGAGATCGACGATCTGTCCGTGGACCGGCATGGTCGGCTCGCGCTCGGCCAGGTCTCCACGACGCTGCACGAGCCCACGTCGCCATTCCTGTGGCGTGCGGTGGCAGCCCCCGACGGCACGCTCTACGTGGGCAGCGGCAACGAGGGGCGCGTGATCCGGATCCAGCCCGATGGGACCGGCTCGGTCTTCTTCGACACCGACGAGCTCGAAGTCCATGCCCTGACGCTGGCACCGGATGGCGCATTGCTGGTCGGCACCTCACCCGATGGGCGCATCTATCGCGTTCAGCCCGACGGGCAGAGTCGCGTGTTGTTCGATCCCCCGGACACCTACATCTGGAGCCTCGCGGCCGCCTCCGACGGCGCCGTGTTTGCCGGCACCGGCAACACCGGCGTCGTGTACCGGATCCTGCCGGACGGCACTGGCAGCCCGTTCTACGCCACGAAGGCGTCGCACGCGATGTCGCTCGCCGTCGAGCCCGACGGCCACCTGCTCGTCGGCACCGAGTCACCCGGCCGGGTCTTCCGGATCGATCGCGAGGGCAAGCCCTTCGTGCTGCTCGAATCGGCCTACAGGGAGATTCATGCCCTCCGGGTTGCGCCGGACGGCACGATCTACGCCACGGCAATCCGCGGGCGATCGGGCTCCGGAGGAGGCCTCCCACCCGAGCCACCCACGCCCGCACCGTCAGGCTCCACCCCGCCTGTGGCGTCGGTGTCGACCGAGGTCACGACCGTGACGGTCGCCGCCGACGTGTCCGCCTCAGGTGGTTCCGCCCCGTCCGGCACGCCTCCGGGCGGCGGTGCCGGAGGGATCTATCGCATCCAGCCGGGCGGGATCTGGGACCTCATCTGGGAAACCCGTGAGGACACGCCCTACGACGTCGCCGTGGACGGCGACGGCCTGCTCGTCGCCACCGGCAATTCGGGAAAGATCTTCCGCCTGTCGGGCGATCCTGTCGAGGCGACGCTGCTCGCACGAGCCGATGCGCAGCAGGTGACGGCACTGGTCAGGGATCCCTCCGGCCGGCTGGTCTACACCACCTCCAACCCGGCCAGGGTCCTGCGCCTCTCTACCGACCAGGCGCGCGAAGGCTCCTACGTGTCCGATCTCCGCGACGCCAGCACCCTCGCCACGTGGGGAACGATCCGCTGGCACGCAGAAGTCCCACAGGGCACACGGATCGAACTGTCCACGCGCTCCGGCAACACGGCAACGCCCGACGAGACCTGGAGCGCCTGGTCCGATCCCTACACCCAGCCCGAGGGGTCCGGGATAAGCAGTCCGCCCGCCCGGTACCTCCAGTGGCGGGCGCGATTTTCGGGAACCGGGGAGCGAACACCGATCCTCACCTCGGTACGGGTGGCCTTCCTCCAGCGGAATCTGCGGCCGAGAGTCACGTCTGTCGTGGCCCACCCGCCCGGCACGGTCTTCCAGCGGCCCTATCCGACCGGGGATCCCGATATCGCCGGCTTCGATGCCGATCCACCCGACAGGAAAGCGCTCGAGTTGTTCGGATCCGGCGGCGGCGCACAGGGAACGGCCCTTGGCAAGCGCGACTACCAGAAGGGGCTGATGACGTTCGTCTGGCGCGCGGAAGACGCGAATGCCGACGAACTGGCCTACGAGATTCAGTACAGGCGGGAGGATGAAACCGCCTGGCGGCAGCTCCGCAGCGGCCTGAACGAGGAGATGTTCGTCTGGGACACCTCGGCCGTGCCGGATGGCACCTACATCCTCCGGGTGGCAGCCACCGACGCGCCGTCCAATCCAGCCACGGCCGCGCTCGTCGGCCACCTGGACAGCGCACCCTTCGACATCGACAACACACCGCCGGTCGTCACCTTCACGCGTACCCGCCAGGACGGAAATCGCCGGCTGTTCACCTTCGACGTGCAGGACGGCCAGTCAGCCGTGTTCCGTGTGGAGTACTCGCTCGATGGTGCCCGCTGGAGACCGGTGTACCCGATGGACGGGATCGCGGATTCGCGCCGGGAAGCCTACGAGGTGGCGATCGACGCCGCCACGCCGGGGCGGGAACTGGTCGTCCGGGCGACCGACGCCCTCAACAACGTCGGCAGCGCGAGCACGGCCGCGGGCGGCAGCCGATAGCGCTCAACTCGAGCGGCGCCCGGCGAGCCCGGGCTCCGGCGGCTTCACGTCGAAGTCGAACGGTCTGGGGGACCCCTTGACCGTCGTTCTGGCCACGAGCCACACGAGGTTCACGGCCACCGGCGATCCTCCCAGCTGCGCCGGCGAGAAACGGACCGTGGAGACAGCGCTCTCGAGGAACGACAACTCGGTTGGCGGCGGCGGAAGACTGACCATGCGCCCGCCACCGTCTTCAGCCGGGTAGTGGGACCGCAGCAGTTCGTAGCCCGCAATCCGTCCTTCCCGCGTGACCGTGGCCGCGAACGCGAACACGGCGTCGTTCTTCGGGATCCGCGTGAGTTCCGGGGCATCGTCGTAGTAGTCCGGAATGGCCAGCCGCGGGGGGGACACGTGATAGGTCAGCGCTACCGGATTGCGGTCGGAGCCCGGGGCGCCGAGCGCGTCGATGACCGCCGCCAGTGAATCACCACTGCGTCGATCGGTGGCCGTCACCACCCCCAGCGTGAGCAGCACGCAGGCCAGCATCCCGACGGTGGCACCCGCACCCGCCCACATCACGTGACGGTCCTCGAGCAGGCGCCGGGCTCTCACCGGCCATGACGCCTCCCGCTCGGCGCACGTCCGGCCCAGCACCGCCATCGCCAGGCCGTCCACGTCCACCGTGCCCCAGGGCGTCCGCACGGCAACGTTCCGGAGCGAGGCCCCGATCAGCTTGAGGTCCTCGAGATGCGCCGCACACGTGCGACACGACCTCAAGTGCGCCTCCACCATCACCTGCTCCTCGACGCCGAGCTCGTCGTCGAGGAGATCGGCGAGGAACGGACGGGCGGATTCGCAGCCGACGACCGGAATCATGTTCCCAGCCCCAGCAGCTCGGCCCGGAGGGCCTGGCGCGCCCGGGTCAGCCGTGACTTCACCGTACCGACCGCGATGTCGAGGGAATAGGCGATCTCGTCGTACCGCAGCCCGTCGATCTCGCGGAGGATCAGGGCCGTCCGCTGGTCGAACGGCAGACGGTTCAGCGCCGTCCACAGCCGCGTCGCGTTCTCTTTGCTGACGAGCAGCGAGTACGGCGAGCGATCAGCCTGCGCCGGCGGTTCGCCGAATTCGCGGAGGTGATCGTCGAGCGACACCTGATCGGCCCGGTGGCGACGCCGCCACCACCGCTGGCGATTGCGGGCCTGATTGATGACGATGCGGTAGATCCAGGTCCGGAGGCTCGAGTGGCCCCGGAAGCTGCCCAGCGTCCGGAACACCCTGAGGAAGACTTCCTGCGAGAGGTCGCGCGCCTCGTCCCGGTCGCCGAGCAGGTGGACGGCGAGATTGAAGACCATCCGCTCGTGCATCCGCACCAGCTCCACGCACGCGGTTTCATCCCCGCCCGTGCAGCGGCCGATCAGCGCAGCTTCCGCGGTGCCTTCAAGGACCCAGCTGAGGGCGTCGGCGTTCTTCACCCGTCCTCCCGACGTGATCGTCTGGCTGAAGTCTAGCATCTGGACCTGCGCTGCCGTCTCCCCCCGGCTCCCTGCGGCAATCCGGCACGCTACGCCCGCGCGAAATACGCGGGTTCAAGAGAGATTAGACCCCGGGGCGCCTGAGGGGTTCCGGCGCCCTTGGATGTACGGAGGCCACCGATCCGGCGCTCGGCCGCAGGCGGGCTGGTAGAATCGGACCGCCATGCGCCGGGGTGTCGCAATCGCCGTCTTCGCAGCCGCCGTGGTGGGCGGCTTGACCCTCGCCTGGGACACGGTGCGCCGCGACCGCGAGTTCAGACGTCTGATCGCCGCCGGCGACCTGGCCCTCAGCCGTGGAGAGACCTCCGCGGCGATCGAGGCATTCAGCGGCGCCGTGGCCCTCAGACCCACGTCCATGGTCGGCCACCTGAAGCGGGGTGATACCTATCGGCGGCGGGGTCAGATGAACGACGCGCTCCGGGACCTCCAGGACGCCGCGGCGCTCGACCCCAGCGCCACCCGTCCACTGGAGCTGCTCGGCGACGTGAATCTGGCCCTGGAAGACTACGAGCGGGCCCTCACCCACTACCAGGCGTATCTCGGCATCGACGAGCGGGCGCCACGGGTGCTGTACAAAATGGCGCTGGCGCACTTCCGTCTCAACAACATCGCGGGGGCGGTCGATCGCGCCAGGGACGCACTCGCCCTGGATGCGGCAATGCCGGAGGCGCACTTCCTGCTGGGGCTCAGCCTCAAGCCGAGCGCGCCTGAAGACGCGATGAAGGCCCTGGCGCGGGCCGTCGAACTCGATCCGGCGCTGCGACCGGCACGCGAGGAGCTGTCGGCGCTGCTGCAACGGGCCGGCCGCTTCCGGGAAGCGCAGCGTCAACTGGACGCGCTGGCCGATCTCGAGCCGGATCGCCCGGCCCGGCTTGTCGACACGGCCGTCCGGTACAGCCGGGCAGGCCGCACGGACGCGGCACTACAGGTGCTCACGGCGGCGACCGGCGCGTTTCCCGACGACCCGGTCATCCACACGGCTCTCGGTGGCCTCTGGCTCGAGTTGGCCGAGACCCGCCACGACCCGTCGCTCATTCCGCGTGCGACGGCGCTCCTGCAAACGGCAGCCGCTGGCAGCCGTGCGGACGGCCTGGCCCTCTACGGACGGGCGCTGCTGCGGTCGGGTGATGCACCCGGTGCGCTGCGAGTGCTGCGCCAGGCCACGGGCCGGCTCCCGGTCGAACCCTCCGCCTTCCTCGACCTCGCCGAAGCCGCGGATCGGCTGGAGCGCCCCGGTGAGGCGCGCGACGCGCTGGCCAGCTACGTCGCGCTTGCCGGCGACACGACGGCGTGGCCGGGCCACGCGCTGCGGATCGCCGAGTTGTCCCTGGCGATCAACGATGCCCCCACCGCCGCGGTCTGGGCACGCCGCGCTTCGGCGACCGCCCCACAGGGTGGCAGGGCTGACGCCGTGCTGGGAGAAGCCCTGATCCGGCTCGGACGCCGCGAGGACGCGCGCCAGGTCATCGCGGAAGGGCTGGAGCGGGATCCGCAGAACCAGACGCTGCGGCGCCTCCGGCGACAGGTGAACGACGAGTAGGGGCTGGGCGGACGCGGGCCGGGCACGGCGCGATCAGCCAGCCCGCGCCCAGTCAGCCAGGCGGCCGACGGCGTCGCCTCACCGGTGGACGGCGGGCCTATCACGTTTGATGTCAAACTATATGCGAAGCGGGACCGTCGGCGGCGGTCAGGCGGCCGCCCGCCAGCGGCGGACCAGCCGGGAGCCCGTGATCAGCCGGTCGTGGCTCAGCAGGGGTGCGTCCAGCGCGCGGCACGTCGCCACGATCAGCCGGTCGGCAGGATCCCGATGGAACCGCTCCGGGAGAGCAGCCACCCCCGCCGCGATGGCAGGCGTCACGGCCACCAGCCGCACGGTGCGGGGATGCGCGGCCGCCTGCAGCCAGGGGTCCAGATCGAGATCGAGCCGGAGCCGGCCCCGGTCGACGAGCATCGCCACCTCCCAGAGGCAGATATCCGGAACGAGCGGCCGGTCGCCGGCCGGCAACCCGTCGAGCGCCTCGATGGTTCGCGCCCCGAGGCGAGCATCACCCAGCATCCACCACACCCACGCGTGGGTGTCGAGCACCGGGACGTCCGTCACCGGGCCGCCTCGATCTCGGTCTCATCCACGACCGGGGCGAACGGATCGCCCGTGAACCGGCCGGTCGCCCGCAGGCGCAGCCACGGCCGCTCGTCCGGATCGCCGGCGGGGACCAGTCGCGCGACGACTCGTCCCCGCTTGGTGATGGTGACCGACTCACCGTGGTCGTGGACACGGTCGAGCAACGCGAGGCACTTGGCCTTGAACTCAGCTGCAGGCATGATCACATGACCAGTTTACATGACTAGTTACCAGCTTGTCGAGCTGGCTCTGCAAGAGCGAGCGAGCCCCAGCCGCTCGACGAGCCGGGCAAGCCCCTGCCGCGAGATCCCCAGGTCCCGGGCGGTCCTGGTCCTCGACTGGCCTGCCCGGGCCAGCGCGGCCTCGACGAAACGCCGCTCGAACTCCCGGCGCGCGTCGGCCAGCCGCACACCCGGCGGTGCCGACGCCCCCGCCATCGCCGCCGGCAGCAGCGACGCACGTACCACCCCGCGGGAGGGCGCCGCCACCGCCAGCGCGGACAGCACGTTCTGCAGTTCGCGCACGTTGCCCGGCCACGCATGCGCCGAGAGCACCTGGTACACGCCGTGCGACAGCGTGGCCCTGCTCCCGGTCCGGCCCGCGGCTTCCCGCCAGAAGTGGTCCGCGAGCACCGCGATGTCCGCCGGACGATCCCTGAGCGGCGGCATGTTGACGTGCACCACGTCGAGCCGGTACAGCAGGTCCTGCCGGAAGCGCCCGTCCTCGACGAGCTCGGCCATCGGACGGTTCGTGGCGGTCACGAGCCGGACGTCCACCTTGCGCGGGAAGTCTTCGCCGACCCGCCTGATCTCCTGCTGCTGGATCGCGCGCAGCAGCTTCGCCTGCGCCCGTTGGGACAGATCGGGGAGTTCGTCGAGAAACAGCGTGCCGGCGTGCGCCTGCTCGAACAGCCCGGCGCGCTCGGCCAGCGCGCCGGTGAACGCACCGCGGGCGTGCCCGAAGAGCTCCGACTCGACCAGATCGTCCGGAAGCGCCGCGCAGTTCAGGTCGCAGAAACGGGCGCGGGCCCGCGGACTCAACCCATGAATCGCCCGTGCCACCAGCTCCTTGCCCGTGCCGCTCTCGCCTTCGATCATCACGGCGAAGGGGGCGCTCGCGGCCCGCACCACGGTCCGCCGGACCTCCTCGATCGCCCGACTGACACCCAGCAGCCCCGGCACGGACACCGCACGGGTGCCCGATTCGTGTACTGCATCGAGACGGCTCCGCACGCGCCCTGCGGCCAGAGCCGCCGCCGTTCTCAGGGCGGCTGCCGCGGCCGGTGCTGGAGTGCGTCCGATCGGCCAGCGTGCTGCCAGCGCGGCACACGTTTCGCCCCGCGATCGGACCGGCACGGCCGCCTCGTACGCACCGTCCACGATCTCCGGCCCAATGACGATCCCGGCGTCGAGGACGCGGGTCGCAGCGGCCGGCGTCACACCGCCTCCCTCCCCTCCGAGCACCGCGGGCGGGCGTGTCGGACCGGCCACGAACACCACGCGGGAGGCCCGGAGCGCGCGCGCCAGCACGGCCGCAACCGCGTTCAGGGCCGGGACGTCATCGACTTCCTCGTCGGTGATCTGCAGGAGCCCTTCGACCAGTGGGGTGTCGATCGAAGGCGACGCCACCCTCTCGCCATCCGGAGCAGCGCCCGCGGTTTCCGGCACCGGCCGCCGCCATCCCGGTGGCAGACGTGCCTGCATCCGCTGCAGGCTGACAGCCCGCCTCCCGGCCCCCTCCTGTCGCAGGTCCATCAGCAGGCCGTTCCAGATCGCGCGGGTCGCGAGGGCGAGGACCGGTTCCCGCACCCTGCGCGCCAGGCGAACCGCGGTCTCCTGCGACGCGCGCGCCAGATCGACACACCCCGCCGAGGCCGCAACCCTCAGGAACGACAACCGGGCCCGCAGATGTGCCGCGTCACCCTGCAGTTCCCTCGTGCGAAGGGCCCACTCCGCGGCGCCCCCGGCCTCGCGGACGCGTCCGGCGGCCAGCAGCACCTCCGTCCGGGCGTCGACAGCCGCGGCAACGACCGCAGCATCGAAGGAGACGTCATTCAGCAGGCCGGGATCGACGGCGGCATCCAGCCAGCCGTCCAGCACCACCAGGGCGTCGGCGGGACGCCGTTCGTCGAGCAGGCATCGGGCGAGCATCGCGCGGCTCCAGTTCGACCGCCACGGATCCACCGCCTCGTCGCCCATGTGCAGCGCCCGAAGCAGCGACTCGGCCGCGGTCGGCCTCCCGGCCTCCATATGCGCAACAGCCAGCCACACCCGCAGGTCGCGCAGGCGATCGCGATCGCCGGATCGCTCACCGGCACCCAGGCTCCCGTCGAGTGCCCGCGCCGCCGCGCCGGGCCGTCCGCGTGTCAGCAGCAGGCGCCCCAGCACGACGCCCAGATCGACGGTCTCGCACCAGCGCGCGCGCCGCGCCGCCGCTGCAGCCCGTTCGCGCAGGAGGCGCTCGGCGGCTGCGTGCCGGCCTCGATGCACGAGGACGCGGGCCTCGGTCACCGCCGGGATCGAGGCTGGCCGATCCCCTCCGGCTGCGCGGCGTGCCGGCTCGAACCCCGGTGTCGTCGATGAGGCATAGGCACCCTGTGCTTCGCGCACCACCCAGGACGTTGACGCGGGAGCCTCCAGTGTCACGAGCAGGTGGGGCCGCGGACTCCAGGAGGCGAGCCTGGTCAGCAACGCCGCACCGGCCGCCTCCGGGCCCTGGTGCAGCAGGACGATCGCCCGGGCACGAAGCAGGGCACACAGCCACGGATCGAGAACCGGGAGAAGCGCCGTCGACAACGGCACGTACCCCCGAAGACGCGCCTCTCGCGCCACGCCGCGCCTGAGTGTCTCCACGCCCGCAGGGCTGTCACTCTCGATCACCAGTGCTCGGGGTTCGCCCTCGGCACCGTGGTCGAGCGCTTCGATCAGTGCGGCGGGCAACCGTGGCGCGCTCGAGTCCGCGGGGGCGACGTCCCTGACCGACGCCTCGAACCAGCGATCGTCAGGTGTGGGCCCCCAGTCGATCCGCACGTGTCCCCGCTTCCCCGAAGACATGGCGGCCGGCGCCCCGACCATAAAGCGGACGGTGTCGCCGGTGGCCAGGTCCCATGCACGCGCGCCCTCCAGCGCGACGAAACGATCCACCAGGAGCGCGGCCACGTCCATGTCTGGTGCAAGGACGACGCCTGCACGTATTCCGGCCAATTCCAGGCAGCAAGGCCGCCGGACGTTGCAGTTTCTTCATATACAATCGGGTGTCGATGTTGCGATTTCTGACTGCCGGCGAGTCGCACGGACAGACGCTCCTGGCGACGCTCGACGGTGTTCCGGCAGGCCTTCCGCTCAACTTCGACCGGATCAATCTGCAGCTCACAAGGCGCCAGGGTGGCTACGGCCGCGGCCGCCGCATGGCGATCGAAAGCGACCGCGCCGAGTTCCTCTCCGGCGTTCGACACGGCGTCACGACAGGTGCGCCGATCGGCCTCCTCGTCCGCAACCGCGACTGGGTGAACTGGCAGCAGGCGATGTACGTCGAGGCGGAGATGCCCGCGAACGCCACCGGGTCGCGGCGCCCGGTCGTGACCCGCCCGCGCCCCGGCCATGCGGATCTGGCGGGTGCGGTGAAGTACGGGCATGACGACGTGCGGGACGTCCTCGAGCGGGCCAGCGCCCGGGAGACGACCGCGCGGGTGGCCATCGGCAGCATCGCGAGGCAGCTGCTCGAGCGCTTCGGCGTCACGATCACCAGCCACGTCACGACGATCGGCGCCGTCAGCCTCGGTGCGGATCGCCGCGTCACGTTCGAGGAGGCGGCGTCGCTTGCGGATGACTCCCCGCTGCGCTGCGTGGATGGAACCGTCCAGACGGCCATGATGGCGGCAATCGACGCGGCGGGCGCCGCCGGCGACACGCTGGGGGGCGCCTTCGAAGTGATCGCCACCGGCGTGCCCGTCGGCCTCGGCTCCTACGTCCAGTGGGATCGGAAGCTCGACGGCCGGCTGGCGCAGGCCGTCATGTGCATCCACGCCATCAAGGCCGTGGGGCTCGGCATCGGGCCGGCCGTGGCGGCGAACCCGGGATCGCTCGTCCACGACGAGATCCTGCCGAACCCGGACGGCGATCCGGTGCCGGTGCGCCGTCCGACCAATCGCGCCGGAGGCCTGGAAGGCGGCGTGACCAACGGCGAGGATCTGCGGGTCACAGGCTTCATGAAGCCGATTTCCACGCTGATGAACCCGCTGCACTCGGTCGATCTCGCGACGCTGGAGCCCGAGCTGGCCACCATCGAGCGCAGTGACGTCTGCGCGGTGCCGGCGGCCGCCGTGGTCGCCGAGGCGATGGTGGCCTTCGTCCTCGCCGACGCCTTCCTCGAGAAGTTCGGGGGTGACTCGATCGTCGAGATCGAGCAGCACGTGGCGGCGACCGACGCAGTGATCCGGCGCCGATTCGCCCGTACCGGGTCAACCGCCTGACGTGATCCGTCCCATCCTGCGCTACGGCGCCGAGGTGCTGCACCAGCCCGCCTCGGAGGTGGCCGCCGTCACACCGGACGTGCAGACGCTGATCGACGACATGGTGCAGACGATGTACGCGGCGCCAGGCATCGGACTCGCCGCCACGCAGGTCGGTGTGCCGCTGCGCGTGTTCGTCGTGGACCTGTCAGTTGGCCGCCAGGCGACGGACCTGCTCGTCTTCGTCAATCCCGAGTTCGTCCTGACCGAGGGGCGGCAGTTCGAAGACGAAGGGTGCCTGAGCGTGCCGGGCTTCAACGCCACCGTGGCTCGACCCGCCCGGGCCGTGGTCCGCGGCCTCGATCGGGACGGGAACCCGCACACGGTCGAAGGCACGGGCCTGCTCGCCCGGGCCTTTCAGCACGAGATGGACCACCTCGACGGCGCCGTGTTCGTGGATCGGCTGCGCGGGCTGCAGAAGCAGCTGATCACGCGACGCATCCGGCGGCTCGCGCGCACGGGGAAATGGTAACGCCGCTCCGGATCCTGTTCTTCGGCACGCCGGCCTTCGCCGTTCCCTCGCTCTGCCGGCTCGTGGCCTCGCCCCATCTCGTCGCTGGGGTCGTCTGCCAGCCGGACCGGCCCAGCGGGCGAGGCCAGCGCATCACCGCGCCTGCCGTGAAGACGGAGGCCCTTCGCCACGGACTCGGCGTGTACCAGCCGACCACCCTTCGTCGGGCGGACGTCACCGCCCTCTTCTGCGAGCTCCGGCCCGATCTCGGTGTGGTGGCCGCCTACGGCCGGCTGATCCCGAACGACCTGCTCGCCGTTCCGCGGCTGGGCATGATCAACGTGCACGCGTCGCTCCTCCCGCGGTACCGAGGCGCGGCTCCGGTCCACAGGGCGGTCATCGCGGGCGACGCGGTGACCGGCGTGACGATCATGCGGGTGATCCGCGAGCTGGACGCAGGGGGCATGTTCGCGAGGGCGTCCCGGCCGATCGGCTCCGACGAGACCGCCGACGAGGTCGAACGCGACCTTGCCGTCCTGGGCGCCGGCCTGCTGATGGACGTCATCCGTCGGATTGACGAGGGCACGGCTGTCGAGGAGCCGCAGGATTCGGCGCAGGCCACCTACGCGCCGAAGCTGACGAAGGACGAGGGGCGCCTCGACTGGCAGCGGCCCGCGCAGCGCCTCCACGACCTTGTACGCGGTCTGTACCCCTGGCCTCACGCCTCGACCACGCTGGCCGGAACCCGCGTCACCGTCCTGCGAACGGAGGTGGACGGCCCTGTGGCTGCCCCGCCAGGCACGGTCGTGCAGGCGACCCGCCACGGCATCGCGGTCGCGTGCGGCGACGGGCGGGCGCTGGTCATGCGGAGCCTGCGTCCGGAAGGGCGCCGGGCCATGGACGCGGCGGCCTTTCTCGCCGGCCGACCGGTCGAGCCGGGAACCCGGCTGGAGTCGTGATCGCGCCGGCCCGGACGGCGGCTTTCCACGCACTCCGGAGCCTGGACGCAGGCCGCCAGGATCTGCCCACCGTCCTGGTGGAGACGCGCAGCCGGCTTCACGACGAACGCGACCGTGCGCTCGCCCACGACATCGTGCTCGGCACGCTCCGCTGGCGCCGGATGCTGCGCCACGTCATCGGCGCCGCGGCGAGTCGGGACCTGACGCGAATCGAGCCGGACGTGTTGACGGTGCTCGACCTCACCGTCTACCAGATTCTCCGCCTCGAGCGCGTGCCGGCGGCGGCCGCCGTCAAGGACGGCGTCGATCTCGTCCGCCACGCGCGCAAGTCCGGTGCCGCAGGTTTCGCCAACGCGGTCCTTCGCGCGATCGTCCGCACGCGCCATCGCCTGCCGCTGCCCCCCAGACCGGTCGATCCCGTCGACGAACCGGCGGCCCTGGCGTACCTGGGCATTACCTGCTCCCATCCGGACTGGCTCGTCAGGCGCTGGCTTTCCCGTCTGGGCTTCGACGACACCGAGCGCTGGGTGCGGTTCAACAACCAGACGCCTCCGGTGACGCTGCGCGCCAACCTCCTGAAGGGCACGCGCGACGCCATCGCGCAGCGGCTCGCGCAGGATGGCATCGAGACGACCCCGGCGCGCTTCGCCCCTGCGGGCCTGGCCGTGTCGCGCGGGAACCCCTGGCGGCGGCCGGCCGACGGCCTGGCAATGGTGCAGGACGAAGCGTCCCAGCTCGTGGTCACCGCCGTCGGTGTGGTGCGCGGAGACCGCGTGCTCGACCTGTGCGCGTCACCAGGCGGCAAGACGCTGGCGATGGCCGCTGACATGGCCGACACCGGCCTGATCGCGAGCTGCGACGTGCGCCCACCCCGCCTTGCGCTGCTGGCTGACGCCGTTCGCGAGAGCGGCGTCACGGCTGTCCGGATCGTCCGGGTGAGCGAGAGGGGCGACCCGCCCTTCCGCGACTTGTTCGACCGGGTGCTCGTGGATGCCCCCTGTTCGGGGCTCGGCACGCTTCGCCGCGATCCGGACGTGAAATGGACCCGTGTCGAAGAGGACCTGCGGCGCCTGAGCGACGTTCAGGGCGCGCTGCTGAGCAAGGCGGCCGCCGTGGTGCGACCAGGCGGCCGTCTGGTGTATGCGACCTGCTCGACGGAACCCGAGGAGAACGAGCAGGTGGTGGAGCGCTTTCTCGTAGCGCAGCCGGCGTTCGAGCCGATCGATCTGCGAAGGGACCTCGCCGCCCGCAGTCTCGGCGAGCTGCTCGACGAACGAGGGTGTCTGCGAACGCGTCCCTGGCCGCACGCCCTGGAGGGCTTCTACGCAGCCGCCCTCAGGCGGGTGGCGTAGGATGCGATCCCGCACGCGCTACTGCCGGCTGGCCGTCCACTCGCCGGCTGTGCCGGTGCCCCGCATCGTGTTGCCGTCCACCTTCCCGGTGTACCTGCCGGTTCCAGAGGTGAAGCTGATGGCGTCGCCGCGGAGCGACGCGCTGCCGAGCGGCGTGCCGTTCAGCGTCCCCGTGATCATCTGGAACGTCTGCGTCAGCTTCAGTTCGCCCTGCGCCATTTTCCATGTGCCTTCGACCTTGGCCGGGACGATCCACAGCAGCGCCGTACACCAGCTCGTGCAGTCCCCGCTGACGGTCTTGCGCTCGTCGGCCTCCCAGTCCTCCATGTCGAACGAGTTGGACACGACGCGCGTGCCCGGCTTCAGGTTCAGGATCGTCGGGCGCAGCTTCAGGTTGATCGACGGCAGGAGGAACATCGTGATGACCGTGGCCTTCGACAGATCGGTCTCGAACAGGTCGGCCTTCATGAAGGTCGCCTTCGACGACACCCTTGCCGCGGCGGCGTTCTTCTTCGACAACTCCACCATCTCCGGGTTGTACTCGATGCCCACGGCGGTCGCCCCGAGCTTCGCCGCGGTGATGACCGTGCGGCCGTCGCCGGACCCGAGGTCCATCACGTAGTCCTGTGCGGTCACCTTCGCCATCTCCATCATGGTGTCCACCAGCTCCTGCGGCGTGGGGACCCAGACGACGTCCTTGCCGGCCTGGCCGACTTTGGGTTCGAAGGTTTCCTGAGCGGGTTTCGTCTGGGCGGCCGCGGGGGCGGCCAGACACACGACGAGGGCGAGAGCGACGGGCGCGTGGTGTCGATACATGGGCGAACATTCTAAACCAAGAGCGCCCCATGGTACGATGGGCCTTCGCATGACCCTGCGCGCACGTGTCTGGGGCCTCGGGAAGGTCTTCCTGCTCGCCGGTGCGCTCTCGTCCACCTACGTGGTGAGCGCCCTGCTCGGGGCGCGCATGGCGCTCCGCACGACCGAAGTGGAGGTGCCCGTCCTGCTGGGACTGGCGCCGGGCGAAGCCTCGGAGGCGCTGACCGCCCGGGGCCTGGTCTTGCGTGTGGACGACAAACGCCTCGCGGACGGCACGGTCGAGGCCGGCGCGGTGGCCCAGCAGGAGCCCGCCCCGGGCTCCGGAGCCAGACAGCACCGAACGGTGCGCGTCTGGCTGAGTGCCGGCCCCCGCATTCACCGCATCCCCGAACTCACGGGTGAAACGGAGCGGACGGCCCGCATCCGGCTGGCGCAGGAGGGGCTGACCTTGACCTCGGTGAGCGAAGTGGTCGCGGACGGCGATGTGGACGCGGTGATGGCGCAGACCCCGTCGGCCGAGTCTGAAGCCGACACGGTGACACTGCTCGTGAGCCGGGGCCGGCGGGTCACCTTCGTCATGCCCGACTTCTCCGGCACGGACGGCTGGTCGGCAGCCGAAGCGCTGCGCGCCCGTGGCTTGCGCGTGACCACGACGAGCCAGCACGGCTACGCGGCGGCCGCCACGGGCGTGGTCGTCCGGCAATCCCCACCCTCGGGCTACCCCGTGGGGCCGGGGGACGCCATCGCGCTGGAGGTCGCGCAGTGATCGATCTGGCACGGGTGACCCGCCCGCTGATTGCGCCCTCCATCCTGTCCGCCGATTTCAGCGCCCTGGGCCGGGACGTCGCCGCCGTGGAGCGCGGCGGCGCGGATCTGATCCATGTGGACGTCATGGACGGGCACTTCGTCCCGAACATCACCATCGGCCCACTGGTCGCCCGGTCCCTGCACCGGGTCGCGGCACGCCCGCTGGACGTGCACCTGATGATCAGCGAGCCCGATCGTTACATCGACGCGTTCGTGCAGAGCGGGGCCGCCATGGTCTCCGTCCACGTCGAGGCTGCAGTCCACCTCCAGCGCTGCCTCGAGCGCATTCGCACGCTCGGGGCGAAGGCGGGTGTGGTCCTCAACCCCTCGACCCCGGCCTCGGCGCTGGCCGACGTGCTGGACGACCTCGACTTCGTCCTGGTGATGTCGGTGAACCCCGGGTTCGCAGGTCAGCGGTTCATCCCGCACAGCCTCCCGAAGCTGCAGCGCGTGCGCGACGCGCTCGCGGCGGCACCCGTTCCCATCCCGATCGAGATCGACGGCGGCATCGACGCGACCAACGCAGCCGACGTCGTGCGCGCCGGCGCCGACATCCTGGTTGCCGGACAGGCCATCTTCGGCACGGCGGACCCCGAAGCCGCCACCGCCTCGCTCCGGGCCGCCGCCCTGGCCGGTCGTCCCGCAGCGTCCCCCGTATGAGCCTGGTGTCCGAGGGCCTCGAGCGGCGCAGCACGGTACGTGTGCGCTATGCCGACACCGATCAGATGGGCGTGGTCTACTACGCCAACTACCTCGTCTGGTTCGAGATCGGGCGCACGGAGTGGCTGCGACAGGCGGGTTGGAGCTACCAGGCGATGGAAGCAGCCGGGGTGCGCCTGCCGGTCATCGAAGCCTCCTGCCGCTATCTCCACCCCGTCCGGTACGACGACGACGTCGACATCCGCGCCCGGGCGGCCGCGCTGTCGCCGGTCCGCGTCCGTTTCGACTACCGCATCGTCTTACAGGGAGAGATGGTCGCCGCAACCGGACACACCGTTCACGCCGCGCTCGATTCGCGAGGGCGGCCCTGCCGGCTGCCGGACCGGGTGCGGGCCATGCTGGCAGGGACGGAGCGTCCTGCCGCCGCAGTGACCAGGAACTGATGCGCAGAGCTCTCGCGATCGTGCTGGCGTGCCTGGCCGTGGCCTGCGGCGGGCAGGGCAACGTGATCCCGCCTGGCACAGCCGAACCGGACAAGTACCTGTTCACGCGCGGCAACGAGGAACTGGAGGCGCGGAACTGGCTCAACGCCCGAACCTACTTCCAGCGGATCGTGGATGGCTACCCGCAGAGCCCTCTTCGGGCGGATGCCAAGCTGGGCATCGGCGAGACCTACCTCGGCGAGAACTCGTCGGAGTCTGCCGTGATGGCCGTCAACGAGTTCCGGGAGTTCCTCAACTTCTACCCCACGAATGCGAAAGCGGACCTGGCCCAGTACAAGCTGGCGATGTCGCACTTCCAGCGCATGCGGGCCCCCGAACGCGATCAGACGGAGACGCGGGAGGCCATCCGGGAGTTCGACGCGTTCTTCGAGCGTTTTCCGGACAGCCCGCTCACGAACGAAGTCCGGGAGAAGTGGCGCGAGGCGCGCGATCGCCTGACCCAGGCCTCCGTCAACGTCGGGCTGTTCTACTTTCGCGCGGCCAGGTGGTACCCTGGCGCGATCGCCCGGTTCCGGGAGGTGCTCGCCGAAGACCCGGACTTCAGCCGCATGGACGAGGTCTACTTCCATCTCGCCGAGTCGCTTGCCCGGACCAACAAGGAAGCGGAAGCCCTGCCCTACTTCGAGCGGCTGCTGAGCGAATACCCCGAGAGCGAATACGGGGAGGAAACGCGCCAGCGCCTGGAGGCCCTGAAGAACCCGGCGCCCCCGGCCAGCCCGGGCGCTGAGTAGCTAGTGCCCCGACACTAGTGCAGCGCAGGCGAGATCGCATCAATCCTCGCGGCCGATGCAGGCGCATCCGCGACGTTGGCGCTCCTCGCGATACAGGCGGTATTCCTCGTCGCGCCGCCTGGCGGCTGCACCCGCCTCGACCGCGATCCCTTGACGCCATCTCGCCTGCGCTGCACTAGCCGGCGCGGCGGTGCCGTCGCTGCTCGCGGGCGACGCCGATGTCGGTGACGCGCGCGTTCGTCAACCGCTGGAAGCGGCGGTAGTAGTCGAGGCCGGAGACGACCGCCGCCACTGCCACGACCCACAGCGCCAGCTCGCCGAGCGGCATGAGCCACGGCAGCGGCCCCCACCCCAGCATGAGCAGCAGGATCGCCGCTACCTGCGACGCCATCTTCATCTTGCCGAGGCGCGACGCGGGCATGGCGATGCCGCGCGAGCTGGCCACGCCACGAAGCACGGTGACGGCAATTTCCCGCCCGATGATGAGCGACACCATCCAGGCCGGGGCGGCCCCGAGCTGCACGAGCGAGATGAAGGCGGTGGACGTGAGCAGCTTGTCGGCCAGCGGATCCATCATCTGCCCGAGCCACGTGACCTGGTGGCGCCGCCGCGCGAGATAGCCGTCCAGCCAGTCGGTGAACGACGCCAGCGCGAAGATGGTCGCACCTGCAACCTCCCGCGGCATCCCCAGCACCACCGCGGCTTCCATTTCGGTCAGCAGCACGACTACGAGGAGTGGCGCCAGGAAGATGCGGACGAGCGTGAGCGTGTTGGGCAGATTCATCCGGGGCCGCCTGATTCTAGCGTATGATCGCCGTTTGTCATGAAGGCGATTCTCCTGGCCGGGGGCAGGGGCACGCGGCTCCGTCCCCTGACGCTGCACACACCCAAGCCGATCGTCCCGATCTTCGACCGCCCCTTCCTGGACTACCAGATCGAACTGCTGAGACGGGTGCCAGAGATCGACGAGGTGATCCTCAGCCTGAACTACCAGCCGCGCCGCATCGAGGAGATGTTCGGCGACGGGGCCGGGCGGGGGCTCTCCATCCGATACGTGGTGGAACCGGTGCCGCTCGGCACGGGCGGCGCCGTGAAGTACGCCGGTGACCGGTTGACCGACTCCGTCGTCGTGTTCAACGGCGACGTCCTGACGGCGATCGATCTCGACGCCGTGATCCGCCTGCACCGCGAGCGCCGGGCCACAGCCACGATCGTGCTCACCCCGGTTCCCGATCCGACGGCCTACGGACTCGTCGAAACGGACGATCTCGCCAACGTCCGGCGCTTCATCGAGAAGCCGGACCCGAGCGAGATCACCACGAACCTGATCAACGCGGGCATCTACGTGCTGGAGCCGGAGACCTTCGATCGCATTCCGCGGGACGTGTCCTGGTCGATCGAACGAAGCTACTTTCCTTCCCTGGTCGAGGATGGCAGCACGTTCGTCGCGTACGTCTACGACGGATACTGGATCGACATCGGCACCCCCGAGAAGTATCTCCAGGTCCACCGGGACATCATGGACGGACGGTTCGAGGCGGCGCCCTTCAAGGGGCTGACCGGCGATCGGATTCTCGCAGCGTCCACGGCGAGAGTGGACCCCGCCGCGCGCCTGGAGGGCCCCTGCTTTCTCGACGAGGGCGTCACCGTGAAGGCGGGTGCCCACGTCGGCCCCCACGCGATCGTGGGACGCCAGGGCCGGATCGATGAAGGCGCGCGGGTGTCGGCATCCATCCTGTGGCCCAACGCCCGGGTCGGCGCCGAGGCCACCGTCCAGGACGCCATCGTCGGCCGCTCGTGTCATGTCGGGCGCAGCGCGATCGTCACCGGTGGCGCCGTGCTCGGCGATCGATCGACCCTTACCGATTTCTCGCGTCTCTGAGCCACACGGAAGCCATGCATGTCAATCCGGACATCTTCAAGGCCTACGACATCCGCGGGCTGTACCCCGCCGAGATCAACGAGGCCATCACCCACCGGATCGGCCGGGCGTTCGTGGCCTACCTGGGGGCCCGCCGCATCGGGGTCTCGCGCGACATGCGCGTCTCCTCCCCGTCGCTGGCGGCGGCCTTCATCGAAGGCGCCCGCGAGCAGGGCGCCGATGTCGTCGACTACGGCATGCTCGGCACCGACATGCTGTATTTCGCCGTGGCGAGCGACGGGCTGGACGGCGGCGCGCAGGTCACCGCGTCGCACAACCCCGGCGCGTACAACGGCATCAAGATGGTCCGGGCCGAAGCGCTGCCGCTCAGCGGAGACGCGGGCATCGGCGACATCCGGCAGATGGTCAGCACCGACTCGCTGCCTCGCAGCGCCCGCCGCGGGACCGTGACCTCGCGGGACATCGTGCCGGCCTATCTCGAGAAGGTGCTCTCCTTCATCGATCCGCCGTCGATCCGGCCGTTCAACGTCGTGCTGGATGCCGGCAGCGGCATGGCGGGGCTGGTCGCTCCCCGGCTGTTCGAGCGTCTGGCCTGCCGGACGGTGCGTCTCTGCTTCGATATCGACGGCACGTTCCCGAACCACGAAGCGAACCCGCTCATCGAGGAGAACCGGCGCGACATCACGGAACGGGTCATCCGCGAAGGTGCCGACGTCGGGATCGCCTGGGATGGGGATGCCGATCGGTGCTTCTTCATCGACGGCACGGGCGAGTTCATCGCCGGAGACTTCGTGACGGCGCTGCTCGCGGAGGCGTTCCTGCTCAAGCATCCGGGCTCCACCGTGGTCTACGACCTCCGAGCGAGCCATGCCGTCAGAGACACAGTGGAGCGCCACAGGGGGACGGCGGTCATGAACCGCGTCGGTCACGCGTTCATCAAGCAGCGGATGCGCGAGCTGGACGGCATCTTCGCCGGCGAGGTCACGGGCCACTACTACTTCCGTGACTTCTACTACGCCGACAACGGGTTCATTCCGGCGCTGCTGATGCTGGAGCTGATGTCCAAGAAGAACCAGGCGCTCCGCGACCTGCTGCAGCCGTACCGGGAGCGGTACTTCATCTCCGGCGAGATCAACACGAAGCTCGGAGGGATGCAGGACGTGCCGGCGAAGCTGGACGCGATCGAAGCGCGCTACCGGGACGCGGCGCTGACCCGCATGGACGGCCTGTCGGTCGAGTACCCCGACTGGCACTTCAACGTGCGGCCGTCCAACACGGAGCCGCTGATCCGGCTGAACCTGGAAGCGAGGACGCCGGAGCTGATGGCCGCCCGCCGCGACGACGTGCTCGCCTTGATCCGCGGCTGAGTCGGCCGGCTGCCTTCGACTTCGCACGGGCCATCAACGCTGCCCGCTGCGAGTGACCCCACGGCCAGTTCCCGTTTCCGCAGGGCCGGCTTCAGCCGGCCCGAAGGCCCCGAGCAGCTACCTCGACGTCGCCCGGGCCTCCCGCCACACGTCTTCGAGCCAGGGAACCGCCTCGCGCAGTCCAGGCACGTGGGCGCCCGTGTCGAAGTGCGTCGGCTCGTCCATCAGGATCATGCGGGCGTTGCCTCCCGCTGCCGCGATGGCGTCGATGCGCGCAGCGGTCGGCTCGTGCGGCACCAGTCCGTCGCGGCGTGAGTGCACTGCGAAGACCGGCACGCGCCAGGCCGGCTCCACAGCCGCAGTCGGCCGGCCAGCCACCGGCAGGGCAGCCGAGAAGCGGTCCGGGAACCTCGCGGCCATGTGCCAGGTTCCGCTGCCGCCCATGCTGAAGCCAGTCACGATGACCCGGGCGGAGTCAACGCGGTAGGTGCGCTGGACCGCGTCGAGCAGCGTCAGGGCCGCCTCCTCGTTGCGAGGGGCGCCCCAGCCGCCGTCTTCCACCGCATCCGGCGCCACGATGATCGCGCCCAGCTTCATCAGCGCGGGCGCGACCAGAATGCCGATCAGGCCGCGACCCGCACCGTGGCTGCTTCCTGCGGGAGTGCCGAAATGGAGCGCCAGCGCGAGCGGTACCGGTGGACCATCAGGCGAGTAGCCGGCAGGGACGGCGAGCGCGTATCCGATGGCGGTGTCGGACGGCCGATCCAGAGTCAGCGTGTGGAGTCCCGGCGGCAGCCGCGGCACGGCAGCAGCCGACTGGGCGCCCGACGGCACCGCCGCGATGACGCACCAGAGGGCCGCGAGCATGAACCACCCCATACACAGATGCGATAGACTAGCTCTCGTATCGCTCGACACGCGGGAGTAGTTCAGCGGTAGAACGCGAGCTTCCCAAGCTCGATGTCGCGGGTTCGATCCCCGTCTCCCGCTCCAGTCCTCCACCACTGATCCGTCACCCCTTCCGGGGGCGCAGGTGTTCCAGGAACTCCGTCGGCGTTTCCACGCGGACGCCGTGCCGGAGCGACGCGACAAAGTGGCGCCGATTGTCGGTCACGACGACCGGTGCACCGGCGGCGCGCGCGACTTCGGCAATGTGCGTATCGTAGACGCGCCCGCCAGCCGTGCCATCCCGCGCGGCCGCCTTCAGCATCGGCAGCCGGTCGGCAGCCGGGAGATCGCACACCGTCATGCGTCCCCACACTTCGCTCTCGAGCAGCCGCACGGCGTCGGCCGGCGGCAGGCGGAACTCCGGTGGAAGCCGCGTCACCACGGAGAAGAACTCGAGGCAACAGTGCCACGCCGTGCCGACGCCACTGAGTTTCTGTTCGGCGACGGCGTGCAGGATCGACTGGGCCGCTGCGCTCTGGGGCCCGAAGTGAATCAGACCTGCCAGGAGCACGCTCGTGTCGAAGAAGGCCGTCAGGGCCACCGGCTGCGTTCCTCTTCGACGAGCGCCGCCACGTCGGGCGCGTCGGGCGCGGCGACCGACGGGCGCGCCACCAGGCGGCGCCCCACCTTCACGAGCCGGGGACCCGGGGCAACGCGCTCCAGGCGAATCCCCGCTTCGTCCAGCGTGATCTCGATCACCCCTCCGGCAGTCAGCCCGGCCCGCTCGCGCAACGCCGCCGGGATGACCACCCGGCCTGCCTTGTCAATGGTTGCCCTCATGGCACGCAGTCTACCATCGGGACCGGCACTGCCGTCACGGGCGGCGCTCGCCCTCTCGCCTCGGCGATCAGTCGAAGGCAGGCACGGCAACGAGCACGCCGCCGAAGAGGAGGTACGCGAGGAGCAGCGTCCAGACGACGTTGACCGCCTGGCCACCGAGGAACGCGAGCGCGGGCCGGCCGCCCTGCATCCCCACAAGCTCGGCAAAGCGTGTCTCCAGGCCGATCGCCACGAACGCCACGGCGAACCACAACGTCCGCAGGGCGCCCAGCGGGTCCCTGGCGTCGGCGGCCTGTTGTGGTGTCAGCAGGAAGGAGAACAGGCAGGACGCGGCCACGAACCCGAGTACGAACTTCGGAAACCGCTCCCAGACGACCCCAACCGAGGGTGCGCCGTCGCGCCCGCCCGGCTCCTTCAGGCTCCACCAGACGGTCAACAGGAACGCCACCACG
>Ga0194132_10001868_pt1 | contig 41419 bp, 39 predicted proteins | sample TA2KigOf80mmetaG_FD_148612 | JGI IMG/M metagenome (GOLD analysis project Ga0194132, IMG submission 148612) | Freshwater microbial communities from Lake Tanganyika, Tanzania - TA2015054 Kigoma Offshore 80m | ecosystem: Environmental > Aquatic > Freshwater > Lake | place: Tanzania: Lake...
CACCATTTTTTTGCGAGCAGCTCCTTCAGGCCCGCATTGTCGAGCATCGCATCGGCCAGAAGCTTCTTCAGCTTGGCATTCTCGTCCTCGAGCGCCCGGAGCTTCTTCGCATCCGAGACCTCCAGGCCGCCGAACTTGGCTTTCCACTGATAAAAGCTCGCGCTCGACATCCCGTGCTTGCGGCACAAATCCGCCACCGGCACCCGGTCTCCTGCTCCTTCAGAATCCCAATGATCTGCTCGTCCGTAAACCTGCTGCGTTTCATCGTCCGGTCCTTCCTTAAGGCCGGACTCCAGTTCACCGCGGATCAAACCCTCGGGGCAACGTCACCAACTTCCAAGACCAGCTCACCGTCAACCATGTTGGCGTCACCGGCTCGGACGCGCTGACGTTCATCATGAACGCCGACGTGGGCTAGAACGGCACGCCGACCGAGCACCTGATCTTCGCGGGTTGGGAGGGCATCATGATCAACTCCACCGGCACGACTGACGACACCCCGGCGGCTTTGCCATCTCCATCCACGAAGTGCTCGGCGACCTGCGGGCGACCACCACCGGCGCCGGCCCGACGGCGATCACGCTCACCGGCTCGTCGAACTTCGAGATCGTCGGCTCGTCCGACGTGGCCGTGATCAACGGCGCGGCGTTCACCGGCCGAATGATCATGTCGACGGCGAACGGCACCGATCTCTCGGCCTTCGCGGGCCTCGGGACCGGCGCGACGCTCACCGGCGGTTCCGGCAACGACGCGCTCGTCGGCAATCTGAAGGCCTCTCTGGCCGACACGATCTCCGGCGGCGGCGGCAACGACATCATCCTCGGCACGATCTCCAATGCCGCAGGTGCGTCGGACCAGCAGGCCGATACGTTCACACGCGGTGCCGGCAACGACATCTTCGTGTTCCAGGGTGCGACGGTTGCCGACGTGTATCGCGTGTCGTCGAACAACACGGCCATGACGCGGATCACCGACTTCGTGGCGGGTAGCGACAAGATCGCTCTCGTCAACGATGCCGCCGCGTTCACGACCTTCGTCCTCGCCAACTCTCAGAACATCGCATCGGCGGCGAACCTGACGGACGTCTATAACGGCATTTCGGCCATTGCGGCCTCGACGGCGACGATCGTCCAGGGCTCGTTCATCACCGTTCTCGCCGGTGCGTTGGCGGTCAAGCAGTACCTCTACGTGAACAACGCCACCGGTGCCGTCGCAGCAGTGGACGACTCGCTGATCGACATCACTGGCTTGAGCGGCACGTTCACGGCCAACGAAGTGACGTTCTCCTACACGGTCGCGTAAGCGACCGTCACAGAGACGGCGGACTATCGGGGCGGCCTTCGGGCCGCCCCTCCTTTTTTCCGGGGCGCAAGCGCGTAAGCGTGTTGGCGCGGCGACGGCGCCGCGCGGGCGCGTCTCAGCCGCGCTGGCGGAACCAGTCGACCGTGCGCGCGAGGCCGTCGTCGAATTCTACCCACGGAAGATCGCCGAGCATCTGGCGAAGCCGTCCGGTATCGAGCTGGCGGCGGGTCATGTCGCCCTCCGTCCGTGCCGGCAGATGGACGATCGTCGACAGGCTGCCCACCGTCGTGATCACGCGCTCGGCGAGCGACTGGATCGAGATCTCGTAACCGGCCCCGATATTGATCACCTGGTCGATGCTCGCCGGCGTGTCGATCGCGGCGGGGACGGCCGCGACCTTGTTGCCGACATAGTTTAACTTGCGCGACTGGCGGCCGTCGCCGTTGACCGTGAGCGGCTCGCCGGCGAGCACCTGGCGGATGAAGCGAGTCATCACGAAGGCGTCGGACTGGCGCGGCCCGAAGGTGTTGAAGATGAGGAAGATCGTGTAGCGGAGCCCGTACTCGCTCCGATAGGAGCGGAGATAGGCCTCGATCAGGTTCTTCACGACCGCGTAGGGCAGGCGCGAGTTGAGCGGCGTGCGGTCCTCATGCTGGACCGCATCGACCGGCTCACCGTAGACCTCGGACGACGAGGCGTAGAACACCCTCTCGACGCCTGCGAGACGGGCGAGCTCGAGTAGGTTGCGCGCGCCGTCGATGTCGTCGAGCACCTTGAGCGGCTGTGCGAGGGTGAACTCGACGCCGACCGTTGCGGCGTAATGGAAGACGAAGCGGAAGTTGTTTTTCGAGAACAGGAACTTGATCCCCGGCCGGTCATTGACGTCGAGCTTGACGAAGCGGACCGCCTCGCGCGCCGGCGCGAGGTTGCGGGCATCGCCGGTCTGGAGATTGTCCACCGCGACCACCTGGAAGCGCTCGGCGAGGCGGTCGACGAGATGGCTTCCGATGAAGCCCGCCGCGCCGGTGACGAGGACGGTGTCGCGGCTCATCGCCGGCCCCCGCCGGGGCCCGGATCCGCGACCGCGATCGGGGCGGGCGGCAGCCCCGCGATCCAGCGCCCCCACATCTCGCGATAGGCCGCCTCGAGTGCGGCGACCTGGCGCCCGGTATCGAAAACAGGGGCGAGCGCGGCGCCTCGGCGCGGAGCCGGTCCCGGAGCGCCGCGCGCGTCGCCGGGTCGCGCGCGAGGCGGAGCGCGATCGCCTCGTACTCGGCGAGGTTGCGCGCCACGAGCTCGGGAAGCCCAGCCGTCGTGACGAGGCTCGCCGCCACCCGCGCGATGAAGCTCGCCCCCGGGCAGGTCAGGACCGGAAGCACCGCCCACAGCGCATCGGAGGCCGTGGTGTGAGCTTTGACCGGCCGCGTATCGAGGAAGAGATCGGCGTGCCGGTGGCGGGCGAGGTGGACCGGCTTGGCCGCGCGCTCGGCGAAGACGAGGCGGGAGGGATAAATGCCGGCGGCGCGGGCGGCGGCGCGGAGGTTGGCCTCGGCCATCGCGTTGGAGCGGAGGAGCCACAGGACCGAGCCCGGAACGGCCGCGAGGAGGCGCATCCAGATCGCGAAGATCGGCGGTGTGATCTTGTAGACGGTGTTGAACGAGGCGAACACGAACCCGTCCGGCGGCAGGCCGCAGGCGGCGCGATCGGGGCCATCGTCAACAATGGATTGCCGGTCGTCGTTCATCTGGTACACGAACGGAAGATGGACGAGCGTCTCGGCGAAGTCGCGCGCCGCCTCGGCCGGCGCGATCGTCCTGTCGGCCAGAATATAGTCGATGAAATCGGCACCCATGGTGCCGGGATAGCCGAGCCAGTTGACCTGGATCGGCGCCGGGCGGAACGCGAAGATCTGCACCATCGCACCGCCCGTGTAGCCGGTGAGATCGACCAGGATGTCGATCGCGTCCGTGGCGATGCGCAGAGCGATGGCGACGGCCGATTGCTGGAAGGCATCGACGAAATGATCGACGCCGGCCGCGATCCGCCGGCGGTAGACGCTGTCGTCGCCGGCGGCGATCGAATAGGCGAACACCTCGAACCCGGCGCGGTCGTGGCGATCGAACATGCCGGCGATGAGATGGCCCACGGGGTGCTCACGGAAGTCGGTCGAGACATAGCCGATGCGAAGCCGTCCGCCGCGGGCGGCCCGCGTGGCGCGATCGTGCCCGAAGGCCGTCCGCACCGCCGACTTGATCCGGGTCTCGGCGAAGTTCTGCGCGAAGGCGCACTGCCGCGCCGGATCGTCGCTGAGGCAGGTCACGAGGAAAGGTGGGATCCCGCCATAGCGGCCGGCCCGCATCGCCGCTTCCGCCACCTCGAGCGCGCGCGGCCCGTTCCTCGGTCCCGTTCCAGTCGCAGACATTGCGCTGGCACCACGCGAGACCCAGCCCGGCCGTCGCCCCGTCCGCGCCGAGCGCGAGCGCGTACGAATAGGCCTCGATCGCGTCGTCCCAGCAGCTCCTGTCGCGGAGGAGGTTGGCGAGATTGACGTGCATCGCCGCCGTCGCGTCGGGGCAGCCCACGGCGATGCGGAACGCCTCCTCGGCCTCGGAGAAGCGCCCGAGCAGATTGAGGGCGATGCCGCGGTTGTTGAGGATCGAGGCGCGGCCGGACGCGAGCGTCCGCGCGCGGTCGAGGAGCTCGAGCGATTCGCGCGCCAGCCCCTGGTCCTGGAACACGATCGCGAGATTGCTGAGGTTGTTCCAGCTCTAGGGCTTGAGCGCGATCGCGCGCTCGAGCACCGGAACCGCCTCGCGCGACCGGCCGAGGCGGTGGAGGCAGATCCCCCGATTGCCCAGCGCCTCTGGATGGTCCGGGTTCTCGGCGAGCGCGACGTCGGCGAGCGCGAGGGCCGTCGCATAGTCCTCACGCAGCATCAGGACGGCGGCGAGTGTCGTCGCCGCGCCCGCGTGTCCGGGCCGCACCTCGAGGGTCCGCCGCAGGAGCGGCTCGGACTCGGCCGGGCGGCCCTCCTGGAAATGGAGCCCACCCAGGCTCGCCAGCGCCTACGGATAGTCGGGTTCCAGGGCGAGCGCCCGCTCGAACGCCCGGCGCGCCGCATCCGTCCGGCCGGCTTCGTGCAGGATACCGCCGAGAACCGCGTGCGCGCGCGGATGATTGGGCAGAACCGCCGTCGCGTGCGCCGCGGCGACCAGCGCATCGTCGAGGCGCGACTGCGCGCGGAGCGCACCGACCCAGTTGACGAGCGCATCGACGTGATCGGGAACGAGGCGGAGACAGGCGGCATAGGCCTCGTCGGCTTCCGCCGTCCGCCCGACCGCGAGAAGCGCGCTGCCGAGATTGTTTAGGCAGAGCGGATAGTCGGGGCGGCTGGCGAGCGCGTCGCGATAGGACGCGATCGCCTCCTCGGGTTGCTTCAGGAGAAAGAGCGCGTAGCCGAGATTGGCGAGCGCCTCGGGCCAGCCGGGCCGCGCCGCAAGGGCAACCGCTAGCGCCGCCTCGGCGTCGGCGGGTCGGCGCTGCGCGAGAAGCGCGCTCGCGAGATTTAGGTGGGATTCGGGCAACGAGGGTGAGAGCGCGAGGGCCTCGCGGCACGCAGCCTCGGCCTCGGCGTGGCGTCCGAGCGCGACGCGCTCGCGAGATTGACCAGGATGACCGGCTGATCCGGCCGCGCCCGGCGCGCCCGTTCGAACAGCGCCGCGGCGAGCGCGCGATCGCCGGCCTGGTTGGCGAGATTGCCGAGCCGGAAGTCGGTCTCGGCGGCGACGGGCGGGGCCTCCAGCAAGGCGCGCAGCCGTGCGACCGCCTCGTCCCGCCGCCCGTTGCCGAGGGCGGCGGAGATCGCCTCGACCGGCGCGGCGGCGATCGACGGGCGTGATGCGGCCTCAGTCGGGCGGCGCTGCGGCGCCGGTGCCGCGCCCTTCTGGGCCTCGCGCGCCCGTCTTTCGCGGCGGTTCATGAGGCGGCGCGGACGGGCCGCCCGCTCACGGCTCGCGGAACGACCGGTTCATGCTCTGGAGCACCGGCGTCAGAATGTAGTCGAGCGGTGTGCGCGCCCCGGTCTTGATGAACACATCGGCCGGCATCCCGGCGGAGATCTTCTGGTCCTTGAGCTTGGCGAGTTCGCTCTCGGGCACCTCGATGCGCGCGTTGTAGAAGGGGATGCCGGTCCGCTCGTCGGTCGAGCGGTCGGCCGAGATGTACTCGAGGGTGCCGACGATGACCGGGAGCTTGCGCAGGTTGAGGGAGGAGAAACGGACCTCGGCCACCTCGCCGATCTTGACCTCGTCGACGTGCATCACCTCGAGCTGGGCCTCGATGATCAGCCGGTCGTCGGATGGAACGACATACATCAGGAGCCCGGCCGGCTGGACCACGCCGCCCTCGGTGTGGATCGCCCGGCCCATGACGGCGCCGTCGACGGGCGCGGTGACGACGGTGCGATCGAGCTGGTCGCGGGTCGCGACAGCGCGCTCCTCGAGGTCGTACATCCGGTCCTGCACCTCTCGCAGCTCTGCCGCGACCTTCTCCTGGATCTCCTTCCGGATCTGGAGGATGCGGAGCTGCGATTCGCCGATCGATTTTTCGGCGCGCGAGATCTGGGCGATGTCCTGGCCGCGCTCGCCGGTGAGCCGCGCCGCCTCGCGCTGCAGCGCGAGGATGCGCGTCTTCGGCGCGAAGCCCTTCTCGAACAGCTCGACAAGGCCATTGAGCTCGTCCTGGATGAGCCTGATCTGATCGCCGCGCGCCCGTTGCTGCGCCTGGAGGCCGCCGATCTCCTCGCGGAGCTGGCGGACGCGCTGCTCGAGGATCTCGATCTCGCCGCGCTTGCTTTCGCGCCGCGCGTTGAACAGCGCCTGCTGCCCTTTGAGGATCTCGGACACGTTGGTGTCACTGGCGCGCTTCAGGAGTTCATCCGGGAACGCGATCCGATCCTTGTCGTCGCGCTCGGCGACGAGCCGTGCCGCGAGACCGCGGGCCGCGTCGAGCTGGCCCCGGATGATCTGGAGCGCCGTGCGCGAGCGGGTATCGTCGAGACGGACGAGCACGTCGCCCTTCTTCACGACATCGCCGTCGCGCACCAGGATCTCCTTGATGATCCCGCCTTCCATGTGCTGGACGGCCTTCTTCTTGCTCTCGACCGTGACGACACCCAGCGCGATGGCGGCACCCTCGATCGGCGCGATGGCCGACCAGGAGCCGAGCCCGCCGAACACCGCGAGGATCAGCGCCATGCCGATGATCGCGGGCTTCCGATAGCTCGACGTCGCCTTGGCCGGCGTCGCCTCGATCAACTCGATCGTCGCCGGGACGTGGTCGGAACGCGGAACGAGCCTGCCCATCCGTCATTCCCTCTCGTTCATCCGCCGTGGCCGGGCGTCGTAAACTTGCCGGGATCCGGCCCGATGCTGCCGCCCGGAGCGACGCCGAACGGCACGCCGGCCGCGCTCGGCGTCGGCACCACGGCGGGCCGTGTGTACTGGTTCATGACCTGATCGCGCGGGCCGAACGCGACGACGACGCCGGCGTTGAGCACCAGGATCTTGTCGATCGTGGCGAGGATGCTCGGCCGGTGCGCGATGATGATGACGGTCTTGTTGAGCTTCTTGAGCGTGGCGAGCGCATTGACGAGAGCGCTCTCGCCGTCGGCGTCGAGATTCGAGTTGGGCTCGTCGAGGACGACGACGATCGGATCGCCGTAGAGGGCGCGGGCGAGCGCGACGCGCTGGCGCTGGCCGCCCGAGAGCATTCGGCCGCCCTCGCCGATCGCGCTGTCATAGCCTTCGGGGAGATGCAGCACGAGGTCGTGGACTCCGGCCCGGTTGGCCGCCTCGACGACGGCGTCGGGATCGATCTTGCCGAAGCGGGCGATGTTCTCGGCGATGGTCCCCTCGAACAGCTCGACGTCCTGCGGCAGATAGCCGATGTGCGGCCCAAGCTCGTCGCGCGACCATTTCGCGATGTCCGCGCCGTCGAGGCGGACCGAGCCCTGGAAAAGCGGCCAGACACCGACGAGGAGCCGGGCGAGCGTCGATTTGCCGGCCGCGCTCGGGCCGATGACGCCAAGCGATTCGCCCGGCTCGAGCGCGAACGAGACCCCCTTGAGCGCGGGGTTGGTCGAGCCCGGCGGCAGCGCCACGACCCGGTCGACGACGACGGAGCCCGTCGGCTTCGGCAGCGACATGCGCTCCTTCTCGGCCGGCATCATGTCGAGAAGGTTTGCGACCCGGTTATAGGCGGTGCGCGCGGCGATGAAGCCCTGCCACTGCCCGACCGCCATCTCGACCGGCGCCAGTGCGCGGCCCATGATGATCGAGGCCGCCACCATCACGCCGGCGGTGATCTCGTTGAGAAGCGCGAGATAGGCGCCGACACCGAGAATCACGGTCTGGATCAGGATGCGGAAGAACTTGGTCATCGAGGTGATGAGCCCGGCGAAGTCGCTCGCGGTCGCCTGCTTGTAGATCACGGTGTCCTGTCGCCGCGCCCAGCGCTCGCGCATCGCGCCGACCATGCCCATCGCGGCCAGCACCTCGCCGTTGCGGAGCGTGCTCTCGACGAAGTTCGAGGCGCGGATCGCCTCGGTGTTCGCTTCCTGCAACGGCTTCCGCGTCATGTACTCGCTGAGGAAGGCGAGGAAGAACAGGATGATCGCCCCGCTGACCGACACCCAGCCGAGCAAGGGATGGAAGATGAACGTCACCGCGATGAAGATCGGCACCCACGGCGCATCGAGTAACGCGAACAAACCGGAGCCGGTCAGGAACTGACGCACCGTGATCAGGTCGCGGAGCGCCTGCGGCATCTTCGCCTCGGGGTTGGCGATCGAGGCGTGGAACATCGCGCTGAACACGCGGTCGCGGAGCCGGTTGTCGAAGGCGACGCTGGTGCGGACGAGGACGCGCGAGCGGATCAGCTCGAGAAGGCCCATCAGGCCGAGGAGCAGGACCGCGATGATCGTCAAATAGAGAAGCGTCGATTCGCTTCGGCTCGACAGCACGCGGTCATAGACCTGCAGCATGTAGAGCGGCGAGACGAGCATCAGGAGATTGATGAAGAAGCTGAACACCGCCGTGACGACGAGCGCCCCCCGGCTCGCCTCGAGGGCGAGGTAGAGCTCCGACTTGGCGGGTTGACCCGGCCGCGACGCGCGGGCCAGACGCAACGGACTCGACATCAGGGACGATCCTCGACGCGGACGGTAGGGCGGACGACTGACCGACATATGGTCGCCGGGTACCCCTTCGGCAATGCCCGCCACGCGGCGACGGCACGGCCCCCGGCATCCGTTCGACCCGCGTCTTCATAGCATGTTCCGCCTGCGCCATCCCATCCATCATCGGGACCCGGTCTCCGAGCGACACATCGCGGCCCGCCGCGCCGCGCGCCCTCAGGGCGAGCATCGGTAGGGGAGGGGATCCCGGTGATAGTCGACCAGGCGGCCGTCGTGCTCGATCAGGACGCTGTGGGCGGTGATGCCGTGGGCCGCCATCTCGGCCGCGATGTCGCCGGCGCGCCATTGCGGCGGCACCACGACCACGGCGACCGGGTGCTCGATGAGCCAATCGCGGAAACGGATCTCCTGGCCGGTGCCGGGAACGAACGTGCCCACCTTGGCCGGGTCGGAATCGACCACGATCGGGAAGCGTTCGGCATCGACACCGCAGCGCTGCATGAAGGCGGCCGACTTGCCGGTGCCGCCCCAGAAGGCGACCGGCCGGCCGGAACGGTGGAGCGATGCGATCTGGTCGATGATGGTCTCGCGCGAGCGGTCGGCGGCGGTGCGAAAGGCGGCGGCGGTCGTCGCATGGGCGACCTGCGAGCTCGCATGGCCGAGCCGGACCAGCGCATAGACGACCTCGCCCTGATAGCCGTGGCCGAGCTCCTCGACCATCACGGCCGAGCGCGCCAGCATGCGCGTGAACGACTCGGTCGTGAACTGCGAGCTGTGCTCGTAATAGAAGTCGACCGTTCGGCGCGTCTCGATCGCGCGGTCGATGCAGGGGACCTCGAAATAGGCGAGCGGCCGCTGGTCGTGGCAGGCCGCGACGAAGGAGAGCGTCTGCAGGAACCCGAGCGGGTTCATCAGGTGCTCGAGCACGTGGCGGCTGATCACGATGTCCGGCAGGAGCTCGGGCAGGTGGCGCGCCGGCTCGAACATCTCGGCGCGGAGGTCGAGCCGCGCCGCGATCTTGTCGATGATCTGGCCGATGAAGCCCTTCCAGATCATGCCCCGGTTGAACATCAGGTTGGGCTTGTCGGAATAGGGCACCGCGGCGTAGTCGAAGGCCGCGTTGTAGACATGGCCGCACTCGACGCAGCGGACGAAATCGAGCGGCAGACGCGGCATCGCGCGCGTCGCCTGGCGCGTCGCCGGCCAGGCGATCGTCGCGAGCGCCTGGTCGCCGCCGTCGAAGAAGTCGACGGCGACGTGGTGGCCGCAGGCGGGGCAGGCGATCTCGCGGACGCCGAACGAGGAGCCCTGGTTGGGGAGTTGCACGCCGTTTCTCCCTCAATCCGGAGCAGGAACCCGTGATTGCTTCATAGAGGTTATCAGGCATTTATTTTGTGTTACCGATCACGAGTTCGAGCCCGATCCGGCCCGAAGGTCGCTTGATTCGTTGACACCCCGGCCGTCAGGGCCGATACCCTGCCCGTCCATCAACCCGAAAGGTGAGCCATGACGAGCGATCAGGGCGGCGGTCCCCAGGGCGGCGGTCCCCAGGGCGGCGGTCCCCAGGGCGGCGGTCCCCAGGGCGGCGGCCCCCAGGGCGGCGCGATGTCGAGCGACCCGCAGAACGCGCTCCGGCTGAGCCGCGAGGTGTTCACGCCGGCGCTGCAGGGCGCGTGTCGGATGGCCCAGGAGCAGGGCGCCTCGATGATCGACTTGGTCAACGCCGTGGCCGATGCCTATTTCGGCCTCCTCGCGGCCATCGTCGGCGAGAAGGGCGCGATCGACCTCATGCAGGCCCATGCCCAAGATGTGGCGAGGTTGGGGCCGACGCCCCCAAGATGAGCCGTTTCCGGCGCAACCCGGCCTGACAAAAAACGCGGACAATTACTGGAATTGTAAGGATTCGGCCGCTATACTGCCGGGGCTGTTGGCGTGGCGGCGAGCCTGCCGTCGGGCACGGCAGGTGGGGCCTCACGTATGTACTCGCATCCGCAGCAGGGTATGGGCCAGAAGGCACTCGAATTGCGCCGCGAAGCAGGCGCTTGGCTGAAGCAGTTGCGGCAGGATAGCAACTTGTCGCAGCGCTACCTCGCGAAGCTGGTTCAGGTCGAGTACTACACGTTCATCTCACAGATCGAGGCCGGCAAGGGACGCATTCCGCCCGATCGCTATGCGATCTGGGCCGAGGCGCTCGGTGTGCCGACCCGCGAGTTCGTGCGGACACTCCTTCGCTACTACGATCCGATCACCTACGCGCTCCTGTTCGAGGACGAGGCCGCAGCGGCGGCGACGGTGCGCGAGTCGTCCGCGACGATGGAACCGGTCGGGTGAACCGGTAGCGTCCGAGTCCGACCGCGGCGGAGCGGGTTGACGTGAATCACAGACGCGTATAGGTGCGCTCAGTTTTGGTGCCGTAACTTGGTGCCGTAACAAGGACTTGGGAAACGGGGGCATGTCGGCATCGATCGTCGAAATCAGCGACTTGGTGACCAGGTATCGCGGCTGGACCGAACAGCAGCGCGCCGATCTTTATCGCGTCGCGGACATGCTGAACTGGCTCGGCCTCAACGTCGTCGCCGAGTCCGGCATGTCGGACGAGGGCGATCCCTGGTTCGTATTCTCGCGCGCCGATACCGGCGAGGTGGTGGTCCATTTCGCCCGCATCGACGGCACCTTCGTCGCTGCGTCGCTGCCGACCGAGGATGTCGTCCGGGGTCGCCAGTTCCGCGACGTCATCGATGCGCTGATGCGCCGCCAGCCCGCGGCACCCCTGCCGTCGCGCCAGAACTGGCGCGACGTCTACAGCCATCCGATCGCAGCGGTCGCCGCCTTCGTCGCGACCGCTCTCGTCGTCGCGCGTGAGAAATCGTCCGCGCCGCCGGCAGACGAGGCGCACACCGACGAGGACGGCACGTTCAGCGTCAACCAGCCGCCGCGCCCTGAGGCGGTCCACAACCAGATCGCGGCACTTCTCCGCACTACGGCAGCGACGCCCGATCACGCCGCGACGCAGACCGGCTGGGATTCGTTCTCCCTGGCGCGGCTCGGCGTCGCCGCGACCCTTCTCTTCGCGACGGATGCATTCGCGTTCGCGGCACCGGCCTCGCGCGGGGCCGACGATCTCGACCAGACGGTCGGGATGGTCCTCGAGGACCGCGCCATCCGCGACGAGGATCGCGTCGCCGCAGCGCAAGACAGCAACGCCTCCGATGGCCAGGCGCTTGTCCGCGATGCCGCGGCGACCGCGCTCGCACATGCCGACGGCAACGCCGCCGAGACCGAGCTCCGCGCCCAGCAGGCGATCGCGCTCGTCCACGAACCGGCCGTCTTCGAGTTCAAGGACGCGACGCCCGAGGACATGAACGGGTCCGTCGCGCGCGATCACGCCGCCGAGATGGCGCATGACGCCTCGCTCGAGATCATGCGCAGTTCGGCAGCCTATAGGCGCGACGGCGAGATCGATGTTGCGCTCATCGCCGATGCCGCCCAACACGCCGGCGACGAGGGGATGGTGGCGCCGATCGCGAATCCCGCGGCGACGCCGAGCGAGGCGATGCTCGCGCCGGCCGCCGCACCGACCGTCGCGATGATCGAGGTGGTCGCCTATCCGGTGCCGGCGACAAGCGAGATCGCGGTGCAGACCGTCGACGGCCTCAAGACCTTCATCGTCGGCGGCTCCAGCGGCGCCGCCTTAGACAAGGGTTTCTTCGCGCAGCTTCTCTCGATCAACGACCGCGGCCTAGTCTTCACGCCGCAGGCCGGCAAGGCCGCCCCGTTCGGCGCGAACGCGGCCGGCTCCGATCCGCTCGCGGCGGCGAGCGCATCGCCCTCGACGCTCCTCCGCGACCTCGCCCCGACCACGTTCCTGTTCGAGCGCGATCCCGCGGCGGCCAGCATCAACATCACCGGCGCCGGACAGGTAATGGCGAGCGCCGATGGCGGGCGCCACCAGACCGTTCGGCTCGGCGCCGAGGCCGACGTGGTCATGATCACGCCCGGCCTCAGCCACATCCGAATCGAGAATTTCACGCGTGGCGTCGACCAGTTCTATGTCAGCCAGTGGCTTCTCGATCACATGGCGCCCCGGGTCACGATCACCGCGCTCGGCGACATCGTGATGGACTTCCACCACAATTTCTCCATCACGCTGGTCGGTCTCGAGCCGCCTACGGCGCACCACGCGCTCGCCTGAGAACGCCCAGGCCAGGCGCCTTCGGCCGCGATTGACGCGGCGCGGCGGGCCATGCCTACATGAGCGCCGACATCCAACGGTTCGCCGCCAGACCATGCGTATCACCCAGGCTACCTTGCCGGGCGTCCTCCTGATCCAGCCCGAGCGCTTCGAGGATCCGCGCGGCTATTTCGTCGAGACCTATAATCGGCAGACCTTCGCCGCCGCCCGCGTCGATGCCGCATTCGTCCAGGACAATCAGTCGCTGTCTCGCCGGCGCGGGACCATCCGCGGCCTTCACTTCCAGTCGACGCCGTTCGCCCAAGCGAAGCTCGTCCGCGTGCTCCGGGGCATGATCCTCGATGTCGTGGTCGATATCCGCCACGGCTCGCCGGGGTTCTGCCAGCACTGCAAGATCGAGCTCTCGGAGGGCGACGACACCGCGCTCTTCGTGCCGGTCGGTTTCGCGCACGGGTTCTGCACCCTCGCCGACGATACCCTCGTCGGCTACAAGGTCTCGAACTTCTATTCGCGAGACCACGACCTCGGGATCCGCTGGAACGATCCCGATCTCGGCATCGACTGGCCGGTCGGCCCCAATGATGCCATTGTCTCCGACAAGGATCGGAGCCTGCCGTTGCTGCGCGACACGCCGCGCTTTTTCGAGCACGGCTGAGGCCGGCGGCGAGGTATCGGGCGATGCGCGTCTTGGTGACCGGGGGCTCGGGGTTCATCGGATCGGCCGTGATCCGCCTCGCGATCCGCGACACCGATGCCGAGGTACTCAACCTCGACATGCTGACCTATGCGGCGAGCCCGGACGCGGTCGCCGCCTGCGCGACGAGCGAACGCTACCGCTTCGTGCGGGGCGATATCGGCGACCGCACGCTGGTGCGCGCGCTCCTCGAGGAATTCCGCCCGGATGCGATCCTGAGCCTCGCGGCCGAGACCCATGTCGATCGCTCGATCGACGGCCCGGCGGCCTTCGTCGAGACCAACGTCGTCGGAACCGTCGCGCTCCTCGAGGCGGCGGCCGATTACTGGGGTCGGCTGCCGGAGGACAGGCGGGCGGCGTTCCGTTTCCATCACGTCTCGACCGATGAGGTGTTCGGCTCGCTGCCGCCAGTCGGTCGGTTCCGCGAGACGACCCCTTACGATCCGCGCTCGCCCTACTCGGCGAGCAAGGCCGCTTCCGACCATTTCGTCCGCGCCTGGAACCACACCTATGGGCTGCCGGTCGTGCTCAGCAACTGCTCGAACAATTACGGCCCGTGGCAGTTCCCCGAGAAGCTGGTGCCGCTGATCACGATCAACGCGCTGCTCGGGCTCGAGCTCCCGGTCTATGGCCGCGGCATCAATGTGCGCGACTGGCTCCACGTCGACGACCATGCCCGCGCGCTTCTCGCCATCCTCACTCGCGGTGCCGTCGGCGAGAGCTACAATGTCGGCGGCGAAGGCGAGCGGCGGAACATAGACGTCGTCCACGCGATCTGCGATCTCGTCGACGCGCTCGCCGGCCCGCTCGCGTCTGGCCCCCGGCGCTCGCTCGTCCGATATGTCACCGACCGGCCCGGCCACGACCAGCGCTACGCGATCGACAGCGGCAAGATCAGACGCTCGCTCGGCTGGGCGCCGCATTTCGACTTCGACACCGGGCTCCGCGATACGGTCGCCTGGTATCTCGCCCACCGTCCGTGGTGGGAGCGGGTCCGCGCCGAGCGCTATGCCGGCGCCCGGCTCGGCACGCGCACGACGGCGAAGCGTTGACGGCGCCGCCCGCCCGCACGCTCGTTGTGTTCGGTGCCGGCGGCCAGGTTGGGCGCGAGGTCGCGGTCGGCGCCGCCGATGCCGGTTGGCGCGCGGTCGGCTACGATCGCGCCGCGGTCGATATCGCGCGGGCCGACGATGTCATGCGCGCGCTCGAAACGACCCCGGCATCCGTCGTCGTCAATGCCGCGTCCTATACCGCCGTCGATGCTGCGGAGACCGACGCGGCGTCGGCCTTGGCGATCAATGCCGACGGCGCCCGGAACGTCGCGGCCGCGGCGGCGCGGCGCGGCGCAGCCGTGATCCACCTCTCGACCGACTATGTCTTCGATGGCCGCAAGCGTGCCCCCTATGTCGAGGACGACCCCGTGGCCCCGCTCGGCGTCTATGGCCGGAGCAAGGAGGCGGGCGATCGGGCCGTGCGCGCGGAAGCCGCGCGGCACGTGATCCTCCGGACCGCCGCCGTCTTCGCCGCGCACGGCAAGAACTTCGCCCGCACCATGGTGCGCCTCGCCGCGGAGCGACCCGAGCTCCGCGTCGTCGACGACCAGACGACCGCGCCGACGGCGGCCGACGATATCGCGGCGGCGATACTCGCGCTCGCGACCCGGATCACGGCGCCCGGCGTCGCGCCCGAGGCATTCGGCACCTTCCATTACTGCGGCCGGCCGGCGACGACGTGGCACGGCTTCGCGACCGCGATCATCGCGGCGGCGGGCCGGCTCGGGCACCGGGCGCCACCCGTTGCGGCGATCGCGAGCCACGAGTTCCCGACCGCCGCGGCCCGGCCGCGCTACTCGGTCCTCGATTGCGGACACCTCGCCCGGGTCCACGGCATAGAACAGCCCGACTGGCGACCGGCACTCGAGCGGATCCTGCCACACCTTCTCCCCGCGACCCAACCATCCGACCTCGCACAAGGAGCACCACGGTGAAGGGCATCATACTCGCCGGCGGGTTCGGCACCCGCCTCTACCCGGTCACGCGCGTCATCAGCAAGCAGCTTCTGCCGGTCTACGACAAGCCGATGATCTACTATCCGCTGTCGAGCCTGATGCTCGCCGGCATCCGCGACATTCTTATCATCACCACGCCCGAGGATCGCGACCGGTTCCACGCCGTGCTCGGCAGCGGCGAGCAATGGGGCATAAGGCTCTCCTACGCGGTGCAGGAGCGCCCCGACGGCCTCGCCCAGGCCTTAATCATCGGCCGGTCGTTCATCGGCACGGACCGCGTCGCGCTGATCCTCGGCGACAACATCTTCTTCGGCGAGACGTTCGAGGCCCTTCTCGCCCGCGCCGCAGCCACGGCCGAAGGGGCCACCGTCTTCGGCTATCCGGTGCGCGATCCCGAGCGCTACGGCGTGGTCGAGTTCGACGCCGACGGGCGCGCGGTCGGGATCGAGGAGAAGCCCAAGGCGCCGCGATCGAACTATGCGGTGACCGGTCTCTATTTCTACGACAACGCGGTCGTCGATATCGCGACCACGATCGCGCCCTCGCCGCGCGGCGAGCTCGAGATCACCGATGTCAACCGGGTCTATCTCGACCGCGGCCGGCTCAACGTGATCCGACTGCCGCGCGGCTTCGCCTGGCTCGACATGGGCACCCATGACAGTCTCCTCCAGGCCGCCGAGTATGTGCGCACGATCGAGGATCGCCAGGGGCTCAAGATCGCCTGCGTCGAGGAGATCGCGTTCCAGAAGGGGTTCATCGATCGCAGGCGGCTCGGCGAGCTCGCGCGCGATCTCGGCAAGTCGAGCTACGGCAAGTATCTCCACCGCCTCGCCAACGAGGCCTGACGGGGGTGGCATGACGGCGCCGGCCGATCCCGCCGCGAACGCCGCACCGGCCGGGATCGCGGCCGTCATGGTGAGCTATCGGACCGGTCCCGTGCTCGCGCGCGCGATCGCGGCGCTTCGAGCGGAGCCGGCGCTCGCCCGCCTCGTCATCGTCGACAATGGCAACCCCGCGGACGTCGTCACCGATCTCGCCCGCATCGCCGCCGACGATCCGCGTGTCCGCGTGCTCTCGGGCCACGGCAATATCGGCTTTGCCGCCGCCTGCAACCGCGCTGTCGCTGAGATCGACGAGCCGACGGTTCTCCTGATCAACCCCGATTGCGTCGTCTCGCCCGGGGCGCTCGAATCCCTCGCCGCGATCGTCGCCGGCCGGGCGCGGCCGTGGCTGATCGGCTGCCGCCTCGTCAATGAGGACGGCTCCGAGCAGCGCGGCGCGCGGCGCGAGATCCTGACGCCGGCGACCGCGATCGCCGAGGCGCTCCATCTCGACCGCTGGTGGCCCGGACGCGGCCGCATTCGCCGGCTCAACCTGCACGAGACCGCGCTCCCCGACGCGACCACGGCGGTTCCCTCGATCAGCGGTGCGTTCATGCTGATGCCGGCGGCCGACTACCGCGCGATCGGCGGCATGGACGAGGGCTATTTCCTCCACGTCGAGGATCTTGATTTCTGTCTCCGCTTCGGGCGTGCGGGCGGAACGATCCTGTTCGTGCCCGACGTCGTCGTCACCCATCACCAGGGGTCGAGCGCCTCGTCGACGGCCTTCGTCGAATGGCACAAGGCCAAGGGCTTCATGCGCTATTTCCGGAAAAATTTCGGCGCCAGCCTGTCGTGGCCGACGCTCGCCGCGCTCGGCGTCCTCGTCCATGCGCGAATGGCGGCGAAGGTGGCGCTCGGGCTCGTCGCCGGTCCGCGGTCGAGAGAAGCGTGAGCGCACCGGCGCCCGAGATCACCGTCGTCGTCGTCGCCTACAATGCCGGGCCCCATCTCGCGCGCTGTGTCGCGGCGTTGGCGGCGCAGACCCATCGCGATTTCGACGTGGTGATCGTCGACAATGCCTCGACCGACGGCTCGGTCGCGGCGCTCCGTCTGCCGGAGCGGTTCCGGATCTTCGATGCGGGTGCCAATCTGGGCTTCGCGGCCGGCTGCAACCGTGGCGCGGCGGCGAGCCGGTCGCCCTGGCTCGCGATGCTGAACCCGGACGCCTTTCCGGCGCCCGACTGGCTCGCGCGCATGATCGCCGCGACGCATAGGCATCCGTCGGTCGCGATGTTCGGCGCCGTCCTGGTCGAGGCCGACGCGCCGACTCGGTTCGACGGGCTCGGCGATTTCTACAGCCCCTACGGCATCGCCTGGCGCGGCGCCAAGGGACACGCGCGGCACGCGGTTCCGGCTGAAGCTCGCGCCTTCTCGCCCTGTGCGGCAGCCGCGCTCTATCGCCGCGATGCGTTCGAGGCCGTCGGCGGCTTCGACGAGCGCTATTTCTGCTACTTCGAGGACGTCGATCTCGGCGCGCGCCTCCGTCTCGCCGGCTCGGACTGCGTCGTAGTCGGCGATGCGGTCGTCGATCATGTCGGCAGCGGAATCACCGGACGGTGGAGCCAGTTCGCGGTCTATCACGGCTACCGCAATCGCCTGTGGACCTACTGGAAGGTGATGCCGGGTGCGCTCGCGTGGCTCTTTCTTCCGCTGGTCGTGGTTGCGCACGCGGCGCTCCTTCTCAATACCGCCCGGCGCGGCGCGCTCGGTGCGGCGCTCCGCGGCGTGCGCGACGCGGTGGCCGGTATCGGCGCCCTGCGGGAATCCCGCCGCGGCGTTCAGGAACGCCGTCGCATCGGGGTCGGTGCGTTCGCCCGCGCGCTCACCTGGTCGCCGGTCGCGATCGTGACCCGGAAGGCCGATCTGAGGCCGATGGTCAGGGACTGACGGGCGACCGCGGCGGCGCGCCCGCACGTTCGAGGACGAGGACGGTCCCTTCTCCGGGCGGCAACCAGCGCATGAAAGTCTGGCGCGCGCGCTCGACATGACCGGGGACGGGACCGAGCGTCACCAGATAGCGATCATCGACCACCCACCACCAGCTTCGCGCGGGGTTCCGCGGGTCTGCGGCCGTCTTGTCGTGGAGCCGCCAGGCGTTGTACTCGAACCCGCCGTCGATCGATGTCGGCGCGACGCCGAATCGTTCGAGCGCATCGAGGGCCGACCAGCGCGCCCGGTTCCAGGCGAAGTAGTCGTGGCTCGCGGCGACCGAATAGGCGGCGTAGGCGAGGAGGAGGACGGCGCCCGTGACGGTCGCGAGCGTGGACCGCCGCCTGTCGCTCGCGGTGAGCGCGACGAGCGCGATCGCGGCGCCGACGGCGGGCAGGAGATAGCGGTCGAACAGCGTCGTAAGGAGAAGAGGCAGCGCATAGACGACGAGAAAGACCGCCAGCAGGACGACGGCGGGACGGGTTCGATCGAGGCTGCGCCACGCGCCGCCGAGCGTCGTTGCGAACACCGCGGCGAGCGTGCCCCAGCCGAGGAGACCGATGGCCGTGACGGTGTAGCCGGCCGCCTCCGGCATCCGCGGCCAGTGTTCGAGCTTCAGTAAATACGTGTCGCGGAGGGTAAGCGGGCCGAGACCGACATCGATCAGGATGTTGCCGAGGATCGGCATCGTGGCGGCGAACGCGACGACGGGGGCGGCGGCAAGAACGGCGTTGAAGCCGATGAGAAGTCCCGGTCGCGGATGGGCCTCGCGGAGTGCCGCGGCGATCCCCGGCGCAGCGAACGCGAGGACGGGAAGGAGCAGGAGACCGAGCGTCGTTGCGCCGCCGCCGAGGTTGAACAGGAGCTGCGGGAACGCGGTCGCGGGATCTGCTAGGGCCTGCCACAGCCGATCGGATTGGAGCGCGTAGAGCTGCGGCACCGGTTGGTCGAGGCCGAGGGCGGCCGTGTAGAGACCATAGGCGAGGATCGCGAGGGCGAGCGGCAGGAGCGCCCGCGCGAGTGTCGCGCTCGTCGGACGGTAGAGCCAGAGTGCTGCGATCGCATAGGCGAGCGGCACCGCGAGCGCGAGCTGGCGGGTCAAGACCGCGGCGAAGGTGCAGGCGATGGCGGGCCAGTAGAATCGTGCATCGCGCGCGGCGAGGTCGCGACCGAACGATGCTAGCGCGAGGAGCATCAACGCGGTCGCCGGCACGTCGGTCATGAAGGAGAGCGAGAGGTGGAAATGGATCGGCGTCGCGAGGAGGGCCGCGGCGGCGATCCAGGCGATGACCGGGCGGGCGCCGGTCCGGACGAGAAAATAGAGCCCGACCGCGCCGAGGAAGGACAGAACGAGCGTCGCCCCGCGCAGCGCCTCGAACGAGAACCCGGCCGGCAGCGTGAACAGCCATCCCCACCCGATCTGGGCGATCAGCGGCATCGACACCCAGTTGGTGAAGACGAGCCGGCCTTCCTCCGCGAGGACCTTCACCGTCCAGGCGTAGGACCAGTCGTCGTTGAGAGGAAAATTCCCACGCGGATCGGCGATCGCGGCCATCGCCGCGAGCTGGGCGGCGAGGAGAACGAGATACCAGCGGTCGTGGCGCACGGCGGAAACGGCGGGTCGGCCGGGGTCGGGCGCCGCGGATCGGGGCGGGCGCCCGGTGCGGCCGTCAGTCGAACATCGCGATGCAGTCGATCTCGACGTTGGCACCCTTGCGGTGAAGGACGCTGCCGACGCAGGTCCGCGTCACCTTCTCGCCGGCCATGAACTCGCGGAAGACCTCGTTGAACACCGGGAAGTCGGCCGTGTCGCGGAGATGAACGCGCATGTTGATGACGTTCTGGAACGTCGCGCCGGCGGCCTTGAGCACGTTCTGGATATTGGCGAGCGTCTGGCGCGTCTGCACCGCGATGTCGCCCTGCACGACCTCGCGAGTCTTGGGGTCCATCGGACCCTGGCCGGAGACGAACAGCATGTTGCCGAAGCGTATCGCCTGGGCGAGCGGCGAGGGCGTCGCCTTGTCGGTGAAGCCGGTCGTCGGCGCGTCGGGCGAGGTGATGATCTGCTTGGGCATCGGTCGGGTTCCTGTCGACATGGGGCGGGGCCGCGGCGGGGCCGCGGGGCGCGCATCATGCCACGGGGCGATCCGGGCCGAAAGTCGACCGGACCGGCTCAGTTCGTCCGGGTCACTAGGCGAAGCCGCCAGCGCCGGAGCGTGCCGACATCGCGCCGCGCCTGATCGGCCACATGCAGCGTCCACCGCCCCCGGATCTCGATACCCCCGCGCACCAGCGCGTCGAGATCGGGGTTGTCGGCGCGGCCCCAGCGGCGCGCGAGATTCTGCGCCGAGCCGCCTGCGAGGCGATGGAGGAGGGCGGTGAAACCCTGCGGCGTGATCAGCGTGACCCTGAGGTCGCCGCGCCAGGTGTGGGCGATATCGACCGCGACGTCGATGTCGCCAAGCGCGCCGCCTGGCTCGATCTCGATCGCGCTGACGGCCCCTTCCGGCCGGTTGTCGGGAATCGCGAGCGCGGGCGGGCTCTCGCGGACGATCTCTCCCGACGGCGCCGTCACCGTGACATGCGGTCCCCAGCTAGAATAGCCGGCCTTGCGCTTGAGCGAGGACATCGCGTCACCGTGACCACGCCGCGCGTCATCGGATAGCCCGAGAACACGCGATTTCCAGCCCGTATCTCGCTGATCGCCGCACCGCTCGCGGTGAACCGGGTGAAGCGGACCCAGTTGATGTTCTGGTCGGCCTCGAGGAAGGTCGGCGCATCGTCGTTCGCGGCGCTGAAGACGAACACCAGGCCCTTGCCGCGGCGGCCGCCGGTCTCGGCCATGCGGGTGATCTCGCTCCGGAACGCGCGCGCGAAGGGGTCGAAGCTGGTCGGGGGCAGGCCGAACTAGCAGTTGACCACGTCGGCACGGGCGGAGACGTAACGGAACACCTCGAGCATGTCGATCTGCGCCGCGCTGCCGCCGAACCCGATGCGGACCGGCAGGAACGTGCAACCGGGCGCGATTCCGCGCATCGCGTTGCCGCTGTCGTGCCGGCCGACCGCGATGCTCGCGACCGGGGTGCCGTGATAGTCGTCGGGATCGGACTCGGGCACCGCGTCGAGATCGGCGAAGTCGCGCGCCTCGGGATGGAGGCGCACGCCATGGAGCGCGGGATGGCCGAGATCGAAGCCGTCGTCGATCACCGCGACCACGATGTCGGGGCTGCCGGTGGTGATCTGCCAGGCCTCGACGACGTCGACGTCGGCGTTGGGGACGACATCCGGATCGCTCAGGAGATCGGTGGTCAGGTACCACTTCTCGGCGAAGAGCGGCGCGAACTGATGATATTGGAGCGTCATCACGAGCTCGGCCGTGCAGGCGGCGACGTCATCGCTCTCGGCGAGCAGGTTCGCGAGCCTGACCGGATTGCTACGGGTGTCGTCTGTCAAGCGGAGCACGTGCGCGTCATCCATGCGTGTGACGTAGTGCAAATGATGCTCCTGCATGATCCGCTCGAGCGCGCCGGTGCCCTCGCGCTTGAGCTCGAGGATCACGCGATCGGCGATGAGAATGTCCTCGCCGGTGCTCTCGACCTGGTAGATGTGATGGGCGACGTTCCGCGCGCGGACCTCGTCCATCGCCGTGTCGCGATCGTTCGATGTCGCGGTCGAAACGCGGGTCAGGCGCGGGGCGAGCCGCTCGGAGCGAACCGCGCGCGCCGGTGCGACGCGCTCCTGCGGCGCCATGACGGTGAAATCGGTCTTGTGCTTGCGGACGGCGACGCGCTCGCCACCGAGAACGATGCTGCCGCCATGGTCCTTGCCGGGGGCCGGGCTCTTGCCGCGTGCCATGGGAATGCTCCTTCGCGGGTGTCTTCTCGCCGGCCATCGCAGTCGGCCGGACCGCGACCGTCAAAGGGCAAAGATGAGGCACCTCATCCGAAGTGGCCGAGCGCGCGCCACCACAGGAACTGGAGCGGTATCAGCGCGATCCACGAGAACAGTGTGAACGCCACCATCATCCGGAGCGCGGCGGCGGCGCGGAGCTCGGCGAGCGCGAGCGCGAGGAGCACCGGGGTGAACTGGTAGGGGAAGGGCGCCATCGACCAGGCGGGGATCTGCGCCCACAGCACGGTCTCGACCGACCAGCCCGTCGCCGCGGCGATCGTCGGCGCCATCGGCGTCATGATCGCCGGCAGACCGGCGGTGCCCGAGATGAGCGCGAGCAGCATCTCGATCGCGACGATGACGACGAAGTTCCGGAAATCCGCACCCGGCTCGAGCGGGACGACGGAGAAGAGCGCCCGGCCGAGCACGGCGCCGAGGCCGGTGTGGCTGACGAGAAGGCCCATCCCGACCACGCCCGCGATGAATATCCAGAGGCCGAAATTGATTCGGAGGAGAACCTGGTTCGCAGCGACGACGCCGGTCCCGGGGAGGATGCAAAGAAGCGCGACGCCGAGCGCGATCCAGGACGGCGCGATGCCGTGGAGGGCATCGGTCGCCCATAGTCCGAGCGCCGCGACGAGATAGAGCACGAGGCGCTTCTGGGCGGCGGAGACGGGCGTCGGGTCGGCCGGCGGCGGAGCGGCGGCGACGGTTGCCGGGAAGAGCCGGGCGACGATGAAGGGGAGCGCCGCGAGGCCGACGAGACCGCTCACGGGATAATGCGTCACCAGCCAGTCGGCATAGCGGAGATGGATGCCGAGATTGGTCTCCGCCGCGCCCATGAGGACGAGGTTGGGCACGCCCGCGGGCATGATCGGGATCGCGCCATAGACGGCGGCGGCGGCGACCGCGAGGCAGAGCCCGGTGCGTCCTTGCGTGCCGGGGCCGAATCCGATCCGCTCCGCGAGCGCGATCACGATCGGGATCAGGATCAGCACCCGGCCGTTCGCCGACGGCATGAAGAAGGCGAGCGCGCTGGTGAGGATGACGAGCCCGATCAGGATGCGCCGGTAGCTGCCGGCGAGGAGGCCGCTCGCACGCGCCGCGATCCGCTCGCCGAGCCTGGTCGCCTGCACCGATGCGCCGATCACGAGACCGCCGAACACCATCCATGCCGCGCCGGAATGGAACCCGGAGAACACGACCGAGGCCGGCACGAGCGCGAGGATCATCGCGAGAAAGAAGAGGACGAGCACGCCGACATATTCGGGGACGACCGCCGTTGCCCAGAGGCTCGTCGCGACGAGCGACACGAAGCCGGCACGCCAGATGGTCGGCGAAATGTCGGCCGGCGGCCCGAGCGCGATCGCTGCGAGCGCGACCGCCGCGGTGGCGAGCGCGACGAGTGCCGGAAGGCGCGGCCGTGTCACGTCCGGATTGGTGGCCGGTGAGGGCTCAGCGTCCGCCCGGACCCGCCGGCATCTCGAGCCCGTCGAGCAGCCCATCGACGACACCGTGGAAGCGGGTCCATGGCGCCTCGCGGTCGCTCTGGTTACGCACGATGATGGAATTGCCGGCGTAGAACTTCTCGTAGAGCATGTGGCGGCCGGCGAACTCGGAGCCGATCAGGTCCCACACGAGCTTGTAGAGCCTCATCCGCGCCGAGGCCTCCATCGACGGCGTCGCCCACCAGTCGTGGAACTGGCGGCTGAGCACGGGATCGTCCACGACGTCTATGCTCGCAGGCATCTGGAGCGCATTGCCGCCGACCAGCGTGCGGAGCGTATCGATGATCTCGTTGTGATGCTCCTGGCACCAGTTGAGCGCGGCGTACATGATCCGCCGGTTGTAGCAGGCATAGCCGTCGGGGAACCGCTCCCACGCCTCGATCTGGCCCTGCACCAGCCCGCCGATCGTGGCCTCGAGCGCGCAGAGCCGGCCGAGTGTCTCGCGCACCGGCGGCAAATGCTCGATGCCGTTCGCCTTGCAGATCCGACTCGACAGCCCGACGATCAGCGCCATCTTCGCCCAGAACCGCACGTTCGACTGATGGTTGGCGAAGCAGTTGGCGGGCGACTGGATGTAGATCGCGCGCGACGCGGTGCCGTTGTCGTGCACGAAGACGCGCTCCCACGGCACCTTGACGCGGTCGCAGACGACGACGCAGTCGGATTCGTCATAGCGGTAGCTCAGCGGATAGTCGACCTCGTGGCGCACGGTGCCTTCGACCGCCTGGCGCGCCCACAAGGAAAGCCCCGGCGTCGCGACCGGGACGGCGCAGGTGATGCTCTCCTTCTTCGCCTCCTCCGAGAGCGGTGTCAGATTGCCGATCCAGATCTCGTCGGCGAAGGCCGCGCCGGTCGCGAGCATCTTCATCCCCGAGATGAAGACCCCGGTGTCGTCCTCGCCGACGACCTTGAGCGTCGGGTCGGGGCGGTCCTGATTGGGAAAGAGGTGCTTGTCGCGGATGCCGGTCGGCGGGATGCAGGCGAAGACGGGATAGATGTCGTTGGCGCGCGCGAATGCGTAGTAGCGGCGCAAGTTGTCGCCATAGCCCGGGCCGACCTGGTCGAACACCGCCGGGTTCATCGCGAGGCCGGTGATCATGCCGGCGACGTGATCGGGCGAGCGGCCGAAGAGGCCGTAGGTCATGTCGGCGACCGCCTTGAGGCCCCGCGTGCGCCGCGCGAGGTCCTCACGCGTGCGGCAGCGGAGGTAGTAGATGCTGAAGCGGCCGCCGTCCTCCTCGAAGGTGAAGGTGTCCCGGTTGGCCGGATCGGCCTTCGCCTCATAGAGCCGCGCGACGGTCAGGGCAGCGTTGCGGAACGCGGGGTGACGGGTGACGTCCTCGACCCGCTCCTTGCCGAGATAGATGCGGCGCGCATCGCGGATCCGCTCCAAGCGCTCCTTGCCCGTCGTCAGCATGCCCGCCCGCTCCCTCGATCGTCTTCTGGCCGCACTATAACGTTAACGCCGGGAGCACGGGGAAGGCCGGCGCGCGTGACGCAAAGTGGGCGTCCGGCCCTTTCGTCGGGGCTCAGCGCCGTTTTCGGTCATTTTCACGCCCGTTTGTTGACACGGGCAGGCACTTCCCCGAGACTCCGACCCGGGTGGTTTCCTCTGTCCGGCACGTTGACCGTTCGTGCGGCCCGCCGGGGCCGGCCCGAGGTCGGTCGTTTCCGGATCGGATCGGGTGGCCGCCCGGCACGGGCGTCATCGATCGGAGTAGAGCCTTGCGTCGGTCCCTTTCGTCGAGCCGTGGTTGGGCCGCGCTGGTCGGCGCGAGCCTGTTGATTTCCTGCCAGCAGGGACCGACCGGCCAGACGGTCCGCACCGATCCCGGCGATCCCTGCGGCTACGCCCGCCAGCCATTGGCCGAGACCGGTGCCGCGCTGGCGCGGGCACTGCCCGGTGGCGGGTCGGGCTATCTCGAGGCGAAGCGCCAGGAGACCCGGGCCACCACCGACCTCGCCGCGGCGATCGATGCCGATGCCCAGGCCGACGACGCGGAGATCGTGAAGGCGGGCAACGCGCTCGCGACGCTCACCCGCTGTCGGCAGGACCAGATCAACACCGTGGGCGCCGCCTTGCAGCGGCGCGAGATCGGGCAGGGCGATGCGCGCGGCCGCTACCAGGCGATCGCCGGCGCGCTCGACCAGGACGCGACGATGATGGCGGCGGTCGTCGACCGGGCCAATGCCCGCGCGGAAACCTACCTCACCGCCCGCGCCAGCGCGCTCGGCGAGCCGGTCGCCAACCGCAACAACCCCGCGCCGCAGGCCGGCGGGACCTATATCGTGAAGAATGCCGCGAACCTCCGCGGCCAACCGGCGATCACGGCGCCGATCGTCGGCCGGCTCTCGGCCGGACAGACGGTCGCGGTGACCGGACGAAGCGCCGACGGCAAGTGGCTCGCCGTTCAGGGCCTGTCGGGGACAGCCTTCGTCTCGGCGTCGCTGCTCGCGCCGACCTCGCGCGCCGAGGCGCGCCGTCGCCCGCAACCGCGCCATTTGACCGAGCAGTTCGCCGCCAATACCCGCGACGCCGCCGACCGCCTGGAGCGCTTCCGCGGCCTCAAGCGCGAGGTCGACGCGCGCGCCGTCGAGCCCGGCGGGCCGACCAGCTAGATCTTATCCGGCGACGCGGACGCCGGATTGCCGGCGCGCGCGGCGACCCGTGACGCCTCGAAACCGGCATCTGGTCGCGCGGGAGCGGAACCCGCGTCGGAACGCTAGGCCCCTGCGTAGACCGCGAGCGCCGCGTCGAGCCCGGCATTGGGCGGCGCGCCATAGCCGCGGCGGCGGAGCACCGCGTCGAGCGCGACGAGGCACATCGCCACGCACTCGCGCGTGCTGGTATAGCCCATCGTGCCGATGCGCCAGATCTTTCCGTGCAGCGGCCCGAACGAGGTGCCGATCTCGATCCCGAACTGGGTGAGGAGATCGTGCCGCACCGCCTCGCCGTCGACACCGGCGGGGATATGGACGCCGGTGACGTTCGCCATCTTGTGCGCCGCATCGCCGAACACGCGGAGCCCCATCGCGGCGAGGCCGGCGACGAGCGCCTCTGAGGTGCGGCGATGACGCGCGAAGCGTCGGTCGAGCCCTTCGGCGAGCGCGATGCGGGCGCACTCGCGCGCGGCGTAGAGCATCGTCGTCGCCTCGGTATGATGGTTGAGCCGCTTGTCGCTCCAGTACTCCATCAGCATCGCGAGGTCGAAATAGTTCGAGGCGATGACCGGCCCGTCGCCGGCGGGCGCATCGGGGTCGCGGAGCCCCTGCTCGATGTGGCGGCGCCGCGCGATGCGATCGGCGAGGCGGTCGTTGAGGGTGAGCGGCGCCGAGCCGGGCGGGCCGGAGAGGCACTTCTGAAGCCCCGCGGTGCACGCATCGATCGACCACGCATCGACCGGCAGATCGACGCCGCCAAGCGTCGCGGTGGCGTCGACATAGAGGAGGACATCGTGGCGACGGCAGATCGCGCCGATCTCGGCGAGCGGTTGTGCCATCGTCGTCGAGGTGTCGCCATGGACGCAGGCGAGAAGCTTCGGCCGGACGCGCCGGATCGCGTCCTCGATCGCCTCGGGCAGGAAGACGCCGCCCCACTCGGTCTCGATCGCGTCGACCGTAGCGCCGACACGGCGACCGATCTCGCACAGGAGATGGCCGAATCGGCCGAAGATCGGGACCAGCATCCGGTCGCCCGGCTCGAGGACGGAGACCAGCACCGCCTCGATGCCGGCGCGCGCGGTGCCATCGACGAGGAACGTCCAGCGGTTCGCGGTCTGGAACACGCCGCGATAGAGCGCCATGGTCTCGGTCATGGCGGCGGTGAAGGCGGGGTCGAACTGGCCGAGCAGCGGCATCGCCATCGCGCGGAGAACACGCGGGTCCGCATCGACCGGTCCCGGCCCCATCAGGAGCCGGCGCGGCGGGATCGGTTCGGCACTCTCGGTCATGGCAACGGCCCCTCAGCTGCCGCGATAGGTGGTGTAGCCCCAGGGTGAGACGAGGAGGGGCACGTGATAATGGCCGTCCGGATCGGCGATGCCGAAACGGATGACGATGGTATCGAGGAAGGCGGGCGTCGGCAGGCTCTTGCCGACGGCCCGGAAATACGCGCCCGCCTCGAACGCGAGCTCGTAGCATCCGGCGGCGAGCGCGTCATCGGCGAGGAGCGGTCCGTCGCAACGCCCGTCCGCATTGGTCGTGGTCGTGACGAGGAGCATCCGCCGCTCGCCGTCGATCCGGTGCAGCGCGAGCCGCATGCCGGCCGCGGGACGGCCGTCGGCGGTGTCGAGCACATGCGTCGTTAACCGTCCCATCGCGCCGCTCTCACTCGGTTTTCGCGCCCTGGCGGATCCAGGCGCCGATCATGTCGCGTTCCTCGGGCGTCATGCCGGTCGAGTTGCCGATCGGCATCGCGACCGAGGCGACCGAGGTCGCCCAGATGCGGTCGCGATGGCGCCTGATCTGGTCCGGATTGTCGAGGCGGACGTTCTTGGGCGGCGTCTTGAAGTCCGGATTCGTCGGCGCTGCCGCGTGACAGTTGACGCACCGCTTGTCGACGATCTCCTTGACCTCGGCGAAGGTGACCGGCGCCGTCGCGCCGCCGCCCGCGGCCATGTCGCCGCCAGGCGGGGCCGTCGCGATCATGACGGCGATGAAGAGCGCGACACCGGCCGGGATCGGCCACCACGCGATACGTCTGGCGTTCTTGAGATTGAACCAGTGGCGGATCACCGCGCCGACCGCGAACAGCGCGAGCAGGATCGCCCAGTTATGCTTGTGACCATAGGTGCCGGGATAATGGGCCGACAGCATCACGAACACGACCGGCAATGTCAGGTAGTTGTTGTGCACCGAGCGCTGCTTGGCACGCTTGCCGAGCGTCGCGTCGGGCTCGGTGCCGGCCTTGCGCGCGTTCACGAGCTGGCGCTGCGCCGGAATGATCCGCATCCAGACATTGGCCACCATGATGGTGCCGATCAGGGCGCCGACATGCATATAGGCGGCGCGGCCGGCGAGGAGCTGTGTCAGCGCGATCGAGATTGCGCAGAGGAGGACGATGCCGATGACGGCGGACCAGACACCCTTCTGCGCGAGGGCGGATGTGTAAAGCGCGTCATACACCACCCACGATATGACGAGCGCGCCGAGACCGATCAGGATCGCGGTCGACTTCGGGATGTCGAGAATGTCCGGGTCGACCATGAACGAGGCCGAGCCGAGATAGTAGATGACGACGAGGAGGAGGAAGCCCGTGATCCAGGTGAAGGCCGCCTCCCACTTGAACCAGTGGAGCGTCTTCGGGAGTTCCTCCGGCGCGACCGCGATCTTGTCGACGACGTAGAACCCGCCCGAATGGACCATCCAGAGCTCGCCCTCGACGCCCTTCTTCGGCACGGCCGGCGGCTCGAGATGGCTGTCGAGCCACATGAAATAGAACGAGGCGCCGATCCACGCGATGCCCGTGATGACATGCGCCCAGCGTAGCGCGAGGCTCAGCCAGTCGGCGAGAGTGGGATCGAGGGTCATCCGGCGGTGGGCCTCGTCACGGTTCGCGGATCAGCGCGGCCAGGCGGAGTGCCGCGATCCGCTTGATGTTGGCGAGCGCCTCGCGCCGTTCGGCGTCGGCATCATGGGCGAGGCGCCGCTCGAATGCATCGAGGATAGAGGCTTTCGTATGATCGCGCACGGCGACGATGAAGGGGAACCCGAACCGGCGACGATAGGCATCGTTCAGCCGGTGGAAGCGTTCGAACTCCGCATCGCTCAGCCGGTCGAGGCCGGCGCTCGTCTGCTCGGCGGTCGAGTGCGCCCCGAGCGTGCCCGACCGCGCCGCGCACCCGGCGAGATCGGGATGCGCGCGGATCAGCGCGAGCTGGGTGTCCGCTCCCGCATTGGCGACGACCGCGGCCATGGCGGCCTCGAGCGCGGCGCGGTCGGCGAACGGACGCGCCGACGAGACACTGTCGGCGACCCACGGCGAATGCTCATAGATCGCACCCAGCGTCGCCACGAAGGCGGCGCGGTCCATGGCGTTGATCTCGGCGAGCCGCATCGATCCCGCCTCAGGCCGCGGCGTTCCGCCCCGACCGGAACGCCCAGTGCACGACGCGGCTCTCGAAATAGGCGAAGATCGCGTACATGACGATGCCCTCGATCGCGAGCGCGACGAGACCGGCGAAGACGAGCGGCATCTGGAAGTTCGAGCCCGCCTGGAGCATCAGGTGGCCGATGCCGGCATTGGCGCCGACGGTCTCGGAGACGACGGCCCCGACGAAGGCGAGGGTGATCGCGACCTTGAGCGATCCGAAGAAATAAGGCTGCGAGCGCGGGATGCCGACCTTGAGCATGATGTCGAGCTTCTTCGCGCCGAGCGCGCGAAGGACGTCCTCGAGCTCGGGCTCCGTCGTCGCGATCCCGGTCGCGACGTTGACCACGATCGGGAAGAACGAGATCAGGAAGGCGGTCAGGATCGCCGGCACTTCGCCGATCCCGAACCAGATGATCAGGATCGGGACGACCGCGACCTTGGGGATCGAGTTGAAGCCGACCATGACCGGGTAGAGACCGCTATAGATGAAACGCGACCAGCCGACGACGATGCCGCAGACCAGGCCGAACACGACCGCGATCCCGAAGCCGACCAGCGTCGTCCACAGCGTGACGGCGGAATTGCGCAGGATCGGTCGCCAGTAGATGACGAAGGCCTCGGCGATCGCGCTCGGCGCCGGCAGGACGAAGGGATCGACCCGGAAGAGCCGGCACGCGAGCTCCCAGAGAAGGATCGAGGCCGCGGTGAAGGCCCACGGCGCGATCCGTTCCCACTGCCGTTCGCTGATCATTGCCGGCGGACGGTCGCGATCTGGTCGCGGAGCTCGTGGACGATGTCGACGAAGGCGGGCTCGTAGCAGACCGAAAGCTCGCGCGGCCGCGCGAGGTCGATCCGCCGCGTCGTGACGATCCGCCCCGGGCGCGCGCTCATGACGTGGATCGTGTCGGCGAGAAAGACCGCCTCGCGGAGGTCGTGGGTGACGAGGATGACCGTGAAGCGGTGCTTCTCCCAGAGGTCGCGCAGCACGCACCAGAGCTCTTCGCGCGTAAAGGCATCGAGCGCGGCGAAGGGCTCGTCGAGCATCAGGAGCGCCGGCTGGTGGATGAGCGCGCGGCAGAGCGAGGCGCGCTGCTGCATGCCGCCCGAGAGCTCCCAGGGGTAGCGGTCGCCGAAGCCGCCGAGCCCGACGGTCGCGAGGAGCTCCTCCGCCATCGTCTTGTAGCGCGCATGCTCGGCGCGGAACCGGCCGCGATGCGGCTCGACGATCTCCATCGGCAGGAGCACGTTGTCGATCGTTCGCCGCCACGGCAGGAGCGTCGGGTTCTGGAACGCCATGCCGGCGATCTTGAGCGGACCGTCGACGACCGCGCCCTCGACCGCGACGCGGCCACGCTGCGGGCGCACCAGCCCGGTGACGAGCTTCATCAGGGTCGACTTGCCGCAACCCGACGGTCCGACCACGGCGGCGAACTCGCCCTTGCCGACGCTGAGCGAGGTGCCCTGGAGGGCGAGCACCCCGCCGTTCTCGCCGCGATAGGTGAGCTCGACGTCCTCGATGTCGACAAATCCCGCCACGGCGGCGCCGTCCGGCTCGTCGGCAGCCGTCCGTACGCGCCTAGTGCACCATCCGCTCGGACTGCGGCGGCAGGAAGCGCGTGTCGAAGACGTCGCTCGCCTTGGGCTTGGCCTTGAAGTCGTAGGTGACCGCGATCTGCTCGATCGATCGCGACAGACGCGCCATGTCGACGCTGCCGAAGCCGTTCGCCTTCACCCACGGCGTCAGCACATTGTCGTTGATCGCCATCTTGAGCCGGTCGAGCTCGATCTTCTCATCGCCGATCTCGTTCCGCTTGATGACGCTCTTCACCGCGCTCGCCGGGTCCTTGATCGTGTCCCTGACGCCCCTGATCGTCGCGCGCACGAAGCCTTCGACCGCCTTGGGGTTGGCCCTTGCGAAGTCGGGGTTGACCATCACGGCGTTGCCGTAGAGCACGAGGCCATAGTCCGACATCAGGAGCACCTTGATGTCCTGGTCGGCGACGCCGCGCGACTTGAGATTGAAGAACGACGAGAACGAGAACCCGGTAATTGCGTCGACCTCGCCCGAGGCGAGCATCGGCTCGCGCACCGGGAAGCCGACATTCTTGACGTTGACCTTGCTCGCGTCGATCCCGTTCTCCTGCACGAACGCCTTCCATTGCGCGAAAGCGCCGTCTGGCGCCGGGGCGCCGAGGACGCGGCCCTCGAGGTCCTTGGGCTTCGTGATGCCGGTCTTGCGCAGCGTGACGATCGCGAAGGGGGGCGCGTCGTAGATCATCGCAACGCCCTTCACCGCCTTGTCGGGATTCTGGTCGATGAACTTGATCAGGGAATTGATGTCGGCGAAGCCGAGCGGATAGGTCCCGCTCGCCACGCGCGTGATGCCCTGGACAGAGCCCTGGCCGGAATCGATCGTCACGTCGAGCCCTTCGGCCTTGTAATAGCCCTTGTCGACCGCGACGAAGAACGGCGCGGAGGGCCCCTCGAACTTCCAGTCGAGGGCGAACTTGATATCGGTCTGGGCGTCGGACTTGCTCGCGAGCGCGAGGCTCGCGACGAGGGCGGCCGCGAGGGCGGGCGGGGCGGATAGCTTCATGGGGCGTCGTCTCCGTGATGCGGTGGGCGGGCGCCGTGGCGCGGCCGGCGTGACGGCGCGCCTCGCACGGGGCCCTGACGCTGCGGGGTCACACAAACGCGATGCCGGTACAGGGGAACGCTTCGGGCCGAGTGATTAGCGCGTCCGGCGCGGTCCGTCCACTGGCGGCTGCGCGGCCGCGCTGCGGCTTCATGCCGCTCGATAGGGGTGGACGGCCTGCCAGTGGCGGGCGATGTCGATCCGCCGGCACAGCCAGACCCGGTCGTGGCGGGCCAGGTGGTCGAGGAACCGGGCGAGGCCGGCGGTCCGGCCGGGCCGGCCAACCAGCCGGCAATGGAGACCGATCGACATCATGCGCGGCCGATCCAGGCCCTCGGCATAGAGCGTATCGAAGCTGTCGCGAAGATAGGCGAAGAACTGATCGCCACTGTTGAAGCCCTGCGCGGTCGCGAAACGCATGTCGTTGGCATCGAGCGTGTAGGGCACGACGAGCTGCGGCCGGCCGCAAGTCGTGTCCCAGTAGGGGAGATCGTCGCCGTAGCCGTCGGCGTCATAGACGAAGCTGCCGTCCTCGACCACGAGGCGGCGTGTATTCGGGCTGGTCCGCCCGGTATACCAGCCGTCGGGCCGGGCGCCGGTCATCCGGGTGTGGATCGCGATCGCGCGCCGCATGTGGTCGCGCTCGGTCGCCTCGTTGACGTGCTGGTAGTCGATCCAGCGCCAGCCGTGGCTCGCGACCTCCCAGCCCGCCGCCATCATGGCCGCGACCGCCTCGGGATTGCGCGCCATCGCCATCGCGACCCCGAACACCGTGACCGGCACGTTTCGTGCAACGAACAGTCGGTGGAGCCGCCAGAATCCGGCGCGGCTTCCGTACTCGTAGAGGCTTTCCATGTTCATGTGCCGCGCGCCGGCGATCGGGGAGGCACCGACGATTTCGGATAGGAACGCCTCCGACGCGGGGTCGCCGTGGAGGATCGCGTTCTCGCCGCCCTCCTCGTAGTTGATCACGAACTGGACGGCGATGCGGGCGCTGCCGGGCCAACGGGCCTCGGGCGGCGTGGCGCCATAGCCCACCATGTCGCGTGGATAGTCGTCGTCGGTCATCGGGTCTCCGGATAGCGTGGTGGTCGGGGACGAATGACGCAACGATAGGGGCGCGACCGGCGAAGCGCCAGCGGCGCCGCGTCGGGATCAGCCGGTCACCGCCGCGCGTGGCCGCGCGACGACGCGAGCGCGGGGGAAGACGAGGGTGGCGACCGTCCCGTGGCCGAGACTGCTCTCGAGTTCGAGCGTGCCGTCGTGGGCCTGCATGAAGGCTTTCACGATCGCGAGCCCGAGGCCGGTCCCGGAGCGGTTGCGGATCATCGGGTGATCGCCGCGCTGGAACGGCTCGGCGAGCACGGCGAGCGTCTCGGCGGCGATCCCTGCGCCGGTGTCCTCGATCGAAATGCGCATCGCCCCGCGACGGTCGAGCGCGGTGCGCGTAACGATCCATCCGCCGGACGGCGTGGACTCGATCGCGTTGTTGAGGAGGTTGAGGAGCGCCTGTCGGACGAGGCGCGGATCGCCGCGGAGGCCCGGTGTCTCGGGCGGGATCTCGGGCACGAGCGTGACGCCTCGGTCGGCGGCGAGCGTCTGGACCATGCGAAAGGCGGACGCGACCAGCACCCCGACGTCGAACAGCGCGTCCTCGATCTTGACCGAGCCGGTCTCCACCTGCGCCACGTCGAGAAGGTCGTCGATCAGCTGCAGGAGAAACCGGGCGCTCTCGTGGATGTTGTCGACATAGTCGGCGTAGCGGGGGTTCTCGATCGCACCGAACGTGCGCCGGCGGATCAGCTCGGAGAAGCCGATGATCGCGTTGAGCGGCGTCCTGAGCTCGTGGCTCACATTGGCGAGGAAGGCGGATTTCGCGGTACTGGCGAGCTCGGCCCGACGCTGCGAGGCGTCGAGCTCCGCCTCGCGCCGCTTGGCGGCATCGATGTTCACGAGAAAGCTGACGAGGCCTTCTTCGCGCGTCCGTTGCGCGCGCACCGACCACCAGCGACCGTCCTCGTTGAGGCGATCCATCGGTGGCGGCGGGTTGTCGAACTCGGCGATCTGGCGTACGATCCACGCCTCCGGTTCCTCGAGCGCCGACCCCGGCGCGTTGCGCGCGGCGATCATCGCGCGAAGGCACTCGGCATAAGCCGTGCCGGCGCCGATCTCCTCATGCGCGCTGCCGAACAGGCGGCGATAGGCACTGTTGCAGAGGACGAGCCGGCGATCGCGGTCGTAGAGGGCGAAGGCGTCCTCGACGCGCTCGATCGCATCCTCGAGCCGCTGCCGCGCCCGCTGCGCGAGGTCCTCGGCGACACGTCGCGCGGTGAGGTCGTGGAGCACGACGACGAACATCGTCTCGCCGTGGTCGACCATCTCGGTGACGGCGATGTCGACGGGGATGGCGCTGCGTCCGGTCCGGAGGAGGAGCCGCTCGCCGGGCGAGCCCGACCGCGAGATCGCGACGAGCGGCGCGACGGTGTCGAGCGGCGGCATGTCGGGCGGGTCGGGTTCGAGATGATCGACGAGCGCGGTGCCGATGAGCGACGCGGCGGGCCGATCGAACAACGTGGAAGCGGCCGCGTTGGCGGTCGCGATCCGGCCGCGCGCATCGACCGAGAGAATGGTGTCGAACGATGCCTCGACGATGCCGTGCATCAGGGCATCGCGCCGGCCGATCTGGCGCTGGTGGAGAAGCCGGAGCCGTTCTTCCTGGCGGTAGCCGGCGAGCCCGAGAAGACAGGTGACCGCGATGACCGAGAGCGCCGGAAACGTGGCGTCGAGGATGGCGCGCTGACCGAGGAGGGCCGCGCCGGCGACGGCGGCGATCAGGGTGAGGATCACGGCGAGGAGTAGAATCTGAACCCGGAGCCGGCGCCCTGGCGCGAGCGCGATCAGGAGGATGCCGCCGAGCAGCGCCATCGCGAGCTCCACCACCGTCGCCGCGGCCGTCCGTGACAGAAGCCGGTCGCCCAGGATGCCTTCGATCAACTCGGCGTGGAGCTTGACGCCGGGCGCCGCGATGCGCCGCGGCCCGAGATAGAGATCGGCGAGCGCGGCCGCCGACGAGCCGATGAGGACGATGCGCCCCGCGAGACGGGCGGGATCGACGCTGCCGTCGAGCACGCGATGCGCGGGCACGGTCTCCACACTGCGGCCGAACGGGACCCAGATGCGACCATCGGGATCGACCGGGATCGTCCGCCCCTGGATCGTGAGGCCGACCGGTGTCCCGTTGCCATCGACGTGGAGGAGAAGGCCGCGCGCGCCGAGCGAGACCCGGACCACCTCGACCGCGAACCCAAGTTGCAGCGTCTCGCCGACACGGACGACGGCGGGCACGCGACGGACGACACCATCGGAATCGAGGAAGGTCGTGAAGACGCCGGCGCCCACGGCGGCCTGCTCGATGACGTCGACGTTGCGGACCAGGGTCGGGATGTCGGAGAGCCCGGTGACGATGCCGGGCGTATAGAGGGTCTGGTCGGGCGAAAGGACGGCGATGCGGCTCTGCGGCGGGCGGTCGTCGGCGCCGCGTCCGGTCGCGGGCGCGCGCGAGCCGTGGCCGAGGACGACGCGGCTCGCCATGATCGAGCGGGCGAAGACCTCGTCGTTGTCAGGGAGACGCCGGAGCGCATCGGCGGCGGCGGCGTCGGGAACGCAGTCGGCGAGACGATGCGGCGACAGGCGGTCGGGGTCGGCGAACAGGACGTCGAACCCGATCACCTGGGTGCCGGCGCGGGTCAAGGCGTCGACGAGCGCGGCCATCCGGTCGCGGGGCCACGGCCACTGGCCCACCGCGCCGAGCGAGGCATCGTCGATATCGACGACCGTCACCGGTCCCGGCGCATCGTCGCGATCGATCACGGCGTGATAGCGATCGAAACTCCAGGTCCGCACGATCTCGATCAGCAGCGGATCGAACAGACGGAGGGCGAGGAGGCCCGCGAGAAGCGCGATCGCGGCGAGGCGAAGTCTGCGGCGCGGCCCCCGAACGTCGATCGTTTCGGGATGCGGAGCCGAGCCGTGTCGCGTCAGCGGATCGAGAGCTCGACACGGCGATTTCTCGGCTCGGGGACGTTATCGGCCGTCGGGATGAGCGGATCGCGCTCGCCGAACGAGCGCACCTCGACGCGCTGTCTCTCGATCCCGAGGGCATAGAGCGCTTCCGCCACGACCGCGGCGCGCGCCCGCGCGAGGCGTTCGTTGATCTCGCTCGACCAGACGCGATCGGTATGGCCGATCACCGTGATCTCGACCGCCGGACGGCGTCGCGCATCCTTGAGCGCGCGCGGTAGAAGACGGCGGGAGTCCTCGGTCAGCCTGTCCGTCCCGGTCTCGAAATAGAGGAGGATCGTCGCGGGCGGGATCGGCTGCGCATCGAGCGCGGCGGCGAAGACGCGCCTCACTGTCCCTTCATCGAGCCGCACGGCGCCGCCCGGGCCGTCGGCGCCGGCGATCCCGCCCTGGAGCGGGCGGTCGAGCGCGGTCCGCGTCGATCCCGTCCCGACCGAGACGCTGCCGGTCGTGCCATCGAGGTTCTCGAGCAGCACCACGAGCGTCCGGCGCAGACCGCGACGCACCGCCTCGATGGCGCGCTCGAACCGGTCGCGGCAATAGGCGATGTCGTCGGGCTGGTGCCCTTCTTCCTCCTCCTCGATCCAGCAGTCGAACGACGCGACGGCATCGGCGGCATCGCGATGGGCGAGCGCGGCGGCGCCGTCGTCGAGGGCGGCGACGAGAGCGGCCCGCCGTTCGGCGAGGAACGCGCGGCGCGCGGCGGGAAGATCGCGCGCCGACACCGGCTCCGGATCACCGGTCTCGCCCCGGGCCGCCGCGATCGCGCGGGCGAAGAAGCGCTCCGAATCGGCGAAATCGTAGCGTTCGAACTCGTAGCCCGAGAATTCGAGATAGTACCCGGCGAGCGCGCGGTGAAAATCGGACGGCGCCGCATCGACGCGGACGCGCTCCGGCTCCGGCTTGAAGGCGCACGCGGCGGCGAGCTGCGCGAGCGACACGGCGAGGAGAGCGGTGCGGGGGCGGATCGCTCTCATTCCGCGCCCCTGCCGGTTACCCGGGGACGCGGATCGCGACCCGCGTACCGCGGACGGCAACCTCGCCCCCCGGCGTCTCGATGCGCACCTTGTTGGGGGCGAGGCGGGCGATCCGTCCGGAAATATAGGTGACGGCGCCGCGGAGCACTGTGCCGACGAAGCCGAGGACGCCGCGCTCCGGCTCGAACCGGAACTCGCAGACGACGAAGGCCGCATTATTGCCGAGCGTCAGCATCGCGCCGTCGCTGAGCGTGACCCCGACCGAACCGTCGGATCCGGTCTCGAGCCGGTCGGTGATGAAGATCGCGACACCCGCGGAGGCCGGTAGCCGGTTGTCGGCTCGCACGACATACGCCGCGCCAACCACGGTCTTGACCATGCCGATCGGACGGTCCTCGGCGGCGCCGGGTTGCGCGGCGAGAAGCATCGCGAGCAATACGGCGACGGCACAATTGCGCAAATAAACCACCCTGCGCGAGGCAGAATTCCTCAGCGTCCCCGTGAGCCCCGCCGATAGTACTAGAAGAATCCCCCATCGACCGCCATGGTCGCGCACGCAATGTTTACCGATGATTTGTACCGAATTCGGCGCCCGTCAGACGATCGCGTGATCGGTCCTTCGCCCGGATCCGCGGGCACGATGGAGCGCGCGCGCCTCGTCATGGTTGGAATTCCAACCGCCCGCGTTAGGATTGGACCGCGCTAGGTTTGGCCCGCGCTGAGTTTGGCCCGTGCTGAGTTTGGATTGCGACTAGACTTCGCCCGTTCCCTCCCGATGGTAGTGGAGAAAGAACCCTGATGATCGGCGTCGAGCTCGTCGTCGTACTCGCCCTAATCGTCCTCAACGGATTCCTCGCACTGTCCGAATTCGCCATGGTCGCGTCGCGACGGGCGCGCTTGCAGTCGCTCGCTGCGGCCGGTCGCCGCGGCGCCGCCGACGCGATGCGGCTCGCCGAGGACCCGGGCCGATTCCTGTCGACGGTGCAGATCGGGATCACGCTGGTCGGCGTCCTGGCGGGCGCCTATTCCGGCGCGACGCTGGCACAGCGCCTCGATGAGGCGCTCGAGGGGGCCGGTCTGTCGCCGTCGGTCGCCGAGCCGCTCGCCTATGCGCTCGTCGTGACGGGGATCACCTATCTATCGCTCGTGTTCGGCGAGCTGGTGCCGAAGCGTCTCGCGCTCGTCGACGCCGAGCGGATCGGCTCGTTCGTCGCGCGTCCGATGCTCGTCCTGTCCCGCATCGCGGCGCCCTTCGTCACCGTCCTCGATCTCTCGACCCGGGCCTGTCTCAAGCTGATCGGCGCCTATGACCGCGCGCCGCGCAAGATCACCGACGAGGAGATCAAGGCGCTGATCGCCGAGGCCGAGAGCACCGGCGCGGTCGAGCCGATGGAAAAGGAGATGATCTCGGGCGTGATGCGCCTCGCCGAGCGGTCGGTCCGCGCCATCATGACGCCGCGGCCGGAGGTGAGCTGGATCGACCTGGACGCCTCTGCCGACGAGATCCGTGCCACGCTGACCGCGAGCCGGTTCTCCAAGCTCCCGGTCGGCCGCGGCACCATCGACGAGGTCGTCGGCGTCGTCCGCTCGAAGGACGTGATGGATGCGATGCTCAACGGTCGCCGTTTCGATCTCGGCGCCCTCACGCGGAAGGCGCCTGTCGTCAACGACTGGATGGACGCGATCGATCTCCTCGAGCTGCTCAGAAGCTCGGAGGTGCACATGGCGCTCGTGGTCGACGAATATGGGTCACTCCAGGGCATCGTCACCGCGACCGACATCCTGACGAGCATCGTCGGCGCGTTCCACGAGCCGGGCGAGGCGTTCGAGCATCCGGCGTTGCGTCGCGAGGACGGGTCGTGGCTGTTCGACGGCGCGCTGCCCTCGGACGAGATGGCCGAGCGCCTCGCGATCACGATGCCCGAGGATCACGACTATCACACGGTCGCGGGCTTCGTCCTGTCGCAGACCGGCCACGTGCCGCGGCTCGGCGATCGTGTGCGGTGGCAGGGCTGGGAGTTCGAGGTCATCGACATGGATGGCCGCCGCGTCGACAAGGTGCTGGCGTCGCGATTGGACGGCTGAGCGATCAGGAGATCGGCGGCGGCCCCCCCCCCCCCCCCCCCCCCCGTTACCGAACATGGCGCCGAACATAGAGCCAGGCGACGACGGCGAGCGTGGCGGCGATCCCGGCCGGGTCGGTGTGGGCGAGCTCGACGCCGGCGACCGAGCGCACGATCGCATTCACGAGGCTGGTGAACACGATCATCAGGCCCGAGACCGCGAGGACGACGCGCACGAGGATGCCGAGCCGGCCGAACAGCCAGCCCTGCGCCGCGATGCCGAGCGCGATGATGCCGAGCGCCGTCGTGAGCGAGATCCACACGATGTCGATGATGCCGCCGCCTTTGGGGACATTCATCAGGAGCCCGATGCCGAGCGGGTCCATCACGAAGACGAACGGCACGAGGAACGCAGGGAGCGTGTATTTCCACGCCTGCAACGTCGTCCAGTACGGATCGCCGCCGGTAATCGCCGCGGCCGCGAAGGGTGACAGCGCGGTCGGCGGCGACACCTCCGAGAGGACGGCATAGTAGAAGATGAACATATGCGCGGCGTAGTCGGGAACGCCGAGCTGGATCAGCGCCGGCGCGGCGATCACCGCGCAGATGATGTAGGACGCGGTGACCGGCACCGCGAGGCCGACGATCCAGACGATCAACGCCGTATAGAGAGCGGTGAGGAGGAGGCTGCCGCCGGCATATTGGATCGCGATCGCGCTGAATTTCAGCCCGAGGCCGGTGAGCGTGACGATGCCGACGATGATGCCGGCCGCGGCACAGGTCGCGGCGGTGCCGAGAACCCCGATCGTGCCGTTGCCGAGCGCCTCGAACAGCCGTTTGGGATAGAGCGCGCTGTCGCGGCGGAGATAGCTCACCGCGATCGCGAGCACCGTCGCCCAGAACACCGAGAGCACGGGCGTGAACCCGAGCAGCATGAACACGATGATCGAGACGAGCGAGGTGAAGTGGAAGCCATACTGGCGCGTGAGCGCCCAGAGGCTCTGGCGCACGATCCCTGCATGTTCGGTCGAGCCGAACTTTCCGGCGTCGAGCTCGACCATCACGAACAGCCCGAGGTAATAGAGGCAGGTCGGGATCGCCGCCATCCAGATCACCTCGAGATAGGAGATCTTGAGGAACTCGGCGATCAGGAACGCGGCGGCGCCGAGCACGGGCGGCGACAGGATCGCGCCCATGCCGCCGGCGGCGAGAAGCCCGCCCGCGTCGTTCCGGCCGTAGCCTGCCTTCGCGAGCATCGGATAGGCGACCGAGCCGAGCGTCACCGTGGTCGCGACGCCCGATCCCGACGGCCCGCCGAGCAGGAACGAGGCGCACACGATCGAGCGGCCGGCGCTCGATGGGCGCCCGCCCATCGCGGAGAACGAGAAGTCGATGAAGAACTTGCCCGCCCCCGAGTACTGCAGGATCGCGCCGAAGATCGTGAACAGGATGATCAGGCTCGACGAGACATCGACCGCGGAGCCGAATATCCCCTCGAGCGTCATGAAGAGATGGCCGACCAGCCGGCCGATGTCATAGCCGCGATGCGTCCACGGCGGCGGCAGATGCGGCCCGAACAGGCCATAGGCGATGAAGGCGAGCGCGACGACCGGCATGATCCACCCGGTCGATCGTCGGGTCGCTTCGAGGACCAGCGCGATGAACACGATCCCGACGATCTGGTCGGTCTGGTTGGGGAGCGTGTTGCGGTCGGTGAAATCGTCGCCACCGTCGATCATGTAGACGACGACCGCGACGGCGAGGCAGGCGGCGATGACATCGAACCACGCGATCCGGTCGCGTCGCCGCGGGATCGGCGGGTAGAGAAGAAAGATCAGCACCAGGATGATCGCGACGTGCACCGGGCGCAGCAACTGGGTCGGCACGATCCCGTAGGCGGCATAGAGATGGAAGAGCGACGCCGCGACCGCGAGGCCGCCGATCACCCAGGCGAGCCAGCCCTTCAGGC
>Ga0194132_10001869_pt1 | contig 41418 bp, 32 predicted proteins | sample TA2KigOf80mmetaG_FD_148612 | JGI IMG/M metagenome (GOLD analysis project Ga0194132, IMG submission 148612) | Freshwater microbial communities from Lake Tanganyika, Tanzania - TA2015054 Kigoma Offshore 80m | ecosystem: Environmental > Aquatic > Freshwater > Lake | place: Tanzania: Lake...
CCCCGGTGGCAGCCCTGGCCAGTGTCCACTGCGCCGCGGCCACGGAGAACTTTCTGGTGCTGGAGAACCACTCGGTGGACGTGCCCTGGTGGAGCCGGCTGGTGACGGGCCTGCCCGATCCCCTCATCCAGGACGGCCACATCGCGGTGCCCGAGAAGCCGGGTCTGGGTTTTGACGGGCTCAACGAGGAGCTGATCCGCCAGCACCCCGACCCCAAGGACCCGGGGTACTTTGAGCCCACCGACCAGTGGAACGAGGAACGGGCCCACGAGCGGTTGTGGAGTTGAGAGTGGGTTTGCCGCGGGGCGGGCCGTTGGCCCGCCCCGCTCTTTTTGTTTCAGACCCCGAAGACCCGGGCAGTGTTGGCGCCCAGGATGAGTTCCAGGTCCTTTACGCCCAGACCGGGGATGGTGCGGACGATCTCGAGATTCTGGCGGTAGGTCAGCCCTCGGCTGGAGGGGGGCCAGTCGGTCCCCCACAGCAGCTTTTCGGGCCCCAGCCCTTCGAGCACCCTGGCAAAGGTTTTCATGGCCTGCGGACAGCGTATATCCCAGGGGGTCTCGGCGATGGCGTAGAAGGCCGAGGCTTTGACAAAAACATTGGCCAAGGTCGCAGCCTCGAAGAGCCCGCCGCATTGGGGATCGGCAGGGGGGGATTTGCCCACCAGGCCGAAGTGGTTCATAACAAACTTGATCTGCGGATAGCGCCTGGCCAGGGCGAAGAAGGCCTTGTAGCTGGGTGGGGTGACGTGCAGGTTACTCACCAGTCCGGTGTCGGCAAAGGCCGCCCACACCCCCTCATAGGAGGGTTCCAGCATCCAGTCCAGGGGGGACTTGGCCGGGTAGCAACTGATGGCCACGGCTCCCAACTCCTCCCGCGCCCGGCGGATGCGCTCCGGGGCCTCGGGCTGGTCCAGGGGCACGTCGGCCATGACCGCCAGACGGTCGGGATGCTGCCTGGCCCAGGCGGCGCACTCCTCGTTGTTGCGCGGCGAGAAAGGCGCCACCACCGGCAGCATCAGGGCCTTCTCCACCCCGCACTCGTCCATCAGCTTGAGCAGGCGGTCGTAGCGGCCCGTGTCCTCGAAAGGGGCCATGGGGGTGTAGTTGTCCAGCACATGGACGTGGGCGTCGATGATGCGCACCGCCATCCTCTTCTCAGTACTCCAGATCGTCCATGTCGACGGTCTTCTTCCACGCCTCGAACTCGGCGGTCATGGTCTCGGTCCAGGCCCGGTCGATCTCCCCTGGGGTGTACTTGCCCTCGCGCAGGCACCACTTGCCCCAGTAGTCGCGCAGCCGGGTGCTCTCGGACTGCTCCACCACGTCCTTGGCCAGGTGGGGGGGGATGAAGACCAGACCCGAGGAGGTGCCCAGCACCACATCGCCGGGCATGACCGTCACCTGGCCGATACGCACCGGGCCGTTGATCTCGGTGATGGTGACATTGGCGATGCCGGTGGGATCGATGCCTCGGCAGAAGACGTTGATGGGCAGCTTGCGCACCCGCTGGGTGTCGCGGATGCCCCCGTCGCAGACCAGGCCGGTGCCGCCGGTCTTGGAGGCGATGGAGGTGCCCAGATTGTCGCCGATGAAGGTGCCGTCGGTGATCTTGCCGAAGAGTTCGATCACCAGCACATCGCCCTTGACCAGGGTGTCGATGACCCAGGAGTTCTGACCGCCGATGCGGTTGTTGGCCTTGCCCTCTTCGTTGATCACGTCGTTGAGGTCTGGCCGGGTGGGCACGAAGCGGGCGGTGACAGCCCGTCCGGAGAGGGTCTGCTCGGGGTGGAGGATCAACCAGTTGCCCTCGTACTGGATGCGGTACCCGTGCCCGTGCAGGGTGCCCCAGGCCTCCTCGGTGGTGACCTTCTTCATCCTTTCGACGATATCGTCGGCCACCCTGGGCCGTCCGTCGGGAAACCGCTCACCGCTGTAGGCGGCGGTGTATTCGAGAATGCGCTGGCGCGAGACCAATTCCATAGGGGGGGCTTCCTCCTGAGTTGGTGGCGTGGGGTCGATGGCGACGGCAGTGCAATATTGGCGAAACCCCGGCCCGCGTCAAGGGAGATTGACCCCGGGTCCACAATTCCTTATTGATAGCTGCGCCATGACCTTCCAGCCCTCCCCCCCGCGCCGGGGCGTCACCCCCCGCGCCCTGGCCCTCGGCGGTACCGGGTGCCTGGCCATTGCCATCGGCGAGCCCTACGGGGTGCTGGTACTGCGCGGCTCCCCCCTGGCGGCGGATTTCTCGGCCGGAGCGGCGCTCTTCCTGCTCTTCCTCTTCAGCCTCTTGCTCAACCCCCTGCTGCGCTTCCTGCGACTGCGGCCCTTTGCGGCCGGCGAACTGGCCTGCGCCTACGTGATGATGGGCATAGCCGCGGCCATCCCCTCTTGGGGTTTCACCATGAATCTCATCCCCCTGATGGGGGGTTTCTTCTACTACGCCACCCCGGAGAACGGCTGGCTGCTCCAGATCCTGCCCCACCTGCCCCCTTGGCTGGTGCCCAAGGACCCGACGGCCACCTGGAAGCTCTTTGAGGGTGGGGCCAGGGAGGAGGGACTGCCCTGGGACACCTGGCTGCCCCCGCTGCTGGCCTGGAGCCTGTTCATCGTCTCCCTCTACTTCGTCACCCTCTGCCTGCTGGTCATCCTGCGCCGGCAGTGGATGGAGCAGGAGAAGCTGCTCTTCCCCCTGGCCATCCTGCCCCTCGAACTGAGTGCCCAGGAGGAACCCGGCCGCCTGCCACCCCTGCTGCGCAACCCCCTCACCTGGCTGGGGGTAGCCCTGCCGGCCCTGGTCAATTCCATCAATGCCCTGCACGCCTATTACAGTTACATCCCCTCCATCTCCCTCAGCAGTTCCCTGCCCCTGCTGCGCAACTCCGTCTGGCTCAACTTCACCCCCCGTTTCGAAGTGATCGGCCTCTCCTACCTGCTCAGCCTCGACGTCTCCTTCGGGGTGTGGTTCTTCGCGCTGCTGGCCCACCTGCACACCGGGGTGGAAAGGCTGGTGGGCTGGAGCATCGGGCCGACGCAGCCCTTCTCCGATCCGGCCACCCCCAGCGTGGCCCACCTATCCCTGGGGGCCCTTTTCTTCCTGGTGGGGGCCTGTTTCTGGAACGCCCGCGGCCACCTGCGCCAGGTGGGCCGCCGGGTCCTGGGCAAGCCGGCGGCCCTGGAGGAGGGCGGGGAACTGGTTTCCTACCGGGTGGCGGCCCTGGGCTCTCTGGGTGGTTCTCTCCTGTGCTGCCTGTGGCTGCTGGCCGCGGGCCTCAACCTGGGCACGGCCTTGGTATTCTACTTCTCCTCGCTGGTGATCTTCGTGGGCCTGGCCCGCATCATCTCCCAGACCGGCCTGGCCTATGGCCGGGCCACGGTGGCAGCCCCTATCTTCACCGCCAATGCCCTGGGCAGCGCCGCGGTGGGCGGAGCCGGACTGACCACCCTGGGCCTCAACTTCGCCTGGTCGGCCGATATCCGCACCTTTGTCATGGCCTCGGCGGCTACCGGCCTCAAGGTGGCCAGAGAGACGGGACTCCAGCCCCGCCGGCTCTTCTGGGCCGCGCTGCTGGCCATCGTCCTCACCCTGGCCGGCTCGGCCTGGGCGGTGCTGCGCCTGGCCTATACCTATGGGGGCATCAACCTGGTGGGCTGGCAGTTCATCGGCCTGCCTACCTTTGCCGGCGACTGGATCACCCAGAACCTCAACAACCCCAGCCCCCCTCAGTGGTGGCACCTGAGCTATGGGGGCATCGGCGCGGGGATGATGGGCCTGCTCACCTGGATCAAGGGCCGGTATGTGGGCTTCCCCCTGCATCCCATCGGCCTGACCCTGGGCCTGACCCATCCCATCTACCATGTCTGGTTTTCGGTGGCGGTGGCTTGGCTCATCAAGGCGTTGATCCTGAAGTACGGCGGGGCCCGGCTCTACCTGCGGCTCCGGCCCTTCTTCCTGGGTCTGACCCTGGGGGCCTTTGGCTCGGCGGGGGCCTGGCTGCTGATCGACTACTGCACCGGGATGTCGGGCAATGTCTTCACCTTGGGATGACAGGGATTGCCGGCCCGGCCAAATTGTCAAATTTGTTTTGTATCCGGCCCCAGGCGACGTATCTTCTGTTGTCCTCTCACCAAGACAAAGGTGCCGATGATCTGGCAGCGGTCACTGTGCTTGTTACTGGGTGCGGCCCTCCTCGCCCTGGCCGCCCCGGCCTCCTCCCAGATGCTGGTCCTCGACCTGGACCCCGATCCGGGAGATCAGGGACAGCGCGAGGCCGCGGTGAACCCCCAGACCCAGCGGGCCTTGGTGCAGTTGCACCTGGCCCAGGCTCCCCCCTTTGCCAACTGGACGGCCCAACTGAGCTTTGACCCGGCCTTGGCCCGCTTTGTCGAGGGCAGCCTGAAACCCGGCAGCCTCTTCCCCGACCAGCAGCTCCAATCAGCCCTTCCGGCCGATGGAATGCTGGTCCTGTCCGGGGCCCAACCCGAAGCCCATCTGGTCAGCGGGGAGGGGGAACTGGCCCAGTTCGAGCTTGTGTTCCAGCCAGGAGTGATAGGGGCGGTGCGGATCTGGGTCAGCGCCCTGCGGCTGGAGGGACCTGAGTGGTCCACCGAGGTGCCCGTCGAGGCCGAGGCCCTGCTGGTGGCCGCCCCCCCCGCCGAAGCCGGGCCCGAACTGCTGGGCCTGGCCGGAGCCGAGGCCCGGAGTCATTTGCTTTCACAACGGGCCTGCGCCGGCTGCGACCTGCGGCGACAGGACCTGGCCCAGCTCGATTTGCAGGAGGTGGATCTGCGGCAGGCCCAACTTCAGGAGACCACCTTGGTCAAGGCCGACCTGCGCGGCGCCGATCTGCGCGGGGTGCAGTTGAACGGCGCCTCGCTCCTGCAAGCCGACCTGCGCGGGGTCCGGCTCCAGAGCGCCCAACTCAAGGACGCCCGCCTGGGCGGGGCCAAGCTCCAGGGCGCCGACTTCACCGGGGCCAACCTGGATACCCTCGACCTACAGGGGGTGAACCTTGCCGGGGCCCTCTGGATCGACGGCCGCATCTGCGGCTCAGGCTCCTTTGGGCGCTGCCGCTAGCCCAGCCCCCTCAGTACCCCAGCTCCAGGGGCAGATCGCCCCCCTCCTCCTCGCCTTCCTCCTCCCAGCCCGGCCCCACCCCGCTCCCCCTGCCGCAATAGGCGCGGAACTCGCAGGCGGCGCAGCGCTGCGGGTCCTCGGTCATGGCAAAGGCGTCCGGGTTCTCCAACCCTGATAGTTGGCCCACCAGGGACTCGATGCGGCTGCGGGCCTGCTGGTGCGCCTCCTCCCCGTGGCGCCGCCACAGGGGGGCCTGGGGCTTTTCGGCGTGCCAGTAGCACAGCGAAACCTGTTCGGGGAGCAGGGTCCGACCTTGGCTCAGGGCCGCCCCCCCCTCACAAGCGGCAAAGCAGTAGACGAGGGTCTGCCAGCTCTCCAGGAAATCCCGGTTCCCACTGCCGGTTTTCCAGTCCACGATACACACCTCCTCCGGCCCGACCACCACCTTGTCGAAGCGCGCCCGCAGCCACCACGCCCCCAGGGGCACCCATAACTCCAGTTCCAGGTACACCTCGCCTTTGGGCACCCCCTGGGGAGGATGGCACAGGAAATGGTCCCACCAGCGGGACAGAACCGGGTCGCCGCTGGCCTGCACCTGGGCCTCAACCGGCAGTCCGAGGTGGTGCTGCACGGCGAGGTGGTGGAAGAGACGGCCCCGGTCGGCCCCCCGCTCCAGGGCCAACCCTGCCGGGTCCGCGGCCCCCGGCCAGTTGAGGCGGCGCAGGTACTTCAGGTAGAAACGGCGGGGGCAGCCCTCCCCGGTGGCCAGGCTGGCCTGGCTGAAGCGGAAGCCTGCGGGCAGGAGTCCCATGCTCAACCCCTTTCTCCGGCAGGGCGCTGGTACAGGGTCCGCAACACCTGGAAGATCGGCGCCGGGGCCGCGGGTCGGATCCGCGCCCCGGCCGGCACCTCGCGGCTCCAACTGAGGGCCAAAAAGCGCCTCGCCCTGGTGATGCCCACATAGAGCAGCCGCAGCCTCTCGGCGATGATCTCGGCATGGGCCTGGTCCGTGGCCGAAAGCCCGCCCCCCTCCCCCTCGCCGGCCAGGTCCAGCAGTGCCGCCCTGGCCTCGGCCGCGGGGTCCCCCCCCAAAAAGTCGCGCTCCCCCACGAAATAGTCTTCGAGGGCGTGGGGAAACCAACGGCCGTCCACCCCCACCAGGTACACCAGGTCCCACTCCAGGCCCTTGGCTTTGTGCATGGTGGTAAGGGTGATCCGGCCTGGCCTCGGCTCGTACCCCTCCCCCTCCTCGCTCAGGCCGCCCTTGCCCTCCCCAAGCTCCCGGGTCAGATCGGGCAAACGCCAGTCCTCGTGCTGCTCGGCGCGGCTGCGCAGATAGGCGGCCAATTTCTGGGCCCGGCCCAATTCCTCCTCCCCCAGGAGATCCTGAGCCACGGTCAGTACCAGTTGGTCCACCGGGAGCCAGGCCGCCCGCAGCCAGCGCTCGAGGCCGGCGGCGAGGTGCTCGATCTCCCCCAGGTCGGCACTGGTCAGTTCCCCCACCGGGGGCAGGGCCGCGGCGGGGGAGGCGCCGGCCTCGGGGAAGAGCAGGGCCTCGGGCCTGTAGCAACTGCGCAGCAGGGCGGCCACCTGCTGGACCTTTCCCCCCTGCCGGTCTGGGGGCCAGCAGGGCCGCACGGCCTGGTACGCCTGTTCCAGGCAGGCCCGCCGCAGGGGATCGGCCAGGAAGCCCAGCACCCCGCCCAAGGTATCGGCGATGCGGCGCGAGGCCCGGCCGCTCTGCAGCAGTTCGTCGAACTCGGCGCCGCTCTCCCGCAAATACTCCCCCAGTTCGTATCCCAGCCGGTTGGTGGGCACCAGGATGCTGAGGGTGCATTCGGGATGAGCCTGGACAAAGAGGCGGGCCCGGCGCACCACGTCGGCGAACTCCTCGTGCTGGTTGTTGTACTCGCGGAAGGCCACCTCGCTGGCGCTGTCGGGGGGATTCAGCTGCGGGTCTCCGGGGCCGGCGGGCTGGATCTTTTGCGGCCTGAAGGCCAGTTGGCGCACTGCTTCAAGGGGATGGCGCCTACAGGTCCACTCGACCAGCCCGTTGGCCAGCCCCAGGATGCGCGGGGCGCAGCGGCCCGAGACCGCCATCTCGATGGCCTGCACCCCTTCTCTTTCGAGGAAACGGCGCAGGAAACGCGGGTCCGCGGCGGTGAAGGTGCTCATGATCGCCTGATTGGGGTCGCCGACCCGGACCCAGTTCCCCCCCTCCCCGGCCAGCAGGCCCAGCAGGGCCTCCTGCAGGGGCACGCTGTCCTGGGCCTCGTCCTCCAGCACCACCGGCCAGCGCCGCCGCAGGCGCAGGACCAGGTCGGGATTCTCCTCCAGGAGGTCCACGGCCATCCACACCAGGTCGTCGAAGTCCAGGGCCCCGATGGTGGTCAACTGCTGCTGGTACAATTCGTAGATCTGGGCGCCGATGCGCAGGAACTGATTCCCCCCTCCCCCCACCAGCCCCAGGAGCGCCTCTGGACCGAGCCGGCGGTTCTTGGCCGCCCCCACCACCGTGCGCGTCAGTTGGAGGGCCAGACGCTGCCATTCCCGCTCCCATGCCTCCCCGAAGTACTCGTCCGGGCCCAGCCGGCCCCAGATCCGCGCGTTCTGGCCGTTCCACAGGCGCACCGCCTTGTCGAGGAGATGGCTACTGGCCCGTTCGTCGAGGATTTGGAAATCCGCCCCCACCCCGGCCAGAGCCGGGTAGGTGCGGACCAACCCATAGGCGAGGCTGTGCAAGGTGCGCACCTCGCAGCCGTTCATCAGGCGGGACCGGCCCTCCAGACCAGCACGGATGTAATTGCGCAGATGCTCCACTGCCGCGTTCTGGTAGGTGACCACCAGCACCTTGCCCCTGGCCGGCAGCCCCCTAACCACCAGTTGGGCGGCCAGGGCGGCGATGGTGGTGGTCTTGCCGCTGCCGGGAACCGCCGAGACCCCCATCAAGCCTCCCTGGTAGGCGAGGATCTGCCGCTGGCCAGGCCTCGGGGCAAAGCCGCTCATGGCACCCCCTCCTGCAGCACCTGCTGCACCGCCTCCAGCAAGGGGCTTTCCTGTAACTGGCCGCCCGACTCCAGTTCGCTGGCGCACAGGAAGATCCCCTCCCGGCAGCGCAGGGCCAGGCCGCGGACCAGCCGGTACAACACCGTGTTTCTGGCCCCCTCGTCCGCCTCCAGGGTCCAGCGCCGAGATGGGTCCCAGGCCCGTGACAGGATGTGGGGATTGGTCAGCAACTGCTGGGGGGGTTCCCACCAGCGGGGCGAGCCGATGTCGAGCCAGAACTGGTAGCGGGCCTGGTGACCGCTCAGGAGATAGGTGTGGACCGGGGCCACCAGGGCGATGGAGTCCGGGGCAGCCTCCACGTCGAGTCCGGCCAGGTACTGGGCGGCCACCACCCCCGAGCGCACCATCTGCGCGTATCCCTGGCCCAGGGCCCTGCTCCCCAGCCCCAGGGCCGGCCCCACCTGCCGGAACCAGGTAGCCGAGGCGATCAGTTTGCTGTACAGAGCCGCCTCGTCGGGCTGCACCTGGGCAAGGGACAGCACCTCGGCAAAGAGCCGGCGCAGGAACTGGTCGATGGCCTCGGGGGCCCCCTGGGCCCGGTACCCTTCCAGCCAGCGGCGCAGCCCCTCGAAGCGGGCCAGCACCCCCTCCCCCAGTCGCGCCGACTCCCCCGGCTCCAGCAAGGCCGCGGGTCTGAACTCGCCCACCTCCTCGCCGTAGCCCAGGTGGACCAGCAGGGCGGCCCGCAGCGGGTCCAGGGGGGCCAGCGCCACCCCGAGGGCCTCGGCCACATCAAAGGCCGGCGGGGGCGGACCCCAATCTAGGTGCGCCAGGCGGGCCAGGGTCAGGCAGGCCCTGACTGCCGGCTCCTCCCGCAGGCTTTCATAGCGCCGCACCATTGCAAAGGGTACCTGCGCCGCCTTCAGGGCCTCGGCCAGGGCAAAACGCAGCACCCCGTCGGCGTGGGGGGCCACGATGGCGATCTGCCCAGGGGCCACCCCTTCCTGCACCAGGCGGCCCACCCCCTGGGCGGCCTTGGCGATCATGGCGGCTCGGTGCCGCTCCTCGATCAGCCCCAGCACGGCGCCATGGCCCTGGCCGGCAGGGGGCTCGCCCACCTCCACCTCAAGGGCCCGGCCCACTGCCCAGACAAAAGCCCGCAGGTCCTCGCCGCCCTCCTCGGGCAGCCGGACCACCTCCCCGCAGGCTCCCGCCAACCGCTCCACCCCGGAGGGATCCACCCCCAGAAAGACCCTGAGCCCGCCCCGGCGGTCCCCCGACAACAGCGCCGAATCGCAGAGGGGCAGCAGGCGCTGGGCCAGGTCCTGGGCCACGGGCACCATCTCCTCCACCTGTTCGACGAGCAGGTGCCGGTAGCGCTGGGCGAAATACTGCCAGAACTGAGGTTTTTCGACCAGATGGCGGTGGAAGACCTCGACGGTGAGGGAGAGGTCCAGCAGGCCGTGCTGGAGACAATGGCCCCGGAAGAGCTCGGCACATTGCTGGGCCTGGTCGAAGTAGCGCAGGCGCAGCTCCTCTCCAGCCCAGGTGCCCTTGAGCCGCTGGCCCACCTCTGACAGGGGATAGGCGTTGATGGCGGCTTTATTGAGGTTGTCCAGGAGTTGGGAGAGGATCTGCTGCCGGCGCAGGACCAGCCCCTCGAAGTACCCCTGGCTCAGCAGGGGCTCGATCAGGACCCCCATGAGGTACTGGGCAGTTTCGTAGGTCAGGAAAACCGGCGGCCGCTGCGGCGAGGCGAAACCCGCTTCCACTGCCACCAGGGGCCAGAAGAGGCGCACCAGGCGGCCAGCCAAACTGTAATAGGTGTTGAGTTCGACGGCGCCGAAGGGCCCCAGTTCAGAGCGGGAGAGAAGGTCCTGGTATTCCTCGCGGCCGGCCCGGTCCGGCAAGAGCACCAGCACCGAGTACCCTGGGACACCGGCGCTGAGCATCTGGCTCAGGCGCTGGGCGAGCAACTGTCGTTGCTGTGGGTCCGCAGGTCCTTCGACAAAACAGGTGTGGCGGGGATGGGGTTGGGAAAAATAGCTGGCGACTGCTGGGTGCATGGCCGCGCCTCCAGATCACCTTCTAGTTAGCGGGGCGGGAAGCACCATGTCAATAGGAGGGTCAATTCATTGAGGGACAGTCGAATAGATAGATGTATTGAGAGGTTATTTATTCATCCCACAGAAGATCTGCATCACCTCGGCGGCATCGGCGGCCTGGACCAGGCGCTGGCGCACCTCGTCCACCTGCACCAGGCGCGAGAGAGCCGCCAGGAGTTCCAGGTGCTGGGTCTGGTGCTTCTTGGGGGTGACCAGCAGGGCGATGAGTTGGATAGGTTGGCCGTCTGGGGCGCCAAACTCGATGCCCTGGCGGGAGATGCCGATGGCCAGGCACGGGGTTTTGATGGTGTCTTCGTGGACGTGGGGGATGGCCACTCCCTTGCCGATGCAGGTCCAGCCGTCCTGCTCGCGGCGCATCAGCTCGGTCAGTAGGGATTTGAAATCCGCGATCGCCGCGTCATCCTGCAGCACCCCGGCCAATTCGCGGATCGCATCCCGGTTGCGCCGGGATTCCAACCCCACCACGATCCGGTCTGCGGTCAGCAGACGCCCCCATTTGCCTCCCATCTGCCGGCACCTCCGGGCCTGAGCGTTGGAGGGGTATCCCGCAGCGCAAGGTAACCAACGCCCACTCCCCCGTCAAGGAAGCCCGCCGGGCAATCCTGCCTATTTGAGCAGCAACCCTTACTCGCCCCCCCTGCCCTGGCGGGCCCGGATCTGTGCCCTCAGACGGGGTAGTTCGGGGTTCCAGGGGTCCAGGGCCGCGGCGACCTCGGCACGGGACCACGCCTCTTCCAACTGGTTGCACCGCAATAAGATCAACGCAAGATTGAACTGAGTGCTGCGGGAGTCCCAGGCCCTGGCCCCCGCCTCGCGGTACGCCTCAAGGGCTTCGGCGGTATCGGCCTGGGCCAGCAGCGCTTCCCCCTGCATGAAGGCGTAGTTGGCCTGAAGCTTGCGCACCCAGGGGTCGGGATTTAACCCGGCAGCCGGTGGGATTGGCGGTACCTGGCCCAAACTGGGAGGGGATGCCTGGGTGCGCGGCCAGACTCGGTAACTCAGTCCCGCCGGAACCAGACGGAACCCTTCGGCCGGCAGGCGGCGGGCGTAGAGGTAATGCACCGGCCTGGAACCCTCCAGGAGTTGGACCTCGCGCTGGGCCCGCAGCCGCGCCTGCTGGAGGGGGTCCAGTTCGCGCTCGATCCCCTGCAAGAGGTCCCGCCCCCGGCCCATGCGATTGTATAAAGCAACGTCCGGGCGCAGACCTTCGAGCCGTTGGAGGTAGTCGAGGATGAAAGCCGCATCGTCCCCTTCGGCCAGCAGGATGGCATTTTCCGGTAAACCGCTCAGGATATCCACCCCATACTGGTGCGGGACCCAGACCCCGCTGCGGTCAACGGCAGACAGGTGGGTGAGGAACACCCCTCCGGCCACCCCCACCCCGGCCAGCCAAGCCACGCTGCGGGCTTTTCCCCACCGCTCCAACAAATCCTGAAGTCCCCAGGACAGGAGGAACGCCCCGGCCAGGACACTGAGCAGGAAGAACACCCCGATGCCGTTGGGGTCCCGGTGGTAGTTGAGGGCCACTACCAGATTGCAGACCAGCCCCCCCACTGTCAGCAGCCACAAATCCCGGTCGCGCCGCCGCCCTGCCCAGACCCCCCACAAGAGCAGGGGGACCAGGACGGGATGGAATTCGACCAGCATCTGCTCTCCCCAGCGCTGGAGGTTGAGCAGCATGGCGGCTGGGGGCAGCGAGAAGAAGGAATCCCGGTACAGAGCTCCATTGAGATGGTCCATCCATTGGCCGGCAGAATGTATTGTCCCCCAATGAAATGCATCTCCATCGCCATTGCGGATGAACAGGTAGATCACCGGGCTATACCCCAGGGCGAAACACCCCAGGCCCTTGAGGAGGAGACGCAGGTCGCCCCCAATCCGTCGCCTGTTAATCCACCACAACAGGGCCATTGCCGGCCACAGGAGCACCAGGCTCAGGTGCAGGGTCAGCCCCAGGCCCGCCAGGTAGGCCAGGAGAAGCCAGCACCGCTGCCCCTGCCCTTCTGCAGCCACCACCCCGGCCCACAGGAAGAGCACCGCACCCAGCATGGCCAGGCCATAGACCTCGGCGATCACTGCCTGGCTCCAGAAGGTACCGGTGAATCCAAATGCCAAGCTGGCGCCCAGGGCCAGGCCCGGGGAGAGGCCCCGCCGCTGTAAAAGCGCCCCCAACACCCCCACCGCCGCAGCGCTGCCCATTGCCGAGAAGGCGTTGACTTGGTACGCCGGGGAGCCTATGGGCAGGAGAGCGGCCAGGATGCGGCCCAGCAGACAGAAGAGAGGATATCCGGTGGGATGAGGGGTGCCCAGTCTGTAGGTGGCGCCGATCAACTCCCCTGCCCCTTCCACGTACACGCTCGGGCAGAGGGTAGCCAGGTACGCGGCCAGGCTCAGAGCGCCGGCCAGGAGGGGCACTCCCATGCCCCTCAATTTCCCAGGACGCGGCACCGTTCGAGGCTGGCCAGCCACACCGGCCCCTGGTGTACCATGGCGTGCACCAGGACAATGAGCAAGCCCTGGAGCGCCCATAGCCTGGCCTTGCCAGTGGGTTCCACCTCGGCGGATATCGGCGCAAAGGCGGCCCGCCGTAGCCCCCAGGCCAGCGCTCCGATGACCAGCACCATCAGGGCGCTGATCCAGGCACCGCGGCGGAAGCTGGAGGGCTCGTAGCGGAACACCACCTCCCGCTCCCCCGGACTCAGGGTCACGGCCCGAAAGACGTGGTTGGCCTGGAGGATGGGCCGCTCACGACCCTCAACCAGGGCGTGCCACCCCGGATAGAAGGTGTCGGACAGCACCAGCAGCCCCCCCTGGCCACCTTCCACCCTTAGGCGCACCTCCTCTGGGGCATAGTGCTGCACCTGTACCTGAGCCGGCAGCTCGGCGGGGGGGTGCGGTAATTGGGGATCTACTTCGAGCAGCACTTCCCGGCGCGGGTCGAAACCCGGGTTCGTCAGCATCTCGAGGCGCTGGCGGGTGTCCCCCACCACCCTGTACCCAGCAACCAGGTAGGCCCGCGGCAAGGGGGTGTGATTCCGGTACACCTTCACCTCCCCTTCGGTCAGGGCTTCGAGGTTGCGGCCGCTCAGGGGCCGGCTGCTGAGCACGTACTGGACCCCCGCCAGGTCCATCACCCCAGGGTAGCAGCGCATGAACTCCCAGTGGCGCGAAAGGTGCAACGGGCTCCAGCCCGGCAAGACCCCAGCCAGGCCGTACAGGCTGGCCGTGTACATCCGCAGGGTCTGGGGATACTTTTGGTAGGAGCGCTGGTCCACTGCCCAGCCCCCATGCCAGTTATAGGCGGAGTTCTCTTCCGAGATCAGGCTGAGGAGGCGCGGGTCCATGCCGGCCTGGGGCTGGGCGTCCTGGCGGATGTGCGAAGCGGTTTCAGGCTCCCGCAGGTACACCTGGGGATCGAGCACCCCATTGAAGGAGGCGCCAAAGCTGAACAGGTCCAGGTACACCCCCCCTGCCGCCACCCAGGGGACAGCCCGCAGCCGCCATCCCCCCCGTCCCTGGCTGGAGGCGAGGGCGGCACCCAGCCCCAAGAGCACCAGGCAACGGGCCAGGTCGAAGCGCAATTCCCCCTGGTAGAGCAGCAGACCTACCAGTCGCTCCCCCCCCTGGTGGGAAAGCGCCCCCATCTCCCCCCACAGCACCTCCTTGTTGGTCCAGGCCGCGGCCAGGGCCAGGGCGGCGAGGAACCCGGCGGCCCACCAACTTCCCGCCCCCACCCGGCGGGGGGAGCGCAGCAGGTGGTCCAGGCCCAATCCGGCCAAAATGGCCACGGCCAGGGCCAGCCAGAGGAGGAAGCGGGAGGGGATGCGGAAGAACTTGAGCCCCGGAATTTCGTACAGCAGTGCAAAAACCTCCGTGTACCGCCCCAGGGCCAGCACCAGGGCCAGGCAGGCCAGGCCGCAGAAAAAGCAGGTGTACTGGTCACGCCTACGGCGCAGGGCGACCAGGCTCAGAAACAGGGGCAGCACCCCCATGTACGGGCAGAGCTGAATGAAGAACCCGTCCCGCTGGCCCCAGTACGAGCCAGAGGCGTCGTTGCCGAAGAGATTGGGCAGGAGGAGGGTCAGCAGCCGCTCCGGCGGCAGGGACATGCTGAGGAACTGCTCCAGGCCCAGGCCCTGCCCCCGCGACGAGACCTGCACCAGCTCGGCGGTAGGCAGGATCTGCACCGCGGCCAGGCCCAACCCCAGGGTGGGAACCCCGGCGGCGAACCACAGCACCGGCCCCCATCCCTGCCGCCAACCCCGGTACAGGGCGTAGAGGCTGCTGGCCCCCATCGAGTAGAGGGCGGCCTGGGGGTGCCCGGCCAGCCACTGCATCCCCACCACCACACCCGCCGCCAGCCCCAGGCGCCAGGCCCCCCGCCGAAAACCCAACTCCACCAGCAAGAGGCAGACGGGCAGCCAGGCGCAGGCGTCGAGGTAGTTGGGGGACATGGCCCGCACCACCAGGTACCCACTGCAACAATAGCTCAGGCCCCCGACCAAGGCGGCGACTGGCCGGCATTCCAAGGTGCGCAGGAACCCGTAGACCCCGGCCCCGGCCAGCCAAAAATGAAGAACAATATTGTAATTGAGCGCCGCGTAGGTGGGCAGCAGCAAGGCGGCGAGGAAATTGAAAGGGTAAAGGACCCCGGCCTGTCCCTCGGCAAAGAGTGGGAAACCGCAGTTGATCTGCGGTGCCCACAAGGGCAGCGACCCCTCCTTCAGGGCCCGGCTGAAGAAATCCCGGAAGGGGTAGTTCTGGATCATCATGTCCTGGACGAAGAAGGTGCCCTGCAACAGGGCCGCCTGCCAGAAAAAGCCCAGCACGGCCAGGCCGATCAGGCCCAGCATGGCCCCCTCCCCCTTCCAGCCCTTGAGGGTCATCACCGGCCCGTCAGCCCGGCGTTGGCGCCGAACCACTCGGCCAGGGCCTGGGAAGCCAGCTCGTGGCCGGCCGGGTTCCAGTGGCTGTCGCGGAAGTAGAGGGTGCGGGAACGACCTTCGAGGGCAAAGGCTGGGTGCAGGTCCAAAAAGGGGATGTCAAAGGTCTGGGCCAGGCCCTGGAGTTGGCGCTGGGGTTTCTGGAGATCGTACTCACCAGCCAGGCCGTGTAATTCGCGTTTCATCTTCCAGTCCTCTTCCTCGACCTGGAGCAGGGCCGGAACATAGACCAGCAGCAACCGGGCACCGGCCCCCTCGGCGCTGCGGGCGAAGGCGTCGAGCAGCCGGCCGGTCAAAGCCCATTGCTGGGCGCCCTCCTCCCCGGCCCCGTACAGCCCCTGGTAGTAGCGCTGCTGCTGTTGCACCGGAACCTCAGGGGCCAGCCCCTTGCGCGCCAGGGCCAACAGGTGCAGGTGCTGTTGTAGATACGCCCCCAGGCGCCAGTGCCAGGGCGCCGCCCCCTCCCCCCAGAATCCGGTCTTCTGCACCGGCACCCCCTGCAACTGGAGGCGGCCGGCGGGGTCTACCTGGAAATAGGGCTTGAATCCCCGTTCGGCCCCGATGCCCTGGCGGGCGGCGTTGTTCCACAGGTCGTTCCCATAGAAAAACACCACCACCCAGTCCGGCCGGTACTGGCGGCCCTGCTGCTCGAAGAGCAGCCATTCCTGGTCAGTCCCGTATCCGGCCACCCCGAAGTTGATCACCTCCACCCCGGCGAGGCGGCGCTGCAACCCCTCGCTCACCCGTTCCTCCTGCCCCACCCCCCACCCCTCGACAAAGGAGTCGCCAAAGCAGAGGAGGCGCTGCACCCCTGTGGCCGGCGCTGCGGCAAGTTCCCGGTCGCGCAGCCCCTCGCCGTTGATGCGGTACTCCACTGAAAACTCCGGGCTGACCAGCTGCCCCTGGGCCCCGGGGATATGCCGCCAACCCAACCGAGGGTCGAACTCCCAGACCGGGGGCCGCCGGTAGACCTGCGGGGCGGCCAGGCGCAGCACCCCTTCGCCGGCCAGCAGGCCGGCGCCCAGACCCAGCAGCAGCAACCATTTGTTGCTTCGCAACATCCCACTCCTATGCGCGTTCAGCCAAACTAGTTCCGCCCCCTCCGATTGTCAACTGGGTTCCGGGTTTCTATTATTTATGCCTCAGTTCCCTATCCCTCAGGATCTCGTCGATGAAACGCATCCTCGTCACTGGCGGCGCCGGCTTCATCGGCTCCACCACCGTGGACCACCTCCTCGCCAAAGGCTATGAGGTCCGGGTGATGGACAGCCTGCAGGAACGGGTCCACCCGCACGGCTGGCCCGCCTACCTGCCCCCACAGGTCGAGAAGCTCCAGGGCGACGTGCGCAACCGCCAGGACTGGCTGCGCGCCCTGGAGGGGGTGGAGGGGGTTTTCCACCTGGCCGCGTACCAGGACTACATGCCCGACTTCAGCACCTTCTTCCACGTCAATGCCACCAGCACCGCCCTGCTCTATGAACTGATCGTCGAACACCAGCTCCCGGTACAGAAGGTGGTCCTCGCCTCCTCTCAGGCGGTGTACGGCGAGGGCAAGTACCACTGCCCCGCCGACGGGGTGGTGTATCCCCCCAGCCGGCCGGCCGAGCAGTTGGACCGAGGGGAGTGGGAGCTGCGCTGTCCCGGGTGCGGCGGCCCCCTCCGTCACCTGCCCCTCACCGAGGACCAGGCCCATCCCCACACCGCGTACGGCATTTCCAAGTACACCCTCGAGCTGGCCGCCTTCAACCTGGGGCGCAAGTACGGTATCCCATCGGTGTGTATGCGTTATTCCATCGTGCAGGGGCCGCGCAATTCCTTCTACAACGCCTATTCGGGGATCTGCCGCATCTTCACCCTGCGGCTGCTGCACGACCAGCCCCCCGTCTGCTACGAGGACGGGCAGTCCCTGCGCGACTACGTGTACGTGGGGGACGTGGCCAGGGCCAACGTCCTGGTCATGGAGGACCCCCGTGCCGATTACCGCGCCTTCAATGTGGCCGGGCAGCGGGCCACCTCGGTCCTGGAATACGCCCGCCTGGCCGCCAGGGTCTGCGGCAAGGAACTCGAACCCCTGCTCAGTGGCGAGTACCGCTTTGGGGATACCCGCCACACCGTTTCGAACTGGGAGGCCCTGGGCGCCCTGGGCTGGCGGCCCGAGGTGCCCCTGGAGCAGGTGATCGCCGAATACGCCGACTGGGTCCAGGCCCAACCGGACCTAGGGGATTTCTACGCCCGCAGCGCCGCCCGGATGCGGGCGGCGAGTGTGCTGCGGCAGGCGAACCGATGAAGGCGATGGTCCTGGCAGCCGGCCGCGGCGCTCGGCTGCGGCCCCTGACTGATACCTGCCCCAAGCCCCTGCTGCCCCTGGGCGGCCGGCCCCTGCTCGAACACGCCATCGTGCTCTTGGCCAGGCACGGTTTCGACGAGGTGGCGGTCAACCTCTTCCACCTGCCCGAAAAGATTCGCTCCTATTTCGGGGACGGCAGCCGCTGGGGGGTGCACCTCACCTACTCGGTGGAGACGGAGTTGCAGGGCACGGCAGGGGCCCTGCGGTCCCTGCGCACCTTCTTCGACCAGCCCTTCCTGGTGTATTACGCCGACAACCTCACCAACATGGACCTGGGGGAATTCTGGAGTGCCCACCGCCGCGAGGGGGAGTTGGCCAGCATCGGCCTGCACCGCGAGGACGACCCCTGTCGCAGCGGTATCCTGCGTCTGGACCCTCGCGGCCGGGTGGTGGAGTTCATCGAGAAACCCCGCCCCGGGCAGGTATTCCCCGGCTACCAGATCAACTGCGGTATCTACGCCCTGGAGCCGGGGATCTTTGCCTGGATACCCGCCGAGGGGGCTTGGGACTTCGGCGCCGATCTCTTTCCCCGGATGCTGGCCGCCGGCCAACCCCTGTACGGCCATCCGCTGCAGGGCCATTTGTTGGCCAGCGACACCCCCGAGCGGTACGCCGCTGCCCAGGCGGCCATCGCCGCCGGCCGGTTCACCCTTCCCTGACGAGGATCTGTCTTGATAACCACCCGCGCCCCGCTGCGCATCCCCCTCGGAGGAGGGGGCACGGACCTGTCCTCCTACTATGAGCGGCACGGCGGTTTCGTACTCAGCGCCGGCATCGACAAGTACGTGTACATCCAACTCAACACCCTCAAGGTGGAGGACTTCATCCGGGTCAAGTACTCCCGCACCGAGAAGGTGGAGGAACCCGGCCAGATCGAGCACCCCCTGCTGCGCGAGGCCCTCAAGTACACCGGCATCCAGGGCGGCTTGGAGATCAGCGCTATGGCCGACGTGCCCGGCCGCACCGGCATGGGCTCCTCGGGGTCCTTCACCGTGGCGCTGCTGGCCGCCCTGCGGGCCCATCAGCGCCGCGAGCTTTCGCGCCGGGAACTGGCCGAGGAAGCCCACCGGGTCGAGGCCCAGCTCGCCTGCCAGCCCGCCGGCAAACACGACCACTACCTGGCCGCCTATGGCGGTCTGAGCTGCCTGGAGATCGCTCCCGACGGCCGGGTCGAGGTCTCGGCCCTCCAGTTGTCCAACCACACCCTCGAAGAGCTGCGCAACAGCATGGTGCTCTTCTTCACCGGCATCCAGCGCGAGAGCTTCGACATCCTCTCACAGCAGCAGCAGGACACCCAGCGGGGCGACACCCAGGTGGTCGAGAGCCTGCACGAGGTCAAGCGCATAGGCTACCAGGTCAAGGCCGCCCTCGAAGAGGGGGAACTCGACCGCTTCGGCCTGCTGCTCGACGAACACTGGCAGATGAAGAAGCGGCGCTCCGCCATGATGTCCAACCCGCGCATCGACGCCTGGTACGAGCAGGGGCGGCGGGCCGGGGCCCTGGGCGGCAAGATCCTGGGGGCCGGGGGCGGCGGATTCCTGATGTTCTACTGCCCCTCCCAACACCGCCTGGCCCTGCGCCAGCGCATGGCCGACGAGGGGCTGCGGGAGATGAACTTCCAGTTCGACCTCGAAGGCGCCAAGGTGCTGATGAACATCTGATGGCCGGGGAGCGATTCAACCTAGGGGAACTGGAAGTTTTCCACCTGCGCGCCAGCCGCTTCCGCCTGGACGGGGGCACCATGTTCGGGGTGGTGCCCCGGCCATTGTGGGAACGGGCCTCCCCTCCCGACGGGCGCAACCGGGTGGAGCTGGCCTGCAACTGCCTGCTGGTGCGCCAGCCCGGTCAGCTGACCCTGATCGACACCGGCTGCGGCCAGGACTGGACCCCCCGCGAGCAGGAGATTTTCGCCTTCGACCCCAACCACACCTTGCCCCTCGCCCTGGCCTCCCTAGGGGTCCGGCCCGAGGAGATCACCCGGGTGATCCTCACCCACCTCCATTTCGACCACGCCGGCGGGGCCATACGCGATCAGGGGGGTCTTCCGGTTCCCCTCTTTCCCCACGCCGCGCACCTGGTGCAGCGCCGCGAATGGGAGGACGCCCTCCAGGGGGTCAGCATCATGAAAAGCAGCTACCGCCCCGAGCGCCTACTGCCCCTGGAACAGGGCGGGCTCCTGCACCTGCTCGACGGCGACACCCGCCTGGACGGGGCCATCTCCCTCTTTGTCACCGGCGGCCACACCGCCGGCCACCAGGGGGTGCGCATCGCGGGGGGCGGGCGCATCCTGGTCTATCCGGGGGAACTCCTTCCCACCGCCGCCCACCTGCGGCTCCATTGGAACATGGCCTACGACATGTTCCCCTACCAGACCCTCCTGAGCAAACGCGCCTTCCTTGCCCAGGCCTTGGCCCAGAACTGGACCCTCGCCTGGAACCACGACCCGCACCGACGCTGGAGCAGGCTGGTGGAAAGGGCAGACGGACTGGAGGCCGAAGAGGTGGAAATCTGATTGCCTCCACCCCAGCTTTTTCCTATACTTGCAGGCACTCAAACCATGTACATGCCTCCAATGTCCCTCGAAGTCATCGATCTCACCGACGCCCACCGGCAACTGCTCGACAAACTCAGCGAGCTGGTTCCCGGCCTGGCCCCTGATTCACCCCAGAGCCTCCAGCGCATCTTCGGCTTGGGACTGATTGCTCTGACCATGCAGGTGACTACCAAGGCCAGGCAGCAGGACCAGAACGAACTGGTCGAGGAACTCGGGGCCCTGGCCAAGGCCGTCGCCGATTCCGAAGGCTGGTAACCACCGCAGATGCCGGCCTCCCCCACCCCCCGAGATTTGTTCAGCCTTGTAGACCAGGTCGCCCTGGTCACCGGCGGCAGCATGGGCCTGGGTTTGGCCATGGCCGAAGCCCTGGCCTCTGCCGGGGCCAGGGTGGTCATCACCAGCCGCCACCTCGACCAGTGCCGGCAGGCCGCCGCCTCGCTGGCCGAGAAAACCGGCGCCCAGGTGCGGGCCATTCAGGCCGATGTCAGTCAGCGGGAACAGGTCGAGGCTTCGGTGGACCAGGCCCTGGCCGAGTTCGGCCGCATCGACGTGCTGGTCAACAACGCCGGCATCAACATCCGCCAGCCGGTGGTGGACCTCAGCGACGAGGATTGGGAGGCGGTGCTCAGGATCAACCTTTATGGCCCCCTGTACTACTGCCGGGCCGTGGGCCGCCACATGATTGCCCGTCGCTACGGCCGGGTCATCAATCTGGGCTCCACCCTCTCCTTCATCTCCATCCCCCACCGCACCCCGTACGCGGCCAGTAAAGGAGGCCTCGTCCAGCTCACCCGCACCCTGGCGCTGGAGTGGGCGTCCCACGGCGTCACCGTCAACGCCATCTGCCCTGGCCCCTTTGCCACCCCCATCAACGAGGTCCTGCTGGCCGATCCCAAGGCAAGGCAGTCCATGCAGGAAAAGGTGCCGATGGGCCGCTGGGGCGATCCCTCCGAGCTGGCCACCGCGGTGCTCTACTTCGCCTCGCCGGCCTCAAGTTTCACCACCGGCTCGACGCTCTTCGTCGACGGAGGTTATACCTCGCAGTAGGACCGCACCGGTACCCTGATCCCTGAGATGGCTATTTCTCCTTTACACAGACGCTGGTTTCGGGATATATTAGCGCGAATTGTGAACCCCCACCCCTCTCCGCAGCCGCAGTGCTAGAGGTCATGCAGATGCTGTCGCCAGAGCTTTATATCCAGGGCCTGTCCATGCCAGGGGGCTTGGCCTTCGACGCAGACGAGCAGCTCTTCGTGGCCGAAACCCAGCAGGGCCGCATCCGGAAAATCGGCCCTCACGGCAAACCGATCCCCTTCGCCGCCACCGGCGGTAAACCCCTGGGCATCGCCTTCGACGACTCCAATGATCTCTTCGTCGCTGAGAAGGGCCGGCGGCATCTGTTGCTGATCTCCGCCGACGAAGCGGTCGAGGTCTACGCCCATCAGTGCAAGGGAAAGCGTTTCAACGGCCCGCAGGACCTGTGCTTCGGCCCCGCTGGGGATCTCATCTTCACCGACGTCGGCGAACAGGCCGGCGGTAGCATCTACAGCGTCGATATTGACGCCGAGGCCACCCAGTTGGCCGCGGGACTCGCCAATCCCACCGGGCTGGTGCTCTCCCAGGACGCTTCGAGCCTTTACGTCATCGAAGCTGGCCTCAACCGCATACTCATCCTGCCATTCGCGGAGGGGGGTACCCTGGGTGCCCCCCAGGTATTCATCCAGTTCGAGGAGGGGCACCCCCCCCGGGCCCTGCTCTTCGACGATAAAGGGCGACTATACATCACCCGCCCCGGCGCTGGACTGACCATCGCCGACCCCGATGGCCAGATCACCGCCCAGATCCCCATCCCTGGGGACGAGCCCACGGCCCTGGTCTTCGGCGGCCCGGATTTCGACGAGTTGTACATCGCCGAAGCCAGCAGCGGGTCCATCTACCGCCTGCGCACCGAGTCTCCGGGCCAGCGGCCTTTTGCCGGACCCCGTTCTATCTAACTTTTAGCTGGGATTCTCGCAGCAGGCGGCGGAAGGCCGCCCGAAAGAAGAGGCGGGCGCTGCGGGGAAAATGCCGTCTGAAGGCGATGCCCACCCAGGCCAGGCGGTCGGGGATCAGCCGGAAACGACCGCCCTCCACGGCGCGAAGGATGCGCTCCGCCACCTGGTCTGCCCCGCTGGCGGGCAAGCGGGAGAACCGGCCGGGCGGCCGGCCACTCACCAGGGCGAATTCGGTGTCCACCAGCCCCGGCTCCACCAGGGTCACCCCTACCCCGCTCCCCTGCAGTTCGCAGTCCAGGCTTTCGGCCAGGCCGTTGAGGGCGAACTTGGTGGCACAGTACACCGCATGTTCGGCGGCCGGCAACTCGCCCAGGACACTGGAGACAAAGACCAGGTGGCCGGGCCGGTGTCGCTTCAGTTGGGGCAGAAAGACCCGGGTGCAGTGGAGCGCCCCCCCCAGGTTGGTCGCCAGCACCCGATCCACCACCCCCGCCGGCAGGTCTTCGAGGCGACCGTGGGCCCCCCGGCCGGCGTTGTTGATCAGCACCTGGGCTCCCCCACATTCCTCTTCGACCCGCCGCCCAAGGCTTTCGACCTGGGCCAGATCCCCGATATCGGCCTGAACCACCAGTGGGGCAGGGCAGCCCGCCGCGCCGATCGCCGCCTCAAGGGCTTCGAGCCGCTCAAGACGCCGGGCCACAGCCACCACCCGCGCCCCGCGTCGGGCCGCCCCCAGGGCCAGGTGCCAGCCCAGGCCACTGCTGGCCCCGGTAACAACCACTACCACCCCGCTCAGCCGCGGCATTCCGCCTTCAGCGCTGGTCCCAGATGCCGGACTTGTTCTTGACCACGTAGCATTTGGCGCCTTTGATGATCGCCGGCACCAACTCCTGGCTCTGCGGGTCGCGCTTGGCCAGGAGGTGGCGCTCGGGATCATCGGGGTCGGGCATCACCTTCAGGGGGACCATGCGCCAGTTGGCCCCGACCTTCAGGCTGACCCGCCCCACCTGGGCGCCGCGGGCGATCTCTCTGGGGCTGAGTTCGAGGCTCTCCTTGACGTTGATCTCCTTCTCGCCCTCGGCGGCCTTGGCCGCCCTGGCCTGCTCCCGTCTCTCGGCGATCACCCGCTGCTCGACCCGCTCGATGATCCCTGCGCTCTTCTCCTCGATCTCCTGGACCTCGTCGGGGGTGATGTCGGGGTAGAGGACCCGCAGTCGCGACTTGAGGAACTTCTGCGCCTTGCCCCGCGCCGCTGCCAGGTCCTCGGTGGTCTTGTAGAACTCCTCGATGATCATGTTGATCTTGAGCAGCCTGATCTCCTTGCGGAAGGGCGACGGCTTGACCAGTCGGTTGATCAGCGCGATCAGGCAGAGCATGTCCGCCGCCGCCCGCACCCGCACCAGCTTGTCGGTGGCGTTGAGCCGGTTGGACATCTCCTCGCGGGACAGTTGCCGCAACTGCTCGATGAAACCGGGTTCCACGATAAGCCGTTCGATGCGCTGGTCCTGGCCCTTGCGCGACACCTGGTTGTAGGGCGGTAAACCGGCCACCATCATCCGCACCTCCCCGTCCTGACGGTCCATGATCCCCGAGAGCAGCTTCAATTGTTCAAAGTCCTCGATCAGGATGTTCGTAATCGGGGTGGGATCGAACTGCTCCTGCTCAGCGTTGGCGATCTCTTTGTAGGCGATGAGGAAGCGCAGGGCTGCGTCGTACTTGGGCTCGATCCGCTTGAGGGCGGCGAAGAGTTGCAGATAGGTCACGGCGTAATCAGTGACCGCCTTGAGCTTGCGGTCGAACTCGTAACGGGCATTTCCGGACAACACGCTGTTGCGGATCTTGCTCCCCTGGTCGCTTGTGATCTTGCCCGACTTCACCGCCCGGTCCACCTGGTGGACCTTGCTGAAGCGGTCCGCCTCCTCCCGGCTCAGTTGCCCCTGTGCAACGTAGGTTTCCAGGTTCTGGATGATACTGTCGAACTGCTGATTGCGGAGTTCCTCCTGGTACTGCTGCTCCTGCTGGTTGCGCTGATCGATCTCGGCTGCCGAGGGCTCGGGAGCTGGGCCGTTGAGGAAGATCTTGAGGTTCTCGGGCAGGTACTCCACCCGCTCGGTCTGGGCTCCGGCGAGTTGGTCGAGGCGCACGTTGCGCTTGGGCAGTGTCGCAGCCTTGCCGGCCACCTGGTTGGCGGCGATGCGCAGACATCGCTTGAGGTTGAGCTGGGCCGGCAGCACCTGCATCTGCGTCATCACCGCCTTCACCCGGTCGTGGCGGATGAGCTCGCGCAGGGCCTGGTGCCCTTGTTCCTGGAAGGTGACGATGTCCCAGTTGTTCTTGCGCACCCCTTCCATGAAGGCCTTGACCAGCCAGTTCTCCACCCCCAGCACCACCAGCACTTCGGGGTTGCGCTTGTTGATATCCTCGATGGTGGCGCTGAGCTGGACCCGCAGCTCCTCAACCGGCACCCCTACGTTGAGGAACTGGTACTCCTCCTCAAAGGCTTTGAGGAAATGGGCGTTGGAGACCAGGACCTCCCCGCTCTGCAGGCGCTCGGAAACCCTGGCCAGGAGCTGGTCGCGCAGCTGGCTGCTCAAAGGTTCAGCAGCAGGGGGTTTTTCGGGAACTGCCGGCTCTTCCATGGACCGATCCGCAGAGGATTAAATGGCGTAAGGATCAATATATTAATGCGGTGTTTTCTTTAAGGCAACAGGTATATCCCCGGCCAGCCCCATCCCGGTTCTTTATCAAAATGGGAATCCCCCGCAAAGAGGATTCCTGTTTTGATAATGTTATTTTCGGAAAACAACTTACCATTTATTATCCCCACACCCCTCCGCTGCGTTGAGGGATGGGTTTCCCATTTTGGCAATTCCCTCAATCCCAAGGTCGGGCCCAGGACGCGTCCATCCGCACGACTACCTGTTGTTTCTGTTTAATTTGCATGTTTACCTCCCCGCCTGGTACACTCTTTGCCCATAGAAGGGCATCACGCAACAACACAACCTACAGGAGCAAAGCCATGAAGACCAAGATCAAACCTCTGGCCGACCGCGTGCTGGTCAAGCGCCTCGACGCTGCCGAGGAGCAGAAGATCGGCGGCATCATCATCCCCGACACCGCCAAGGAAAAGCCGCAGGAGGCCGAAGTGGTCGCCGTGGGTCCGGGCCGCCTCGAAGACGGCAAGCGGGTCGCCCCCGAGGTCAAGAAGGGCGACAAGGTCCTGATCGGCAAATATTCGGGCACCGAGGTGAAACTCGACGGCGAGGATTACCTCATCATGCGCGAGGACGATATCCTGGCCGTCATCGACTGAGCCTTGCCCCCTGACATTGCGCACGACTAACAGAGGAATGGAGAACTATGGCAGCGAAACAAATCGCCTTTAAGGAAGAGGCGCGCGATAAGATCCTCTCCGGCGTCCAGCAGTTGAGCCGGGCGGTAAAGGTCACCCTGGGCCCCCGCGGCCGCAATGTGGTGATCGCCAAGAGCTGGGGCTCGCCCACCGTCACCAAGGACGGGGTGACCGTGGCCAAGGAGATCGAACTCCCCGATCCGTACGAGAACATGGGCGCCCAGATGGTGAAGGAGGTCGCCTCCAAGACCAGCGACGTGGCCGGCGACGGCACCACCACCGCCACCGTGCTGGCCGAGGCCATCTACACCCAGGGCCTCAAGGCCGTCACCTCTGGCTTCAACCCGATGGAAGTCAAGCGGGGCATCGACAAGGCCGTGACCCTGGTGGTCGAGAGCCTGGGCAACCAGAGCAAGAAGATCAAGGACCACAGCGAGATCGCCCAGATCGGCACCATCTCCGCCAACGGCGACAAGTTCATCGGCGACCTCATCGCCCAGGCCATGGACAAGGTGGGCAAGGACGGCACCATCACCGTCGAGGAGGCCAAGAGCACCGAGACCGTGCTCGACGTGGTCGAGGGCATGCAGTTCGACCGCGGCTACATCTCCCCCTACTTCGTCACCGACCAGGAGGCGATGGAGGCGGCCCTTGAAGACGCCTATCTGCTGATCAACGAGAAGAAGATCACCAACCTCAAGGACCTGCTGCCCCTGCTCGAAAAGATCGCCAAGACCGGCAAGCCCCTGCTGATCATCGCCGAGGAGGTCGAAGGCGAGGCCCTGGCCACCCTGGTGGTCAACAAGATCCGCGGCACCCTGCACGCCGCCGCGGTCAAGGCCCCCGGCTACGGCGACCGCCGCAAGGCCATGCTCCAGGACATCGCCGTGCTGACCGGCGGCACGGTAATCACCGAAGACCTGGGCATCTCCCTGGAGAGTGTACAGCTCTCCGATCTGGGCCGGGCCAAGCGGGTGGTCATCGAGAAGGAGAACACCACCATCGTCGAGGGCGCCGGCAAATCCTCCGAGATCAAGGGCCGGGTGGAGCAGATCCGCCGCCAGATCGACGAGACCACCTCGGACTACGACCGCGAGAAGCTGCAGGAGCGCCTGGCCAAGTTGGCCGGCGGGGTGGCGGTGATCCGCGTCGGCGCGGCCACCGAGACCGAAATGAAGGAGAAGAAGGCCCGGGTCGAGGACGCCCTGCACGCCACCCGCGCCGCGGTGGAGGAAGGCATCGTCCCCGGCGGCGGGGTGGCCCTGATTCGCGCCATCGCCAAGCTCGAAGGGATCAAGGGCGACAGCGAGGGCGAGACCATGGGCGTCAAGCTGGTCCGCCGCGCCCTCGAAGAACCCCTGCGCCAGATCGCCGTCAACGCCGGCTTCGAGGGGGCAGTGGTGGTCGAGAACGTCCAGGCCAAGAAGGGCAACTACGGCTTCAACGCCGCCTCCGAGGAGTACGGCGACCTGGTAGCCATGGGCATCATCGATCCGGCCAAGGTGGTGCGCTCCGCCCTAAGCAACGCCGCCAGCATCGCCTCGCTGCTCCTGACCACCGAGGCGATGGTCACCGAAGAGAAGGAAGAGAAGAAGGAAGCTGCCGGGGGGCACGCCCACCATCACCACCACTAGAGACCCCGGCAAGTGCAGTTCGCCAGGGCGGGGGCATCCTCCCCGCCCTGGTTTTATTTTTTCCGCAATCGTTTTGGCGGCGGGGCTTCGCCGCCCTGGTCGATCAACTCGGTCAACTGCACCCCGTAGTGTTCCCCCACCAGCACCAGTTTCCCGCGGCCGAGGAGTTTGCCATTGATCAGCAGGTCCACTGGTTCGTCGGCCATCTTGTCCCCCACCACCGTGGAGTGCTCGGCCAGGCTCGTCGCTTCCTCCAGGGTCAGTTCGGTGCGGCCCAGTTCCAGGGTGATCCGCACCTCCACCTCCCCCAAACCCACCAGCGGTGCCGGCCCGGCGGGGATCTCATTTCCGATGTTCCTCTTTTCGCTCATGGCTTGCTCTGCTTGATATGGGACCGGAAAAAAACTTAATTTTCCGCCGTCTTTCCTGTCAAACCCCGACGCGCCGGAGGAGTCTATGACCGCCAATCCCTTCTATGCCCGCCTGGGCGTGCGCACCTTCATCAACGCCCGAGGCACCATCACCACCATGGGCGGTTCGGTCATGCCCCCCCAGGTGGTCCAGGCCATGGCCGAAGCCTCGCGCAACTACGTCGCCCTGGAGGAGTTGCTCGACAAGGCCGGTGCCCGCATCGCCCAGCTTACCGGCGCCCCGGCGGCCCATATCTGCTCGGGCGCCGCCGGGGGCATGATGCTGGCCGGCGCCGCCTGTCTGACCGGACCCGACGAAGAGGCCATTCAGCGCCTGCCCCAGGTGGGGGACCGGCCCAGGGAGTTCGTCATCAGCCTGGTGGACAGCCACTACTACGTCCACCAGGGCTTTGAGCTGTGCGGGGGGAAACTGGTAAAGGTCGGCACGGACCGGCAGGTGAAGGTCGAGGACTACGCCGGAGCCCTGGGTCCCCGCACCGCGGCGGTGGTCTTCTTCCTGGGGTCGCAGCCCTACGAGCAACTGGTCGAATTGGTGCCAGTGGCAAAAAAGGCCGGGGTGCCGGTGATCGTCGACGCCGCGGCCCAACTGCCCCCCCGCTCCTACCTGCGCGACCTGCCCGCCCTGGGCGTGGACCTGGCGGTGTTCAGCGGCGGTAAGGGGCTCTTCGGCCCTCAGTCCACCGGACTGATCCTGGGCCGGCCCGAACTGGTCCGCGCCTGTGCCCTCAACAGCAGCCCCCATTCGGCCATCGGCCGCGGGATGAAGGTGGGTAAGGAGGAGATCGCCGGCCTGCTCACCGCCGTCGAACTCTTCATGTCCCAGGACGAGGAGGCGGTGATCCGCAACTGGGAGGCGCGCTGCCGCACTATCGGCCAGGTCGCCGAGCAGGTCCCCGGGCTGCGGGCCGAGTACCTGCCCCCCTTTGCCAACAAGTTCCCCCCGGCCTCTCCCCTGGTGGTCCTCCACTTCTCCCCCGCCGCGCCTCGCACGGGCAGCCAGGTCCTGGCGGCCCTGGCCGAGGGGGAACCGGCCATCGAAGCCTCTGGCTCGGATCAGGCCATCTACTTCGGACCCCAGACCCTCCAGGAGGGGGAGGCCGAGATCATCGCCGACCGGCTGCGCCGATTCCTGACGGCCTGAACAATCCTCCATCCAAGGAGCAGGACATGGCCACCGAGGACAAGACCGTTCTCACCCCCGCTCAGGTCGATGAGGAACTGCGCAGCCTGGAGGGCTGGAGCCGGAGCGAGAACGTGATCCACCGCGCCTTCGTGTTCCGGAACTTCCGCGACCTCACCAGCTTCCTCAACCACCTGACCCAGACCATCACCAGCCAGAACCACCACCCGGACTTTAGCCTCAACACCGGGATGCGGATGGTCTGGGTGGCCCTCACCACCTACAGCGAGAAGGCCCTCACCCGCTCTGACCTCACCTTCGCCCGCACCCTCAACACTTGGAAACCCGGGGCTTGAAAAAGCCCCCCCACCTGTCGCTGCGGGGGCCAGCAGCAGCGGGGAGATGACCCCGGAGACCTATCGCGGGGAGCGGTTGGGAAGGGAAGTCCGCGGGTAGGGTTGCGGGGTGAGTGGAGCGATGAGCGAGCAGGGTGGGAAGGACGCGCCTGACGAAAGGTCGAAGTGGGTCGCTCCCGCCGCTCTCAGACCTTCAGCCTCTTCCCGCTCCGGACCGACTCCACCTCGCGCAGACACAAGAGCAGGGAGTTGCGGGCGCTCTGGCCGCCGATCACCTCCGACGCCTTCCCTTCCCGTACTGCCTTCACCGCCTCGCCGATCTCCCCCACAAAGCCATCTTTCCCCGGCAGGGCCGGGTGTTTCTTCTTGCCATCCCTGGTTAAAAGCAACGGGGGCTGTCCCCAGGAAGAGTTGTATTTGAGGGTGGCCTTCTCGAAATAAACGTCGTACCCGTGCTCAAAGGGACAGCCCTGCTGGGAGAGCCAACCGCCCTCAGCAGTGATGGCCTTGTCTTTGTAGTGGTAGTGGGTGTGGAGGTGCTCCACCACCCCGCCCCTTCCCGCGTACCCGCTCGAAGTCACGGCCTGGGGCATGCCGAAGAGGTACTGGACGAAATCCGCGTCGTGGATGTGCAGGTCGATGGCCGGCCCCCCGGTGCGGTCCAGGTCCTTGGCGTCCCACCAGGCCGGCCGGGCAATGATCCGCTTGAAATGCGCTGCCAGCACCGGGCCGTAGGTCCCCTTCTCCACTAGCTCCTTGACCAGGCGGAACTCGGGAAAGTAGCGCAGCACGTGGGCGACCATGAACAAGCGCCGTTTGGCCCTGGCCGCGGCCAGGATGCGGTCGGCGCCCTTCAGGTCCAGGGCAATGGGTTTCTCCAGGAGCAGGTGTTTTCCCGCCTCCAGGGCCTTGACGCTCCACTCCACATGCATGGAAGTGGGCAGGCACAGGTCGATGAGATCCACCTGGGGGTCGGCCAGCAATTCGTCCAGCTCCTCGTACCGCCCCAGCTTCGACACGTCCTGCACCCCGCCGCTGCCGCCGAAGTTACCCTGCACCTTGCGCCAATCCCCTTGCAGCTTCTTTTGGTCCCGGGTGCAGATGGCCACTACCTTAGCGCCCCGGATCTTCTCGATGGCGCGGAAGTGGGTCACCCCCATGAAGCCCATGCCGGCGATGCCGATGCGAACCATGTTCTCCTCCGTGATTTTTAGGACCGGGCTAGTCGCATATCAGCGCCAGTTTCCCCCGCTTGCTGGCGGTGCCGGCCTGAACTAGAAACAAATATACCCCCGAAGGCAGGCGCCGGCCATCCGCTCCCCGACCGTCCCACGAAATCCCCCCGTCCCCCTCCTCCTCGACCAGCACCTGCTGGAGCCGGCCCTCCAGGTCAAAGATCCGCACCTGGGCGCCTTGGGGCAGAAAGCCGAAGGTGGCCGGATCACCCCCGCTGCGGAAGGGATTGGGAAAGAAGGCAACCCGTTCCAGATCCGGAGCGGCCAGGGCCAGCAGCACCTTGCCCTCTACCGTGTCCCCCACGGCGCTGACCACCCCCTCCACCCGCAGGATATAGCGCACCCCTGTGGGTTGCAGCGGTGGCTCCACGGCGAGTACCACCTCAGCCCCCTCCCATTGCAGGCCCACGATCTGTTGTCGGCCCCCGGCAAGGGCGAAATCCGCCACCTGGGGAGCGGCGATGAGCCCGCTGAAGCGCACCCTGATCCGACCAGGGTCCAGCACCTCGGCCCCGCTGAACCTCACTCGCCCCCGCACCGGGGCGAGGCCGAACCCCACCTCCCCTTGGGCCAGAGGGCCGCCAGTGGCGCTACGCACCCCGCGCAGCCACAGCGAGTAGGCACCCGAATCTGGCAGGGCGTGTTCAAAGGCCAGCACCAGGCGCGTCCCGGACCGGTCCAGCACCGTGGAGGAGGGCATCCCCACCCCAGGTTCGACCCGCAGACGGTAGGGCGGGGTTTCGGCCATCGGCTGGTCGAAGCCCACCCCGAGTTGACGGTCTCCCAGCCGCTCCACCCTTAGGATTCGCGGGGCGGCCTGCGGCTGCACCAGCACCGGTCCCGACAGCAGCGACTCCTCTCCCCCCGCCAGGGCGCTAACCTGGTAGCCATAGCGGGTCCCGGCGCTCAGGGCCGAGTCGGTGAAGGAGGTCTGCCCTGTGGCGCCGGGCAGCCGCACCTCATCGCGGTACACCCGATACTCCTCCGCACCGGGGACCGGGTCCCAGGAGAGGGAGATCCGGCCGGAACCCAGGGGCCAACCCTTCAACCCACCCGGCCGCGCCAACCCCGGCGCCAGAGCGAGCAGATGGATACCCTGCGGGGCGAGATAGGCCAGGTCCACCCGGCCATCCCCATCCAGGTCCCCGGCGGCGGGCCGGTGCGCTGCACCGGCCTCCCCCTCCCATACCGGCCGGAATCCCCCTTCCTCGTCGGCAGTGAATACATAGAGATGGGGGGGCAGGGCCACCGCCAGGTCGGGCAGGCCATCTCCGTTCCAGTCTCCTGCGGTGATGCCATTGCCCGAGGACGTCCCGCCCAGGGCCTCTGTCTGCCACTTGAGGGCAAAATCGTTGTTCTCCTGCGCCTCGTACACCTCGATGGCCCACCGGGTCTGGCGCAGGTCGTAGGGGTCCTGGTGAAGGCGGCCCACCACGAACTCCCGGCGGCCATCCCCGTCCAGATCCACCCCCCCGCCCACCAGACGCGCATCGCCCCCCCCCTCCCGCTGCCAGGTCAGCCGGTACGCGTCCCCGCCGATGGCCTCGTAAATCCACAGATCCCCGTCCCCATCCCCGCAGAGCAGTTCGCCCCGGCCATCCCCGTCCAGATCCCCGGCCACCTGCCGCTCTCCGGCCTCGTTCTCCCCCTCGGTGGGATTGGCCAGCACTGCTTTTTCCCGCAGGTCATTCTCCCCCACGGCCTCAAAGACCTGAAAGATGGCTGCCCGCGCCGAGCGCAGCAGCAACTCCTCCTGGCCGTCCCCATCCAGATCCGCCACTTCGCCCCCCCAGGCATCCTGCTGCTGCCATACCGACACGGTGGGAAAGGCGCCTGGGGCCAAAGCCTCGATCAGGCGCACCCGTTGGGCGTCCACCCCCACCAACTCCCCCAGGCCATCCCCGTCCAGGTCGGCCCGGGCCCAAGGCAGGAAGAGCAGTGAGGAGGTGAAGGCCGGGGGGGCGACACCCTCTTCGTAGATGTCCACCGGGTTGTAGGGGGAGGAACCCTGGCGCATCGCCACCAATTCCCGCCGGCCCTCGCCGCTGAAATCCCCAAAGACCGGCATCAGATGGCCGGCCGGCAGCCGGCCCCACGCCTCCAGTCCCCAGCGCCGCACCGGATCCCTCTCGACGGCGAACTCCACCTCGGGGCCCTGGTTCCCGACCTGGGCAAGGTATTGGCCGGAGGGTAGATCCCCCGGCAGGGGCAGCCAGCGGGTGTTGCGGCTGGAGTAATCGGGCAGCTCGTACAGCACCTCCCCATTCCCCCCCCTGATCAGCAGGGTGTCCGGTCCCGCTCCAGCCGCCTCCCAGGCGGCCACCAGGGCCCACTGCCCCCCATTCAGAGCCCGCTGGATCACTAGGTTCTGGGCAATGCCAGGCGCCCTCTGCGGTTCCACGGCGAGCCGCTCCTCGCGCACCTCGTTCCCCCCGAAGAACCTCCCCCGCACCAGGTACGAGCCGTCCGCCAATCCCGCCGGCGGCCAGGCCGCCGCCACCCGCTGCACCCCTTTCACTGCCCCTTGGGCTAACTCCACCCAAGACCCCGCCCCGGAAAGCCGGTTCCAACTAAGGTCGAAACTGCCTTCGCCGCTGGCCTGGAGACCCACCTCGTTTCCTTCATGGAATAACTCCAGGGTGGCCGGTTGCTCCGCCCGCAAAGCGCCAAACTGCACCATACCGGCCCCGGCCCGGGCATCCCAGCCGGCCTCGCCCAGATCCAGGGCCGTCTGCTGCAGGGCCCCTCGCACCTGGGCAGCGCTGAACTCCGGGTGCCGGCCCAACACCCCGGCAGCCAGGCCGCTGACCAGGGCCGCGGCCATCGAGGTCCCCGACCGCTCCCCGTACTGCCCGCCGGGCAGCAGGCTGAGCAGCGCCAACCCAGGGGCTGCCAGGTCCAGGCTGTAGCCGTAATTGGAAAAAGCGAGCACCCCCCCCTGCCGGCCAGTGGCCCCCACCGCGATGACCTCGGGCAACCGGGCCGGGTAGAAGACCTCGGCGCTATTCTCGTTGCCGGCGGCCCCCACCAGGACACAGCCGGCCCTGGACGCGTACCGCACCACGTCGCGGATCAGGGGTGAGAAATTGGGGTCGCCGAAACTCATGTTCACCACCTGGGCACCCTGGTCGGCGGCATAGACAATGGCCGCGGCCACGTCGTCGTCCTGCAAGTACCCGCTCCCGCCGATGTTGAACCCTGCCCGCAGGATCATCAGGCGCGCCCCGGCAGCTACCCCGGCGATACCCAACTGGTTGTCGGGGACGGCGGCGATGAGGCCGGCCACGTGGGTGCCGTGCCCCGACTCGTCGTCGGGGTCCGCGTCGCGGACCAGGTAGTCCCCTTCCCCCGGCAAATCCGGCGCGTCGCTGAAATCCCAGCCCCGCAGGTCGTCCACGTACCCGTTGCCATCGTCGTCCACCCCCGGCTCTCCGGCCGCCTCCTTTTTGTTTACCCAGATCTGTCCGGCCAGGTCGGGGTGGCGCCAGTCCACCCCAGAGTCGATGACCCCCACCACCACCTCCTCGGCCGGCGCCCCCTCGTCCCAGGTCCAGCCCACCGCGTTCAGGCTCCATTGTTGACCATAGAGCGAATCGTCCGGAACCCCGGTTTGGCGCCGCAGATAATTGGGCTGGGCCCAGCGCACCCCTGGCAGCCGCGCGTACGCTGCCGCCATGGCGCGCGGATCAGCGGGACGGGCAAAGCTCAGGCGCGACCAGCCGGAAAGCTCCGGCTCCATCCGGGCCGGCTTGGCGCTGCCGGCCCGGATGGGCCACAGGGGCTCCTCGCTGAGCAGGCCGTACTCCCCGGCCAGGCTGAGGGTCCCGGGCCCGGCCTTGGCCCGGCCTTGGCTCCCCTCCCAGCACACCAGAATCTCGGCCGGGGCCACCCGGGTTTGGGCACCTGCGGCGGCGCCGGCCAATAGCAGCGCAAATAGACAACTAATGGTGATCCGATCTCTTCTACCCACAATATATTGCCCGGAATTTACCACTTGACATTCCTCTGATCCGGCCCTTAGCTTTGATGAAAATTGCGCCAGCAGCATCTCTTTGTCCGGGGAGGAATCACTGGTCATGCCCACCGCAGATAACAGCGGATCTGCTTCGTCCGCCTCAGGCGAAATCCTCTACATCGGTATTGATCTGGGCACCTCGCAAAGCGCGGTGGCCACCAGCACCGGCATCCGGCGCACCGTCGCCAGCGTGGTGGGGTGGCCCAAGGACCTTATCTCCTATAAGATGCTCAAGAAGAAGGTCGTCATCGGCGAGGAATGCCTCAAGAACCGCATGGCAGTGGACATGATCTGGCCCCAGGAGCAGGGTGTATTGCGCTACCGGCCCTCCGCCCCCGGCGCCGACGCGGGCAGCCGCGAAGCCGAGGCCGTACGCCACCTCACCAGCTTCATCGTCGAGATGACCGAGCCCCAGCCCGGGCAGGAGATCCGTGCGGTGATCGGCGCCCCGGCCCGCTCCACCCCCGAAGACCGCCAGGCGGTGATCGACGCAGTGGACGGTCTGGTGGACCACGCCATCGTCGCCTCCGAGCCCTTCCTCGTCGCCTACGGCCTGGAGCTGTTCAACAACGCCCTGATCATCGACATCGGCGCCGGCACCCTGGACCTGTGCCGCATGCACGGCACCATCCCCTCCGACGAGGACCAGCGCACCCTGGCCAAGGCTGGCAACTATATCGACAGCCGCTTCCACATGCTCCTGCAGGAGCGGATCAAGGATTCGCCCGTCACCCTGGAGATGGCCCGTCGCATCAAGGAACAATTCGCTTTCGTCTCCTCGCAGAAGGAGGTCATCTCCATCGACTTCCAGGTCAGCGGTAAGCCCAAGACCTACGATGTGACCGACAGCCTGCGCGAAGCCTGCGAGAGCATCCTGCCCGAGATGATCACCCACGCCCGCGAGTTGATTGTCACCTACGACCCGGAATTCCAGCAGGAGTTGCGGCAGAACATCGTGCTTGCCGGCGGTGGCAGCCAGATCCGCGGTCTGGCCGAGGAGGTGCGCTCCAACCTGACCGAATTTGGTCCCTGCCGGGTCACCGCCGTCGATGACCCAGTGTACGCCGGGGCCACCGGCGCTCTCAAACTGGCCCAGGACATGCCTGATTCCGAGTGGCAGCGGGCCGGCCAGGCCTGAAGAATGCCAAGGGATAACTACTAGATGGGGATCTTCGCTTTCCTGACCGCTTCCCGCCTCAAAACCGAGATCACGAGCCAGCGCGACGAGATCGCCCGTCTGCACCAGCTCATCGACCTGGAAGGAGCCCACCGCAAGGAGGCCGAGCGTTTCTCCGAGGAGCGGGCCCGCCGCAACCAGGAACTCGAACAGGAAAACCGCGAGCTGCAGATCCAGCTCAAGGCCCAGGAGGCCACCTTCCACGATCGCGGCGCCCAGCTCAAGGAGAAGCTCGAAAACGAGACCCAGCGCCTTCGCGAGCAGACCGCCTCCAAAGAACGGGACATGGACGTGAGGGTGGCCACCCTGCGCCAGGAACTCGACGAGAAACAGCGCCTGCGGGCCGAGGCCACCGAGCACAGCGCCCGCCTCGCCGAGCGGATCTCCCAGCTCGAACAGGCCCTGGAGGAGCACCGCCGCACCCTACAGGAGCGCGAGACCCGCATCGCCGAGTTGGAGGCCGAAAACGAGAAACTCAAGCGCGACCTCACCCGGATCATGGGCAACCTGAGCAAGTGGTGAATCGCCCTAGCCACCCAGCATCGCGCTGATAAAGAGGAACTTGAGCGGGCCATCACACGCATTGCGGTGGCGATGGGGAACCCCTCGGGGCAGGACGACGCAGTCCCCAGGACCCGCCAGGTAGTGCTGCTCCCCAACCCATACCTCCATGCGGCCCTCCAGGATGTAGAAAGCCTGTTCCTGATCGGCGTGGGTGTGGGCCTCCCCCGAGGTACCGCCGGGTTCGTACTCGTTGGTGTGGATGATCAGCCTTTCGGCGTCAAGGGCCGCCGGCCGCGCCGAGGTTCTGGCCCCCGGCCCCAGCACCACCCGCGAGACCCCGCCGGGATGGCCGTGGGACTCGGCGGGCAGACCAAAGCCGTCGCGCACGCAAAACTCCTGCTCCATCTCCTGCTCCTCCGGAATTAGTTAATGACTCCTCACACCTACGGGGTGTTGCTGCTCAGCTTCAGCCCCCACGGCCACCAGCGCAACTTCGTCCCCCTCTTCCAGCGCCACCCCCGCGTGTCCATCGTCGGGGTAGCCGACGAACCTGACATCCCCCCTGCCCTCGAAGCCCTCAACCGCCACTGGGCCACCCAGTTGGGGGTACCTTATTTCCCCAGTCTGGACCAGGCCCTGGCCATGCATGGGGTGGAGGTGGTCAGCATCGCCCACCAACAGGAGCGCAACGCCGGCTTGGCCCTGCGCTGCGCCCTGGCCGGCAAGCACCTGTGGATCGATAAATACATCGGCGCTACCCTCACCCAGTGCGACCAGCTCGCAGAGGCGGTGCGCCAGGCCAAGGTCAAGACCATCCTGCCCAGCTATGCCTACAGCCAGCTCCTCGAACAATGTCGCCAGCTCCTGGCCGAAGCCGAGCTGGGTCCGCTGATGGGGGTCCACGTCGAGGCCATGTTCAGCAAGGGCTGGCCCCGGCCCGTGCCCAGCCCCCCGGCCCCCGGCCTCGAAGCCCCGGGCCGCTGGACCTACCCCCAACTCAAGCGCGAACTGCTTACCGTGGGCGCCTACGCCGCGGCCCTGGTCCTCGAATGCCTGGGCCCCCTGACCTGGGTGCAGGGCCGGGCTGGAGCCTATTTCTTTTCTGAACACGCCGGCACCCACACCGATGATTTCGGCATGATGACCTTGGGCAGCGCCGGCGGCGCTCTGGCCACCCTGTGCGGGGCGCGCATCGGGGTGGCCACCCACCCCCTGGGTGGCCCGCTCAAGGCCCACCTGGTGGGAAGCCGTGCCACCGCCTGGGTGGACGGCAAACGCCCGGCCCTCGATACCTTCCTCCGCTCCCGGATCACCGGGGCCCAGTACCAGCCCCCTGCCGAGGACCCCATGCAGTGGGCCAGCGGCTCACCGGTGGTGGGCACTTCCCTGGCCGACGACCCCACCGGACTCTACGCCGGGCTGGAGGACCTGGTCGCCGCCCTGGACGAGGACCGCCAGCCCCGCTACACCGTACACCACTGCCGCCAGTTGATAGAGGTGCTGACCGCAGGATACCTCTCGGCGGCTGCGCAGGGCGCCCTGGTGTCTCTGCCTCTGGAGCCGGGCCATTGATCGCTCTGCTGGCCCATCCCCGACAGGCCCCTCTGGTGCGCCTGCTGGCCCAGCGCCTGCCGGTAGCCGCCCTGTGCAGCCCCTGGCGGGGCAGTTTCGGCCCGCTCTCCCTTCCGGTACATACCCACCTGGCCGAACTGCTGGCAGCCCACCAGCCCGGCCTGGTGTGTTTCCTCAGCCCTCACCCCCGGCTGGCAGAGGGGTTGAGCCTGTGCCTCGACCGGGAGATCCGGGTGCTCAGCGCCGGGCCGGTGGAAGGTCCCGCCTCGCCCCAGTGGCAGTGGGGCGGGCAACATCGCTTTTCCCCACTGGTCCAGCAGGCCCTGGCCCAGAGCCGTTCCCCTGACTTCGGCGTTCCGGTGTACCTGCGGCGGGTGGTAGGGGGCGGGGGGCTGCTGGAGGCATGGTGGGCGGCCTGCCGCCTCCTGGGAGAAGCCCAGGCCCTGCTGGGCGGGCCGCCCGACTGGTGCCAGGTGGCGGCCCATCGCCGCGGCCAATCCCACCATCTGGTGCTGAGCCTGTCCTTTGCACAGGGCGCCTGCGCCCACCTGGTGGTGGCTCCCTCCTACCCAGAGCCCAGCGCGGATCTGACCCTGCTGGGCAGCGGGGGACTGGTGTTCTCGGACCAGGGGGCCAATACCCCGGCGGTGGTCAGCCAGGCCGGGGCCCATCTACATGCCCCGGCCTTTCTCCATCCCGAGCCAGACTGGATCAGCGACTATCTGGCCGGCTCAAACCCACCCCTGCCGCCCGACCCCCTGCACCTGGCGCTGCTGCCGGCTATACGACGATCCTTGCGCCAGGGCATCCCGATGGCAGTTTTGGGCTGATCAACCCGGCGGCCCTGCCCCGGCCCGCAACTGGGCCACCAGGTCCGCCGCTTCCTGCTGCACCTGCACGGCGTTGCGCATTTTGACCTCCTCGTACCCCCTGATCCGGTCCGGCAGCGAGAAGACCTTGCTGGCCAGGGCGTAGTTGCCCTCCTCCACCTGGGCCAGCACCTCCTCCACCAGCCTAGAGTACCAACCCACCAGCGCCCTTTCGAGCTGGCGGCAGGGGGTATGCCCAAAGGGGTCCAGGGCCCTGCCCCGCAGGCCCCGCAGGCGCACCAGCAGCCGCAGCAGGGGCCGGAACCAGGGGCCGAAACCGAGCTTGCGCGGGAACAGGGAACGCAGCGTGGGTGGATGCAGCAGGTTGGACCAGGACCCCACCCCCTCGAATACCTTCTCGATGCGCTGGCGCGCCTCCGGACGGGTGGCCAGCCGGGCCACCTCGTACTCGTCCTTGTACGCCATCAGTTTGTAGAGGTTCCAGACTACCGCCCGGGTCAGGGCCAGGTCCCGGTGGGCGAAACGGCGATCCACCTGCCGCACCTGCCGCACCACCTCGGCGTAGCGCTGGGCATAGGCGAGGTTCTGGTACGCGCACAACTCGGCGAAGCGCAGGCCGAACTGCCGGCTACATTCCTCGCCCAATTCCAGTTCCCTCAGGAGCTGATCGCGCAGAACCAATTCCTCACCCTGCAGGGGCCGCCCCTGCTCTGCTGGGGCGGGTGGGTCTCCAGCCAGGGCCCGCTGCACCCGACCCGGATCGCAGACGCTGAGCCGGCCCCAGCGGAAGGCCAGGAGGTTCTGGGCCACAGCCTTGCCGTTGAGGCGGATGGCCGCTTCGATGGAGGCCGCCTCCAGGGGCAGGGCTCCAGCCTGATACGCGGCGCCCAGGAGCAGCATATTGGCGTAGAGGGTGTCGCCGAAGAGCCTCTCCGCCAGCCAGTAGCTGTCCAGGTAGAGGTTGGCCTCCTTGCGGGTGCAATCGTCGATGAGGGCCTGCAAGCCCTCGGCCTGGGGAAACCTCTCCTCCGGGTGCCGGTTCATCCGGGCGGTGGGCACCTGGGCGGTGCTGACCACGGCCAGGGTGCGTCCAGGGGTGGCGTATTTGAGATTTGCGGGCTCCGCGGCCCGCAAGAGGTCGAAGCCCAGGTACAGGTCGGCGCTGCCGGGGAAGAGGCGATTGAAGGCCGGCTGCCGGTGCAGGCTGAAGACCATCGGCGCCTCCACCGGCCCACCCTTCTGGGCCAGGCCGGTGTTGTTGGAGAGATACACCTGCACCCCTTCGGCCATCGCCGCGTAGGCCAGCAGGTGGGAGATGGTCACCACCCCCGTCCCGCCCCGGCCCGAGGCGTACACGGTGTAGGCATCGCCCAAGGCCGGCTTCTGGGGTTCGGGCAGATCGCCCAGTTCCTCGGGCTGCCGCCGGCGCAGACCCGCGGCCCTCACCCGCACGAAGGCCGGGCATTCCCCGTCGGTGCAGAGCTGGTCCTGGGTGCAGCCCCCCTGGCGGATCTGGGTCTTCTCGCCCAGTTCAGTTGGCGTCGGGTAGAGGGCCGCACACCCCTCTGACTGCCCGAAGCAGTCGCCGCAGCCCTCGCACAGCTCCTCGTCGATGAACAGGTACTCCGCAGGCCGCAGGTCCTGGCGCCGGCGCCGGCGCATCTTCTCGGTGGCGCATTCCTTGTCGAGGATGAGCACCGAGGTGCCCCTCACCTTCTTGAACTCATCCAGGGCCGCGGGGTGTTCGTCGAGGCCAAAGACTTTTAGTTGGGGATGGTTCAGGGAGTGGTACTGGTCGGCCCGTTCGCTGACCACCCCCACCCTTGCCACCCCAAGGGCCAGTAGCTCCTGCACCACCCTGGGCACCGGCTGCCAACCGCCGGGCCGCTGGCCCCCGGTCAGGGCCACGGTGCCGTTGAAGAGCAGCAGGAAGGTGATGTTGACCTGGGCCTGCACGCAGGTCTGGATGGCCCCGCGTCCGCTGTGGAAATAGCTGCCATCCCCCAGGTACTGGAAGATGTGTTTGTTGCCGTTGAAGGCCGCGGCCCCGCTGTAGATCGAGCCACCCGCCCCCATGGTGGGAATGTAGAGCACCCCGTGGTCATACGCCTCGATGGCCCGTATCGAAGAGCAGCCGATCTCCCCACCCGGCTTTTCCCTGAGGTCGCGAAAGGTGTTGTACGGGCAACCTCCGCAGGACATGGGCGTGACCGTGGGCACCGGCGGGTACGCCCGTCCCAGCACCTCGCCCAGGGCGCCGCCCCTCCCCCGGCTTCCGCCCAGCACCGGAGCCAGCACCTGGGCCAGCACCTCGGGGTCCAGCTCCCCCCAGGCCGGCAGGAAGGGCCGGCCCGCCTCGTCCTCCTTGCCGAACACCCCCTCCACCCCGCTGCCCCACAGGGCAGCCTTGACACTCTCCTCCACGTACGGGCCCGGCTCCTCAACCACATACACCTGCCGCAGCCCCCGGGCAAAGTCGCGCACCAATTGCCGGTCCAGCGGGTAGATGGCCCGCAGGTGCAGCACCGGCGGATGGACCCCCAGGTACTCCAGGGCCTGGCGCAGGTCGGTATAGCTCTTGCCGGTGGCGATCAGCCCCACCTCCCCCTCGCCGGGGTGGATCTGGCTGATCCGGTTGAGGCGCAGGTACTCCTCGGCCAGGGGCAGCTTGCGCTCCAGCAGTTCGCGCTGCATGGGCAGGGCCCCGGTGGCCATGACGATCTCGTGGAAGCGTTTGGCGTAGGGCCGGCCGTCTGGTTCGGGCAATAGGGGCAGGGGTACCTCCGACCGCAACTGAACCGTGCCCGCCCCGTCGCAGACCGGGGTGACCAGCTTGAGGGCCGTCACCAGCCCCAGGTGCCGGGACAGGGCGATGGCGTGCCGGCCCAGGTCCAGGATCTCCCCGACGCTGGCCGGGTAGAAGGTGGGCACCATGCTGCTGCGCAGGGTCCAATCGCTGCTGCCGGGCGAGACCGAACTCTTGGAGCGGTGGTCCTCACCACACAGGAGCACCATGGAACCCCGGCCCCTGCTGCCGGCCAGGTTGGCCAGCCAGACCTCGTCGGGCACCCACATCACCCCGTGGGCCTTGCCGTACCAGAAGGCGTCCACGTCCACCCCGGCCGCGTACTGGGTGCCCAGCA
>Ga0194132_10001871_pt1 | contig 41417 bp, 62 predicted proteins | sample TA2KigOf80mmetaG_FD_148612 | JGI IMG/M metagenome (GOLD analysis project Ga0194132, IMG submission 148612) | Freshwater microbial communities from Lake Tanganyika, Tanzania - TA2015054 Kigoma Offshore 80m | ecosystem: Environmental > Aquatic > Freshwater > Lake | place: Tanzania: Lake...
TCCAGTTGCAGTAATCGTTACTTGACCTGTATTTTGATCTACTGAAATACCAGATCCAGCTTCAATGCGTGTTACTGCAGCACCAGTTAATGTTGTTCCGCCTACAACAATGGATGTTGCACTGATAATACCAGTAGATCCGTTGATAGTAATACCAGTGCCTACATTAATAATATTTGTAGCACCATTAAGAGTAATGGACGAAGTTCCAATAGTTAAGATTCCAGTGATTCGTGTATCACCATTTACAAATAATGTGGTTCCTGATGTTCCAACAGCACCAACTTCCAAAGTAAATCTTGGATTCGTTGTTCCAATACCAACGTTTCTTAATGTGTTAATACCAGCGTTCGTAGTGCTCCAAACAGGCGCAGATAGGGTTGTAGTGCTCCCTGCTCCGAAATAATTATAAATTTCATTAAAGTTACTATTTACTTTTATCGCACCAGACAACAGCGTGTCACCTGTTCCATCATTAGGCACTGTTCCTGTACTTATACCTAACTTTGCCATTATTGATATTTTGGTTTAGAAGTATTTAGACTATGTAGTTTATATATTTAAGTGGGGTTGATCTTTTTACTAGAGATGAGGTTGTAATTCCAACAACTCCATTATTACCATAGTAATTAAATTGATTATTGGCAGATCTTGAAGACAGTATAATTTTACCCCAGCTAAAATTACCAAAGTTATATGAAGTTATGGTTGTTACTATTCCACTGTATGAAGTAGTGATTCCAGAACTATCAAAAGTAAAAACACCAGAATCAAAAGTAATTAAAGAAGAACTAAACGAAATAGTAGAGAGACCACTAACTCTTGCCTGGACTCTTCTTAAAGTTGTTGTTCCAACTCCAACAACCGAGTATTGAACATTAGATACTGAATCAACTTGATAGATGTTATCTAAAAATTCCGTTCCGATTCCTATAATATTATCATCTTTATCTCTAGAATAAATCGTTGTTGATGATGACCCAACATTAGAATCATAAACGATAAAGTAATCTCCAATGGATATTGAACTTAAAGTCACTGCACTGCCAACCACAGATGTTGCTCGTAAATAGGAATCTAGTGGTATATGCAAATCAAATATAAGTTTAACAGTAGCGGATTGTGTTGTCGTTCCAAATCCAACAATTACCCCAGAATCACCAGAATAAGATTCTACAGAATTAGTTTCAATAACTGATGTTGGAGGTTCAATTAAAATTGATGGTGGATTGGTTGAGGTATATCCTGTTCCAGCATTAGTTAATGTTATTGATGTAACAACTCCAGAAAGAACCGAGGCAGATGCAATAGCGGTAGTTCCCAAACCAATAGATTGTGCTGTGTTTCCAATACTAATAGATGGGGCAGAAGCATATCCACTTCCTCCATTATTAATGCTTATCGACGTTATTGTTCCTGCAGTAGAAACCACTGCTGTAGCAGATGCTCCAACTTTTTCATCTTGAGAGATTAAAGTGATTTTATTTTGGAAACTCAGGCTAGTTTGACTTTCATTTATTGGATTGAAGAATGGTCTTAGATTATCAACATATACAATAGTTGTACCAACTCCAACTGGTTGTATTAAATAAGCAGTTGGATTGATAGTTGGCTCATAAAGCATTCTATCTTTCGTTATTTCTTTTTCATCTATAATCTTATCTTCAGTTTGACGACACCAAGTAATTGTTCTTGCTAAGGATTCATCCCCAGTGTTTCCTGGTCCAAAATATGGATTTGTGTTAACTAAATCTGTTGCAAGAATTGAAGTTACTGTTCTATCTTCCTCTTGAAGTGTTGGTTGCTGACCAATAGATGGATCATAACCTAAAATCAACTGATCTCCTATTTTAACTGTCTCTAAAATGTTCCTTTCTATTACATCAACAGATCCACTTCCCTTATAGAAAAGAATTTTGCATGTATCATTTGTACCAGGAATTCCCAAACTTGTTCCTTTTGGAGCTTCAGTGAATGTTATAATACTTCCACCTTCAAAAATATATCCTTGTCCAGGAACTTGCAGAATATCATTTACAAATACTAAAAGCAAATCTTGAACGTTAATATTAGAACCCTTAGATGCTTTAATAGAAATTAAATTTCCATTAACTGTCAGTGGGAAAGTTGTAGTTTCGCCGTCAAATAATTCAGAAATATCGTCAAAAGATTGCAATTCGCCAAGAGACCATCCAGTAAATTTATCTGAGAATATATTTTGTACTGTAATCTGGAATTCTTTAAATGATGATGTTGTTGGTATTCCACTCAAACCCCCAATAGGAACGGTTAATATTTCATTTTCTCTATATCCATAACCAGTATTTCTAATTTCAAAATCAATTACACTAGAACCTTGTCCTACTACAATATCAACAGTTGCTGCTGTTCCAATTCCAATTGATGAAGAAGAACTATAAATTAATGGAATATCTGAATATGATAATGGCTCATCAAAGATAACTTTTGGTGGGTTTGTGAAGGTGTATCCAATACCTGGATTTGTAATAGCAATACTTACAATGTTTCCTTTACTTACGGCAGCAGTTCCAATAAAATTCAAGTAGAACCCATTAGAATCATACGTTTGAACTCCAACCCTGACAGTTTGAATGCCAGATCTATATCCAGAACCACTGTTTCCAATACTGATTGATGAAATTGTTCCAGCAATAGAAACTATCGCTGTTCCACCAGCAGCAACTAATGGTTGATATCCAAATCCTTCAGTTGAACCAACAGAAATAATGATTCCGCCAGTAGGAAGATTCGATGAATTTATATCATATGCAACAGAAGTAGCTGTTCCAGTAAAGGTTATAGAAGTAACACCAACATTTTCAGATAGCGTATAATTTGCATCAGAACCAGGTCCCTGGAAAACATCATTAATCAGTATGATTGCGTTTTCATTTGAAATTCCAGTTACATTTGAACCTGAAGTTTTTAATGCAAAAGTTCTGTTTGTTCCGGTAAAATTATCTGAAACATCGTCAAAGATATAGTTTTTATAGTAAGATTCGTTGGAACTATTGACGATTCCAGATCTCATAAAGGATCTTCCATGGAAGTGTGAACTTGTTGATATTCCAGACCAATCTCTTTCATCAGGTGGATTGGTTATACTTCCAATTGGAACATTTCCATACGGAGCTTCTACAAAGTTCAAAATATTATCAACAATATTATATGTTCCTCGTACCTTTGTAACTATAGCTCCAGTAGAATATCCTGCAACTGAAGTTCCAAGCCAAGGTCTTCTCACTCTTATCGCATTAGTGCTTCCAATTCCAACTCCTTCAATTTTCATTATTTCGCTGCCGATTCTTATTAAATCACCACCAAAGAATGAAGTTATGCCTGTAAAGTATAATACATCCTCGGTTGTAAATGCATTAACTGCAAGAGTCGTTGTTTGAGAAGTAGCAACAACTGGTGATTGAATTATATTATCTAAAGATATTAGAACTTTAGCATTTTGATTATGTGAAGTAAATTTATGAGTGGTTCCAACTCCAACACTTGTCAAGTCAAGAACATTAGGAATTGATTTTAATGAATCTGTGGCGGAAGCAGATACTTTTACTTTATTATCATTTACTTTAACAATATAAAGAGTTGATGGTAGTTTATCAGTAATTCCAATTCCAGTTATCGTTGTGGTAGCAATTCCAACAGATGCGGTTGTTCCAGCACCTGCACTAGTATAAGTAACCTTTTCTCCAGTAACAAAGAAGTGTCCTGGAATTTCTATTGTATTGTCAGTAAAACTCACAATACTGGCATTAGATCCATCAAAATATCTTTCAAAAATTTGAGATCCTTTATGGGTGAGATTAAATGCTCTCTTCAAATCACTTTCTGTTCCATAATAATTTGCATAATTTGTTTCAATTGTTCCATTGTCTAAATCAACAATATCTCTAGAATCATCTTGTATTCTTAAAATATTTGCATATACTTTAACTTGTGTCTCAATATTTGGTAGAGGAGTAAATGTTAATTGAGTAGTTTCTCCAATTCCAGTAATTGATCCACCAATAGTTCCAAGACCACTATGAGTTTCTAAGTTTCCAAATTCTGTTACATATGGTTCAGGGTATGCATCATCATCTATCATGACAATTTCAGATATTTGGTGTCTATTATTAGTTACATCTGTTACTTGAACCAAACAATATGCGGCACTATATTCTCCAGAATATTCTAGAATAGAGGACGAAGTTGGTGAAGTAGAAGAGGCTATGGATGTAGTTTTTGCTGTCAAAACAGCATGTTTCATTTCAAGAGTTCCAACACCTACACTAGAGGTGTTGGCAATTCCAATCGTAATAGTGTTGATATATGTTGTCGTTCCTATTCCAGCATTAGCAATAAAGTCTACCTTTATCGTTGATCCTGAGATATATGGATAATAAGTTCCATACCCACTAGAAGATAATGGTGTTAGTAAAGAACCAGTGGTTAATTGACCATATTCAATTAGTTCCACATTAGTTCCATCATGAACTAGATTAAGTTCATCTAGCTCATATTCACCATCTCCGCCATTAATTTCTACAAGAATTTTAGCCGAGGTATATGTAGATGCAAAACTAACAATAGTTACAGTTGACGCTGCTGCTACACTTGAGTTTGTTGTGTTGATATTTATGATTGGTCCTATAGTAGTACTACCTACTCCACTCAGGTTGTCTTTTAAATTATAAGAAAGAGTAGTGACATCATAATCATTTATTGTAAATCTAGTTGGATAATAATTTAAAATACCATCAGAACCACTAACTGCAAAATCAAAAGAACCAAGATCATATGAAGTCTCAACTCTTCCATACTGATTTAAGTATCCATTTAAATCATCATGAATCAACGTGAGCAACATGACCTGGCGTTGACCAGTGTATCTTCTATCTTTAATATAAGTGATATATTTTTGAGCTCTTATGTCTCTCAGATCAAATCTATGAACTTCTGCATAGTTAGTTGGTCTTGGATTACTATTGAATTGAGAACTAATATCATCAATTGATAGAACTCTATTTCCAAAAGACTCGAAATAATCTGTTAAAATTCTGTTATTGAAAGATATTCTGTTTGAGAATACTCTAGACCCAATTCTTAGAGAATTCTCTTTAGCCAGATCAAAATCATAAAAACAATTTAAGTCACCAACACCAATCATATCTACAATAACATCTACTCCAGTCACTTGAGTCGAAACACCAACAGTAAGAGAAGTATTTGTTTCTGGAGAAACTTTTGATTCTACCTGTAAGTCTGAGAATTTTCTAAACCCAACTGTGTGATTAAGCGTACTAACCGCATCATTCCAAGTATCAAATGGTATTTTTGATTTAATTGAATATGAGAAATTTTGATAGTAAAGGTTATCTTGGATTCTTTGTTCTTCGCTATTTAAGAATCCTGCACTTGTTTCCCATCCATTTTCAACTTTTGATGTTGAATCAAGAACTGCATAATAATCAAATTCTGTAATAGACGATGCAAAACCTTGAGTTTTTGATGATAATCCTTCAATTTTATTGCCAACCCCAAATTCATCTTTGGTTGATATTTTCAAATAATTTGTTATAGAATCCCAACTTTCAATAACTCCAGTAGAATTTTCGGATTTAACTATTTCACCTACTCTATAATCATTTTTCTTTAAAGTTGAGATGAATTGTGGGAAAAACTTTTCTGGAATAATTCTACCAGCAGAGTTTGCCGCATCAAAATTTCCTGGAAATTCTGTGCCGGACAAATATCCATCTAAACTATATGAAACCGATCCTATTCCACCAATATTTGCATCAATATCTGTTAATGTGAATAATTGATAATTGTAATTTTCGGAATTAAATCCTTTTGCAGTCGATCCTATTCCAACACTTATGTTCTCTATGAGAACTTTATCATTAACTTGGAATGGGAAAGAACTTGAAGTATTGAAACCGGTGGAAAGACCAACAGTAACTTTTTTAGTTGAACTATTGTATGATATAGTTCTAATTCCAACTCCATTTGAGTTTTGTATTGGCAGTATAACTGGTTGCGTGTTATACATTCCATAACTATTATTTCTTATTTCAACTTGATTTTTTCCAAGTTCATATTTTAAATCAACTTCTGGAACTAATTGTCCTGTTTTACCATCAAAGACTAATAGTTTTGGCGCAGAAACATATCCTCTGCCGAAAGAAGAAACCCCGACAGATTGGAATGACGTTAAACTATCAATTTTTATTATTTTTGGTAAAGCTATTTTTGGTTTTAAAGTATAATCCGATGGATAATCAAATCCAACATTCATTATTTTTGTTTTTTTAATTCTTCCAATAGATCTGCTTTGAGCTTCAAGAACTGCTCCAGAACCAACACCCGAAGTCACATCTGAAATTGCTGGTAAAGAGTAATAGTTAACTCCCCTGTTCAATATCTTAATATCTCTAATTGGTCCATATGCTGATACTGAATTTGTATAATACTTCAGATCAGAGGTTGATGATATGTATGATGATACCTCAGGTTCACTTTTCAAGAAGTAGTTGAATGAGGTTGATGTGGATATAGAAACTTTGTGAGTCCCATTATAAATGCTCTTCTCTATTTGCAACTCGTTATATGAATTGATAGAATTATCTGATAATATCTCTTGTTTTTCTATTGGAAGAGTGCTTTCATAAACAGGAACCAAGTTATAGTATAAAACTTTTGGCAGATATTCGTCTACAATCAGTCTTAATTTTGCATCTGATGATATTCCAACTACACCAATACGTTGAACATTAAAGGTAGAACTATATTCTGAAGTATCAAAAATGTTTTTAAATTCTCTGTCTTTGAATATTTCAAATCTAAATGCAGAGTATCTAGTTGATTGGTAAGTATATGATAGAGAAGAATCTGATAAATCAAATTCAACTACAGAATTTTTGTATAGTTTTAATGGAGGATTTACTTGTGAAAGAACTCCAGAAGATGCACTTGTAATATCAATAACATCTGGAACTCTCTTAGTTGAATTAAAATAACTATCTGATAATCTAACGTTATTTTTATCTACAAAAATTATGTAATAAGTTTTTTGATCGACCAAACCTCCAGATGGTGAAGTTGATGTGTGAATTACTTTATCGCCACTATTAAAATTATGATTCAGAATTGTTATAGTGTTAGTAGTGATATTTACATTACCTGCACTAAAAGATTTTGGATTGACTACTATTTTTCTATTATAGTCATTATATTTTAGAGTTATTGATGTTGTAATAGATGGACTTACATCAACTTCAACATAATCATCATTCATCAAACCATGTGTTTGAGCTGTAGAAACAGTAACTACATTTCTGGAAACTTGTCCAGTAATTACAGAATAATTAGTAACAAAACTATGATAAACGCCAGTTCCAAATCCGGTAAAAAGAACTGGTTTTATGTTACTTGTTGTGCTACCAATACCAGCGAAGAATCCTGTACTTCCCAATCCAACTTTTACTGTAGATATTCCTATAAAATTATCACTAAATTTAGCAACATAAACACTTGAATTATCAGACAAACTTATAGTGCCAACACCAATAGAATAGACTGTTATAGGAGTTCCCGTGTTAGTTCTATAAGTTAATTGATCTCCAGTATTTAATTGATGATTTGGAAGATAAATTAAACCATTTTGAATGAATACTTGAGTTGCTCCCGCTCCTGGATTTGAGAAAGTAATCGTTGTGCCAACACCGATAGAAGTATTTGTTCCTATTGCAATAGATTCACTTGGATTAAAGTAAATTTCCTTGTTTATAAAATATGAGTAATCAGTCTTAAATCCAGAGTTTATCTTTAACTTCCTTGGATTTTCGTATATAACTGTAGTAACACTATGAGATGTTCCGACTGTTCCACTAACTTGTCTTAAAATTCTTAATCTGGATGAAACATTGTCAATATTAAGAACTTTTATCTTCTCATTATTAATGGAGAGAATATCATTTTCTCTTATATTTGAAAATCCTAAAGATCCTCTTACAGAAATATAAGTTACAATTCCAGTTACACCTAATGTACCGATTCCGATAGTAGAAGTTCCTACTCCAACTAAAGACAATTTGCTTGTCTCTATTCCAGCAATATAATTTCCTTCTATGAGTGATGAAGTTGTGCTTAGACCAGATATTGAAACAAGATCAAAATCAGTAAAATTATGTGGATTTTCGTTGAATAAGATGTATTCTCCTTTGTTTCCGATTGGATAGAATTCAACATTATTCAAAGTGCTACTGGCAACACTTATGTTTGAAACTGTTTTTCCACTAAGTTTTGAAACGACAGCTGCTGCTGAAAATCCTCTAATATTTTTACCAGAATCAATATTATTAAATACAAGCGCATCATTAATCTGATAATTATTTCCTCCCGTTAGTATTCCAATGCTATCTACATGTCCAGGAGAAACGCCAACAACATCAATTGTCTGATTTAGTTTATTGGGTATAGTTATGTACTCATAAGTTGATTCATTTTCTATGATGTTATATGGATAAGTATTTCTAACCCAATTTGTCTTATTTAAGTCTATTACATTTTGATTAGAAAATCTGTCAAAGTTAAACTTATTTGGTTTTGATGTAAACTTATTTCCTATTAAGTATGGGAAAATAGGTTTTTTATATCTCGCAAAAGGTCCTGAAGATTCGACACTAGAATTATCTAAAGTCGCAAAGTATGCATATGTTCCCTTTGGATAATCTGGAGTTATGCAAAATCTTCCATTATTTTCATCTAAAACAGTTTCGTCATTAGAGTTATAGTAAATATAATCCTCGATGAAAAATCCTTCTGAAAAATAATTTAAAGAAGGTCTAGAAGAATTTAATTGCAATCTATAACCACTCTTCATCTGGGAAACTACACCACCAGATTTTGTGGAATATCCATATGGACCATAAATTGGATTGCCATCATAAGCCCATCCAATTATAGGGGAGTGGTCCGTGGAATTTATTTCTACAGAGTTTGATATTCTTAAATCTGAATTTGAATATAATGTTTTTCCTGCTTGATCTTTAGAAAATAGTAACTCTCTTAGTTTTCTGGGAGCATATATGTGACTAAATTGTAAACCAAATTCCTTTCCAGTTCCTATTGTTAAAAATCCATCATCTTCTGATATTTTGCTTATGTATTTTTGGAATAAATTGACAGTCCAAGATTTTATTTTTGCTCTAAATGTTGCTCCAGATCCAGGGTGAACTGCGACAATCGAAGTAGATTCTTGTAGATATCCACTACCGCCATCAATTACTTTAACATCTATTATTTGATTATTTAAAATAACTGGAGTTAGAACCGCACCAGAACCACTACCAGAAATAACTAAATTTGGTGAAGAAGTATAGTTTCTGCCGACATTATTAACCAGAACCTGTTTTACTTTTCCGTTTGATATAACTGGTTGAAATTCTGCATTAGAGCCACTGGCAATTGTTATAAGAGGTTGTCTATCAAGATTGAATATATCTTCAACACCATAAGAAGATCCACCAGAGGTCATGTGTATTGACTTAATAGAACCTCTAAAAATTGGTTCTATTTGAGCTTTGTAACTTGTGGAGATTCCAACATTTCCAACTAACTCAACATTTATGGTTGGATAATTGAAAATGTGAGTATCTCCATTGGTTGAAGTAATATCAATATATTGTTTAGTTTTGTAGTAAAAATCTTCACTAAGATTTCCGCTGCCAACTTGAGAAACTCTAAAATTATTGTTGTCTACTTTTGTGACAACATAATTCGTATTATTAGAAAGTCCTCCAATTGCACTACCAGAAGTTGAATAAGTTACTATTTCCCCAGATGAAAAATTATGGTTTTTAATGTAGATTGAATCTGTTGAGGTATTAATACCTGATGATGAAACAGTTCTTTTTTTGTTTTGATATCCAAATCCAGTATTTTCTACAGTTACTGAAGCAAGAATTGACTTTTTATTAATTGTTTCAAATGAATGATTTCCGACACCATATCCTGTTAAAAATATTGTATTAATTCCAGAAATAGCATCATTAAAGTTTTTATGTAATTTTATTTTTGTGGTAGAAACGTTTGAAACATAATAAGTTGCGTCTGTTGTCAGTCCAGTTACAGATTTTTGTCCAAAAGTCTTGTAAATTACGCCTTCGCCGTTTCTGAATTTATGTGCAGTTGAAAATCCTATCGTAGAAATTGTACTTCCAATTCCAACTAAATCAGATTTTAATTCAGAATTAAAAATTACTTCATGTACGACTAATTTCATATTAACTCTGGCTTTTGCTCCAGAACCATTACCACCTGTTATCCTAACAGTTGGAGTATCGAGATAATCAAAACCAGGATCTACTATGCGAATTTCATTTAAAGAACCAGAAACTGCACAATATCCTGTTGCACCAGTTCCAACAGAATCACTTATGATAAGATGTGGTGCATTAATGATATCATAGTTTGTTCCTTCAGATAAGACTTCAATATCTTCTATAGGTCCATAAATTATTTTATCTTTAGATTTATAGTTTAATATTTCAACACCATTCACTAAAATTCCTGTAAATCCTGGAATTGTTTCTTCAGATAGATTTGTTGTTTCCGGTAGAGAAATTTCCCTCAGTAATTTTTGAGATTCTAGAGTTTTATTGGCAAATTCATATGGTTCTAATGTATTGTTATTGATCGTTGTTTGGTTTTCTAACGATATAAAATCCCCATTCAGAATGTCAGATTTACTTTTCGCAAACTTTACATTATTTGCATCAATTCTTTTAATGAAGTAAATTCCTTCATCAAAAAGAGAACTGGAGATAATATTAGATATTGAAGAATTTCCATCAACATCAATAGAAGTTAATGTAGTTTTTTCTGGCGTATAGTAAACAGAATCTCCAGTATAAAAACCATGATCTTCTAAAGAAGTTATTGTAAAAGTGCTTCCCTGAAAAACACCAGAAAAAACGATAGAACGATCAGTAACGTTTAATTGTTGGTTGTTATAATTTGGAAGAGATGGCGCAGCGACTAGAGTTTTTTGTCCGTCTTTATAAATGTTCTGTACGTTGGCAGATAATATATTAGCATCTGGAAACTTTGATGAACTTACTTTTAATATCTTTCTTCTTATCTTAAATCCTCTTCCTCTCAATAATCCCTGTCCAATAATGACTATTGTCTTTTCGGATAAAATATCTAAAACATTAGAATTTCCAATAACAGCATCACTCTCTACGATTTCTAATTTATCGCCAGTTTGGAATGCATGTTTGTTTTTGAGTGTAACACTATAAGTCTGATCTGAAAAATCAACGATTTCATAGGATTCCACTTCATATGTTGGTGAAGTGTTAAAAACCCAACCATTATCAAGAGCATTTTTTCCTTGGTAACCTAAAGTTGGAATAGTTGCGGTATCATTTTTAGCGTAAAAATAATTTCCGGCACTAATTGCTACGCTATTTAAGATAGAATTTATTCTAACTTTAATTTCAGTTCCAAATCCAGTTACTGCTGATGCGTATGTATTAATTCCTATTTTAGAGTTATTACTTATCGCATAATTTACATTACCGCACCCTAAGAATTGAGTTAGATTTTTTGAAGTATAAGATACAATACCTGTCGTTTGGTTGCTAAATTCTACAGAAATTTCTCCTTTATTTGGGAAACCAACAGTAGAATCTACATCTATTGCGGAAGATCCAGATGGAAATTGTCCAATTGATCTAGTTTTGGGATGAACTGCAAATTTCCCATAAATTGCGCCATTAAAAGCTGGATCTCTATTATATCCACCATCAATTTTCAACTTATAAAAACTTCTTCCATCATCAGAAACTATATTTTCTAGTTCAGAAACTGTGCCATAAGCTTTGGTAATGCTTTGATATGGATTTTGAAACAGAGTTAAATTTGGAATATCTTGTATAGGACCAGAGATTAACTCTACCACTAAGTCATTTGTTACTTTATATTGTGCATCTGAAGGTCTAAAAAGGAAATCTCTTGGACGTATTACTTTTACTTCATCGCCATATAAAGCTTTGAATAAAATTTCAAAGGAACGATCAGTTCCTTTACTTTTATAAAAATCCTTAATTTGCTTTAATATTGTTGATTCGTTTGCCCTTTCAATAAAACTCCTATTTTCAAATCCAGGAGATATTTGATATTTTGTCTTAATTAAAAATTCTTTTAAGAAAAGATTACTAAGATTGTATATTTTAGTTCCAGCACTATGGGATTCGGAATTAGAATCTTTGAAAATTAATTGATCAGAAGTTTTTAATTTATAAGTGGAAGCGATTCCAACATTGGTATTTTTATATGCTACAATTCCACTAAATCCTCTATAGCAGTTAGTGAATCCATTAGGAGTTTTTGTTTTATATGCAATCACTTCATCATCTATTGAAATTAGACCATATTTTTCTGGAAATCCTTCAGTTCCAGTTTCAGAATCTAAAAGATTTATTGATATGTTTTCATCAAAAGAAGTTATGTCAGAACTTAGTGTAGTAAAAGTTCCTAGATTAGTGATGGAATCAAGTTTCACATATTGATCAATATTTTGCAGTAGATCAATTGGGGCTCCTTGAAACTCTTGAGCAAGATAATACTGCGATAAAAATTCTCCCACAAGAGGATACTCTTCTTTTACGTATTGTGGGACTTGATTTTTTACAATATCTTTTAATTGAATTCTTTTTTCTGACATTTTATTATTTTACTCTTGATTAGTATCCATATGACCCAGATGAACTACTTTTTTGGCCTCCAGTAATTTTAACGTGCTGATTATTATGAACATGAAATGATTTGTCAAGTGTTATTTCAAATTCAAAAACATCTATATTATCTGGAATTGTGTAGAAATCATAGGCAGAGGTTTTGTTTAATTCCATTTGAAGATTCCCAACATTAATTATAAAATTAGGACTATAACTGACATTTTTTCCTTCTTGCCAATTTTCGTTTTCAATAGGTTTTTGTCTCATGAAATTATAGATGGTTTTTGTTATTTATTAGTAACCTGGCGAAGGAGATGGGGATGGCGAAGGAGATGGGGATGGCGAGGGGGATGGAGATGGCGAAGGGGACGGAGATGGTGATGGGGATGTGAAGGAGGGAGTGAATGTGAATGTGGGTATTGATGAAGTTGGTGTTGGTGTTGGAGTTGGTGTTGGAGTTGGTGTTGATGCTGTTATGAATGAAGATGATCCCGCTAGAGCTCCGACTATTGTTCCAGTCCCAGATACAATTGTGGACCCCTGCACTGAACCTCCAGGACGAACAAGAAGACCATTTGCGTAACTTGAGGATGTTATGTAAGTAGATGCTGATGGATCCAACCCAGATGATATATTATCCACAACCATATCAAAAACACTATTACTAACATCTAGTTGTAGATATAAATCCTGCTTTCCAACAACATCATTTGATTTTGGCACTACAGAAATTTCCATGATTGGTTGACCATCTTTAATTCTTGCAGACGCTAATATATTGATAGGATTGATGGTTATGATACCATTTTTATAATCTATTGTACCAACTCCTCTCCTTAAAATACTTGGAGTTCTTGAATTAGTTGTATTAACAGTAAATAGGAATAAAGTACCAGTTTGTCTATTTGTATTTGGAACATCTCCTAAGTAAACTGTCTGAGATATTCCTGCAATTTGGAAACCAGTTGATTTAATGTTGTAACCGTCCATACTGGATATATGAAACTCATTACCAAAAGATATTTGATACTCTGCGAAGGTATTTAAGACAACTCTCAAATCTCTTCTCATTTGAATAGTTGTAATATTGGATGTTATTGACTCATGACTGTCATCAATCAATTTCAAAAATTTGCTATATTTAAATCTAGCTCCATAACGATTTAATTCTGTAGATTCTGAATATTTGGTAACATTTGTTTGAATAATACTTGAAACAAAGGCAGATGATGGTGCCAGATTCGTGTTATAATAAATTTTCGAGTTCACTTCAACATAAAGGTATTTTAGATCTAAAATTTCTGGGACTATTCCGGCAACCGCATATTTTTTTAGTTTTAATTTTATACTTTGTTTTACCAAATTTGGTAAAAAGTCACCAAATCTTGGTTTTATACTAATAAAAACTTTTCCATATTGTGGTGGTATCAGTTCCTCTCCGCCAAAAACAGAAATAGCCTCAGTTTCTGGATAAATTTTTGATGGAATCAAAGTTTCAAAATCATTTGCAGTAAGAGCTCTATTTTGAGATGCATAAATTCTTGGAGCATACTTTTTTATAGACTCTACGCTTTCAATATTTTCTCCGCCTCTAGCAGGAAGTTGTGTTGTAAGTAGAGAAATGCCAGAGGTAACAGTGTATTCAATAGAGTTTCTTGTATAAGTTAATCTACCAGAGAATGTAAAAGAATTTACTCCATTAGCACTATCACCATTTGAAGTTATGTAATTTGCAGTAATAAAGTTTCCTTCTTCTAATTTTCTACCAAATATACCATCACCAAAAATTAATTCATATCTTTCATCTTCTATTTCTTGTATGAAATATACATTTGAGAAACCATTTATATCAAATAGACTATCTTGATATGCATATTTTACCGAAGTTGTGGCATTTTCATTGCTTTGCACTGCTACTGATATTAACTCAGTGTCAATACCTGAATTCGGTAAGATAAATCTTTGATTTGGGTTTCTAGATGAATAAGTAAAATTATTTGTTAACAGAATTCCTTCATTTATTTTTACATTAGTAAAAGTTGCTTGCTGATTGAAGACGGGAACCGTAATGTCTTCTAATATTGAAAAAGCAAAAGATTGATTACCAAAATTTCCAGATGAAGTAGCTACAATACCCTTTTTTAAGGTTAAGGATGAAGGAGCTGGTGTTACATTAGAGAGATCTACGAAAAAAGATACTGTCGCTGACGCAGATTTTCTCGAACGGGGTACATATCCTATATTTCTTGCAAGTGCAACCACATTTTCTCTTAGTGTTGCACTATCAATAAACACTTCATTTGCAACCATATTTGCATTATATGAAGTGATATATGTGTTATATGCCAAAACATCCAAAATTGTTGAAAGATTAGACCCTTCAAAGTCATAATCAGTAAAATTGGGATTTGCTTTTAGATAATCTCTAAGCGTTGCTTTAACCTGATCGAAATCTAGGTTAGAAAAGTTTACTAGTGGCATTTTTACCTAGTTGGTTGCAAAACAAATTGTAATTCTTGTGCAGGAACATTGGCTCCTATAATTTGATATTGTACTAATACATCAAAAGAGTTATTATCATAATCAGGGGTCACTACAACGTTTGTTAAATCAACTCTTGGTTCATAATTCACAATTGAGGTTGCAATTTCATCCCTAACGTTTGATGCTGTAATTTCATCAACATTCTCAAAAAGCATTTTTGTTACTCTCGATCCAAAATTTGGATTGAAAAATTTCTCACCAGGAAGGGTAAACACAATGTTTCTGATTGAACGTGATATAGCACTCTCATTTTTAAGTGCTATCAAGTCACTGTTCAGAGGATTACTCTGAAAAGTCATACTAATGTCTTTAAAACCTTGGCTTACCCTTTCTAGAGGCATCGAATAGTATAATTCTACCTTATTTATTAGGGATTTTTGGATTCATAGATTGGTTCTGTGCCATATTCCCAATCATCATAGTCTTCATCATTGCGAATTTGTGAGTGAATTTCGCTTTGATGAAAAAAGTCATGCTTTTTGGGTGTTAATTCATCATTTGCTATCTCACGAAGCATTTTTTGCTTCTCAATTTTAGTCTCCCAACCATATTCGCTTGACAAAAACTCAGTTCCCCACTGGTTTCGCATAAAATTTTGGTCTTTATCGACTTGTTTGGTCATTTTTTTGCTCCTGATTTGTTAAATCAGAACTTTTTACGGGGTTGCTATCCCGAATACTTGTAACTTCGTACATAAAATCGTCAGATGTCTCAATTTTACGACTATTTTCGACAGAATATTCGGTTAGATCAATTTCATACCCTGGATTTTTGGTAATTCTATTCTTTGTCCATGCATCATCATACCACAAAATCTTATTATTTGGATAAGCATAGAAGTTTCCGTTATTCATCTTAAAGAAGTGGGCACACTTATGCTCTGGAGTTTCACTAAAATTAGTATTCAGAGTTGATTTTGATTCCCAAGACCAGTCAAGAGTGAATAAGTAAGTTCCTTCATTCTTTTCTCCACGATAATTGATGAGTTCCGCACGTAAGTTAGCCAATCTTGAACGTACTTGAACATCAATATAAGGAGAAAAGCAATCCCACCACATACACTCCTCTAGTTGAGGAACTGGTGCATCAGGTTTCCAACAAAATGCATGAATGGGTCTACGTGTCCAATTAACCCCATTCTCTAGAAACGCCTCAAAGAGGGGTACGTGCTTCTCTAAGGACGCTACGGAATGCACATCACATAAAGTTACCTCACCATGACCTTTTTTATGATTGTAGAGGAATTCATTACGAATATAACAGGTAATCGTTGGAAGATTGTGATTGAGATATGCCATAAGTTGATAATAAAAGAGCAGGGATTTCCCCTGCTCTATCTATAATATTAATATCAACCTTTACCTTGTCCACGATATCTTTTTTTACGTCCATTACGAGAGGTTGCGCTTAACAGTGTTCTTGCCGAGCGTCCTTGACGTGTCTTCTTAGGTGCTCCAGGTTCAAAAAGAGTTTTGTTACTTCCGCCTTTATCCATAAATTTCCTCCAGTTCAATTAAATTTGGATCAATGTCTTCACCCGAGAAAAAACGTTCGGAGAAGTCTTGAAGAATCTCACTACATTCTTCTGGAGTGAGATTTGTATAAATTTTACGCCCTTTATAAAGTACGTTAAATGTTTTCATCAGATAATGCGAGTTTTTTCATGCCCAACTCTAATACGAGGATCGCACCAGATATCAAATCCTTGCTCTTTTGCATCAAGACAGAATGAAACATCCTCACCACACATATCCTGAACATTACCAGACTCAAAGACTTGCATCTTCGGAGCAAACCAAGGATACTCAAGATTTTCAAAGACACCGTTCTTAATCAGAACCCAACCAAAACCAGTGTAATCCACTGTGAAAGGCTTTCTACGCTTTGAAATGGACTCAACGGTTTCATGATTCATCACTCCACCATTCTTGCGGAAGTCATCTTCTTCCAACCAGTGTGCGACAGATGTTGTGTGACCATCTTCAGTTGCATACCAACCAGCGACAATTTCACGCTCAGTTCCATCTTCAGAAAGAGCTAAATCACAGAGTTGCCAGAACTTGTTTGTGTCAAAGACAATATCCGAGTCAATCCATAGTTGATAATCATACTGTAGTTTACCATCCCAAGGAATTTGCTTAGGTCCACGAAGAACATTTGCACCAAGACACTTACAACGTGCAAAGTTCACCATTGAACTATAGTCTTGAGAAATCTGAATACTCATACCATTCTGTACCATATCAAAACACAGTTGTACAAAGTTCTTCAGAAAAATGAAAGAGCATCCTCTACCAGGTAGACAGAATACAATACTCTTTCCACGCATTCTTTCTTTGATTGCATCAATATCCCATTCTTCTTTGGGTTTTGGTGCAGCAGCTTTAACAGTAAATCCTTTTGCCATAAAGTTTAATGAACCTTCAAATTCAATTTTAACAGTCTATATATGTGTTGTCAATATGACGGAGACCCTGGAGGATCTGCTGTCAAACTTGTATGAACCCCTCCAATATTTACTGGAAGTTCTATGAAACTCAAATCTTCTTCCTTATAGTCAGTTTTCATTAACCCTACAATATTATTCAAAGTTTTCCAAGTATTATGAAATTCTTCCTCTTTTAGAGAATGAAATAAACACCTGTCCTTTGCGTATATGTGATAAATCTTTTCCATATAAAAAAATATTTTCCGGAATTTTTTTTGACAGCACTTAACGTACTATTGCATTATATATCAGCACAATCAAAAATCCAAGGGGCATTAATATTATTTTACCCATCGTCTTTGGATACCTGATTGTCCAACCTGCAAGTACAACTCTCCAAAAATTCCAGTAAGGAGTTTGACGGCGATTTCTAAGGGTGCTCATACTTCCGGAAAAATTTTTTGAGATTGAGATAGAGGTCGCGTTTTGTCACCTCTGTAGGTTAGGGTAGTTTGCGTTTTTTATTTTAGGGGGGCGACGCCGCACGGCGTTATAACAAATCGGCGGCATATAACTGCCGATAAGCATCACTGCCAAATCATAACATAAACGCCCCCCAGTGTCAACCAGGGGACGCACAGTTGTTAACAATCAGAACTCGATAGTGCCTTCCTCAGTATCACTCACAGCTTCAGCAGCGAGAGCATCAAGAATCGACAGAAGTTCGTTGCCAGTGTTACCTTGAGCGAGAAGAGAAAGCATCACGGATTTAGACATAATAAAGAAGAAAAGTGTTGTGAACTGTGTGTGCCTAGTTTATACTCATGCGACAGGAGTGAGTGTTACTTAAGCGAGTGTGGAGGTGTTCATCAAGTCCTGATAATCACTCCACTTCTCTACTGCTTGCTCTAGAGTTTCAACATCAGCGAACAGGTCAAAGTCCTCAGGTAGATCTAACTGACCTGACATACCCAAGTAGTTAATGAACCCTAGGATTTGCGTTGATTGCTCATACTCATAAGCATCGAAGATCCGACCGAATTCTTCATTACGAAAATCAGAACATGCGATCAGGTCGAACACATAGTAGAAAGGACGACGAATAGCGTAGGGGATGAAGTTCAGCATGAAAGTGTAGTGAAGTGTACTGGTCTTAAGTGTTAATCAGAGGTCGAACACATCGCTATTCAGTTGGATGACATTTACCTTGAGGTCAGCATACTTAACACCGTCAGGAGTAGAGTATCCAACACCGACCTCTTTTACGAAGGTTTCATAATCACCACAGTCCATAGCAAGGTGATACAAACTCTCATCATTCTGCAACCAGAGTGCAACATTCCAGGTCTCATAATTCTCCCAACCGTTATACTCAGTAGAGAGGATGTTGCGTTGATAAGTGACTGTCATTTGGTACGTCTTGAGTGTTAGTGGGGAAGTGATGTGTGCCCCTCATACTATAGGGACGCTTTAGACGATCCTAACTTTAATACCCAGAAACTTACCAACGGTCGGGTGTACTTAGGTCTTCCACATATGCATCACACTTCTCTGCAGGTTCCAACTTGAATAACTTCTCCCAGTCAATCTGGTGTGGGTCGAAGTCACCGAACACTGATAGATCTAGAGTGACCCTATAACGCTGCTTCTGTGCTTGTTGATATGCAACTGACATAAGTTCGCTCCTGTGTGTTATGAGAGTACTCTAAGTCTTGTGTGCAAAAATGTCAAGGTCCTGGGGAGTATTTATGGGCGGGTGTGGATTTTTGTGCGGGGATTGTGAGGATTTTATGACCTTGGAGTTGACAAAAGTGCGGTCCTTATGTTATGCTCGGTAAGACCACAAGCACCCAGCACATTTATAACGACATAAGCAAAAGGCATCAGCACATTTATAACGACATAAGCAAAAGGCATCAGCACATTATAAAGGTTTTAGCACACATACCTCAGCACATTATAAAGGTTTTAGAGACGATTAGAAGGACAATATATCACTCATAAACCATACTTTTCCACAGTTTCAACATACTTTTCCACAGGGTTGTTAATAACTATTATCATTTAATCTATTCTTAAATATAAATAACGCAAGTATATTTTTCATCAATTTAATGGCATACATCTATACGATTACCAACCTTGAGAATAGCAAACTCTACGTGGGAAAGACTACACAACCCAACCCATATGATAGATGGAAGCAACACCTACAAAACGCAAGAAGTAAGGATAATTTAGAAGAGGACAATTCGGTTCACTCTATGCCTATTGTTCGTGCCATATGTAAATACGGAGCAGACAACTTTAAGTTTAGAGTATTGGAAGAATGTAACGATGATGATGTTAATGAACGTGAAACCTTTTGGATAAACAAACTTGATACTTGTGGTAAGAATGGATATAACATTACGTTAGGTGGTGATGGTGTAAAGAAACCAAAAAAGTATTGGGCAAATCATCCACATTCTAAACCTGTGAGTTGTTATACATTAGAAGGTGAATGGGTTAGAGACTATGAAAGCGTAGGAATTGCTGCTGATAGTTGTGGCAATAAAAAGGGAAAATCGCCAATTATATTTTGTATCAAAGGCAAAACATTTCAAGCACTTGGATATAGATGGGCATGGAAAGGTGAGCAACCAAAAGTAGTAGAAAACAGAGTGAATGTTCGTGGTGTTGTATATGGTATCAATCCAACATTAGGACGTAAAAAGATGTGGAAGTCACAAGCAGATGCAGCAGAAGAAATATCTGGAAATCGCAAAAGAAATGCTAATCTTTTACTTTCAATACGCAGTCCTGACAATAACAAATTACAAGCATCTGGATGGTATTTGTTTAGATCAAAACCAACAGATTGGACACCAGCAACAAAAGCACATTCAATAGAACACTATAAAAAAATTGCTGCAATTAGCAACGAAAAAAGAAAGAAACCCGTCTATGGTGTAAGTATTAAAACTAACGAAATCGTGGAGTTTAGTAGTATGAGTGAGGCATCATTCTTTATCAAAGGTAATGGTAACTATAGTGGCGTTGCTAACATCAAAAATAACATTCAACGTATAAAAAATGGACAAACTTGGTGTAATGCTTATGGTTACAAATGGTACGAAAAGACAATAAAAAAGACCCTGTAGATAGAGTCTCTATACTATATCAATCAATCGCTAATCTGTACCTTGCATAATCCTCAGCATCCTTTCTTTTCTTGAAACGTGCTTCTTCTCCTTCAAACTTAAGAGGCAGATACCTATACTTCTTACCTTCCCTAGTGATAACAGTTCTGGAGAATAGGTGCAGTGAGTAACTACCTTCTTCTGTTCTTTCTGCTTCTTTCTTTACAATAAAAGGCAGAACTTTGTTATCGTTGAATGACTGTTTAGAGAGTAACATGACGGAATTGATTATCAGAAACGAATGATAGGATGATCTACATTAAGAACTGATTGTGCATCAGTCGCAAACACTAACTCAACACCGTGTTGAATATACCCATATTCATCAGGATCGTCATCTACAGAACAAATAGAAACGACCGAATTGAGTTGTTCTTCAGTGAGAGATTGCAGTTGTGAGAGAAGTTCTTTGTAAGTCATTTGTTGTTTTTTGTTGGTATTAGTTGTTAATGAGTTCAGCAGGACTACCACATGATTTATAGAACTCAATCATACGATTTGCTTCCTCTAGTGTAGAGAATGATTGAGTCCTCCACTGTTGTTGATAAGGCGTAAAGTAACGGATTGTGAACATTTAAGGAATGAAGAGTTGTGATTAGTTAAGAGGAAAGATTCAGTTATACCAATGCGCTAAGTTCGCAAGTTCAGATGCAATCTCTTCTACATTATCTTCAGTGAGTTGAGATAACAGTTGATCTACATCTTCATCAGGAACATAGAACAAATTACCATTGATTTCATCAGCGATTTGTTCTGCAAGGGAGAGGCAATCTTGTTGAAGTTGAGTTCTCATACTACTAGGACACTTTGAAGGTGAGTAACTTTTATTCAGTTCAAACGCATACCTGAGAAGAAGGGAATTGGAGCACCTTCGTATTGAATGAACCACTGACCATTCTTCTGAAAGACATACTCACCATCGCAACCATGCACTTTCAGAATAGCATTAAGGCGCGACTTTGTGGTGTTTGATTGATAACCACCATCGAACAATTCAATCCAGGTTTCGCCTATACGAGCGATGAGATTGTTGTAGAGGTAGACATCAGAAACATTAGAATAAGTGATGACTTCAGTGTTATCCTTTTTCCAATCTTGTGATGCAGTGATTGCATCATTCATTTGGCGTTCGATGACTCGCATGGTTAGAGGTTTGGAGGTTTGTTGTGCTTATACTACTAGGACACTTTAGACGATCCTAACTTTAATAGGAACTGATTAGCGGTCCTTGAACATCACAAAACTCTAACAAAAAGTGGTCTAAAGTAATACCAAGACTCTTTGCTTCAGTGTTAAGTTGGTCGTATTGTTCCTGTGAAAGAATGTAAAAATCAGTCTCAATCATGGGGTGTGATAATGTCTGCTACAGTGTGTAATGTGCTTGAGGTTGTGTTGCGAACTCCAGGTGAGAGTATAAACGCAACGATGAAAATGAGGAGGATTGTCTTCACTTTATCAGGTGACTTGAAAGTAAGTCTTTTGGTTGATGCCACTAATTAACCACCACCGTACACATATTCAACAATACCTGCTTCATCAAGTCCTACAGATTCGATGACAGTAAACCTGGCACAATTATCGAACTCATCAGCATGATATTCGCCAAACTCTTTGATAAACAATTCGCGGCACTGTTCTTTAGTCTCAGCAGCAATCACTGCCATGCCAGAGGTATAATCAGAGAGGACGTTGTTGATGATAAACAGTTTCATGATTCAGTCGAAGCGAGAAGATACATCAGGACCAGGATTTTCAAGATGTGCTACACTTTCAGCAACACCTTCAGCAGTTAATGCAAACTGAACTTTTTTACCTTCGTGATAGATGTAAAACACAGATTGCACATAAGGTGTTAGATTGCCTTGCGAATCCCAGGCATTTCGTGTATGTGAAGTCTCAACGATTTCGTAGACTTTAGAGGTGAGAGGTGAAGTGTAAGTGCTCATACTATAGGTACAGTTTCGACGATCCTAACTTTAATTCAAAGTGATGTTCCAATCAATATCTGCATTAAGATTCACCCAAAAGTGATTCTTACCGTTAGCAGAGGTTAGAAACACTTTGTTCCCTTGATGTTGCTCCACAATACATTCATTATTGCGATTCATTAAGTTACAGAAACGATTGTGTGCTTTCTTGCTTTTGGGTGTTACAAATGCAGTCAATTTAGAGTCCATTGATAAAGTCAGCAAGTGCTTCTTTGTATTCTGCTTCAGTCTCAAAGATGCGACCGTGAATGTTACGCGGATAGGTTACATTCTGCTTTCCAGCATCAGCAACCATGCGACAGTCAGATTCATCATAACCCATCTCAATCAGGTTTTGAACGTAAGGATTGTAGTGTGTCATTTGTATCAGTTACCGAAGAAAGCATCAAACTCATCAGCAACAAAATCAATCAATTCATCAGTTGCATCAAGGTCAAAAACGTTGCAGACAAAATCTACACAATCATTCAAATCTGTGTGATTGTTGCACATGAACTCCAGAAGTGCAGGAGTGATGTCGGTTTGGAAGTCAGGAGAAGTGTTGTTCATACTACTAGGACACTTTAGACGATCCTAACTTTAATTCAAAAGAGATTGCGACCGAATTGACCACACAAATAAAATGCCATTCCTTTGTTGTTGAATGTCACATCTGCAAAGGTCAAAGGTGTATAATCGTTACGCTTGGTTTTAGATGCTTTGGTGCGAATCTGAAGCAATTTGTTTGGACCTGTAATCGTGTGCGATGCTTTACCCTTACGATTCACAAATCCTAGTTGGTCAAGTTCAACACCTCGCTCAAATGCAGTGCGAATCTGTTCACAAATGAACTCATAATCCTCACGCAATTCTTGATAATGTTCGGGATGAGTTTCTTCATTCAGAATCTCAGTTCCCACATAATCGTTGTTGCGACTAAAAGCAACATACACAGTTTGCTTCAGTTTCTGTCCAACTTTGCTCTCATCAAATGATACTTGATCCTCGATGATTTCAGACAAACAGTGCTTCAACTGTGTGGCAGCAATAGATTGTCCAACTGTAAAAGTCTTGATCTCTCCATCCTCCAAATCTTTGAGGTCGGAAGAGTTAGGAACTCCCAGCGCAAGTTCTAGTAACTGTCCGCGAGCACCTTTGTTCTTGCCAGGTTTCTCATATACACTGAAATCAGTTACTTTCAGTTTGCCATAAACATCAAGCGTAGTCAGTTTCTGCATCGTGGTTGTGCTCATACTATAGGTACAGTTTAGACGATCCTAACTTTAATTCAAATGAATTAGGACTCTTGTGTTACACTTTCAAGCAAATCATTCAACACCTCTTCATCATACAATTCTTCAATCTCAGATAGAAGTTCTGCCTCCGTGTATTTGTTATACTCTGCAACTAGAGATTCGATGGCAAATGTGACAAGATCATCCATGTCCATACCATCAATAACCATCTCTGCATAAGATTCAGTCAGAGCACAAAGTTGTTCGTTAGTAAGTGTCATTTTGCTTGTGGGATTAGGAAGGGAAATCATTAGTTTTACTGAACTTTGAGTTGATGAACTTGAACGTCGCAGTATTCAGGAGATTTATAGTCTTCGTTGTATTCTAGTTTCATCTCCTCTGCGCGACGATTTGCGTCTTCTTCGTTAGCATACAAACCATAAAGTTCAGATGGTTCGTATTCATCAAGACGGGCAAAGATTCCGTAGACAATCATTTCAAAACAAGGCGATAATCAAGTGATTTGATACACCAACCGTAGGCAGTTGTAATCTCTTCGACTAGATCTTCTTCATCAGATGCTTCCCAGATTTGACCAAAGACTTCCTCATAAATCTCATCTTGTGACTCTACATCAAGTGCTTCATCATCAAGATCATCAGTGAAATCAAACTCAATTTGTAGAACTTGAAATTGCATCATTTGCAGTAGTTAGGGTCAATTTGGCAGAAGCGATCTGCTTGTTGTTCTTGATACTCATTCACAGTAGCATGAGCAGCAAGACCAACGCGAAGACCGAGGGCAAGTGTAGCAATCAAAAAAGCAATTCGCATTTCTAATCAGTCAACGACAGAGTAACAAGCAACCCAGGAAGGAATCCCAGAAAGTGCTAATGAACCGTTGCGAGAATCACAATAGTCTTGTGCCTCATCTTCGGTGTAGAAAGGTCCAATATACTCTGGAGATTCCAGAGATTCAGACCAGAATCGGACGGTGAAAGTGTTGCTCATACTATAGGTACAGTTTAGACGATCCTAACTTTAATTACTTGAAACTTACGTTGACTCCAACAACTTTTGCGGTAGGATTGCGAGCGAGTGCAGTTTCACGCGCATCTTTTGGGTTGGTTGCTTGTACTTCTTCTTTAAAGACTTTGCCGCCAACGTATAACTCAACGATGTACTTCATGTGTTTGTTTGTATTTTGAAAAAAATTGATAATTTCACTGCAGTGGATGACCTTTGCCCCGTGTGCAGTGAAATTGCAGAAAAATCGGGTTTTTGATTGAGTGGTGGACAGGGTTCTCAGTGAGACTCAAGTGAGAATCACAGGGTCTGCCAGTCTTGTGCCTCTTTGATGTTAGAATCAAAGAACTTTTGAATGATAGAATCAATCACAGGATACCATTCTTCGTTTGCACTTGGGTATCCACATTCTCGTGCTTGATTGAGAAACTTAAGGATGCAAGTTTCTTCATTAGCAGTGAACTTAACACGATTGAAAGTGTAACCGTCAGTCATCAATCATCTCCAAAGTTGTTTACAAGGAAGTCTTCAAGTTCGCAAAGTTCCACCTCATCCAAGGAGGAAATGTAGTTGTGCAAAGTATCTACTAAGACACCATTATTCTTTTGGCAGGTTTCATACAGAAACTCAAAAAGTTGTGTTTTGTTAGTCATCATCAGTTCACCGATTCTTGGTAGATTGACATACCCTTACGCATAGAAATGTAATCACCAATCATCTCACCAACCTGTTCGTAAATGTAGGAAGAACCACCTACATCACAGAGCACATCTTCGGTGAGTTGTTTAGAAAAATGCACTTCATTATCGTTAGCATCGAACTCAAAAACATCCTCTCCAGTGTATATAAACGCAGCACAAGCAGCGTTCTCACCTTGACTCTCAATCAGTTGGTCGATTGAATCACGAAGTTCGGAAAGTGTGCGGAACATAATCAAACAGGGGTAACTTCTACAGAACGGATAAGATTGGTGCGGTCTTGTGCTAGGTAATCATCAGCGATTTTGCCACAAGATGAACGAGACTGAATGAACTTTTCTTCATATAGGTTCTCATCTTCGTCAGGAACCCAATACTCAATCAGAAGGCGATAGTTGTTCATAATCAGCAACCGAAATCGACAGGAATAGATAACCAAATGGCACGATCCGTACCGATTGTAAATTGATTGTCCCAGATAAAATGCGTTGCTTCCTGATTACTCAGATTGCAATGATCCATCAGGTGATTGACTGCTTCCTTGAAAGATGTAAAGCGGAGAGTGTTGTTCATAATCAGTACAGGGGGCAGAAAGAACCACAGAAACGACGAACCCATTGCAAAGTTTCATAATGAGAACGAGGGTGAGACATTACCATGCTTTTGTTAGTTTCAGGGTTGAGAGCAATAGCAACGTATTTGTGGTCACATTCTTGCCATTCAGGTGTAACTTGCTGAATGAACATTTGACGCACAATACCTTCTTTCCAGTTGGTAGTGTAGTGAAAGACTTGATCCATGGTAGTGTTGCTCATACTATAGGTACAGTTTAGACGATCCTAACTTTAATTCAAAAGGATTGACTTACCAAATACCTCTTTGAATGTAGATTTTGCGGACTTCCTGATGCAGAAAATGTCGAAGTTTAGGGTCGGTAGTGTTATCAAAAGCAAGATACAATCGTTTCAGGTATTCATCTTGTGTGGCACCTATGTTACCATCACCACCGATGTCGTTGAGTGATGAACCTGCCCTAGATTTTGGGCGTCCGAAGTTACCTGTAACGTTACCAGATGTCCTCAATTTAGGACGAATCTTTGAGAGGTTAGAGTAAGTCATAATCAACGAATAAGACGATAACCTTTACAAGGCATTTGAGGATTTCGCAGAGACCTTAACATATTTCCAGAGGATTTGAGACCCAAAACTTCACGACACCATTTTGTAAGATTAAAGACCTCAATAACTTCGCCACTTGGAGTTTCAATCAAACGGGTTTTTGCTTGCGAGTATTCTACATTATCGGCATTACTCATCCACTCCAAGTTCTCAATTCTATTATCAGTTTTATCCTCATTGATGTGATTAACTGTATCATAGTTGTGAGGATTTGGAAGGTAAGTTTCTGCTACTAATCTGTGAATACTTGTGTGTCTTGACCTATCAGTTCCTGCCTCAAGAACGACTTTTAGATAACCACCTCTACCTAGTCTTGGTTCTAACTCTCTTTTGTAAGAATAGTCAAGAACTTTACCTTTACCGTTTCCTCCAGGTTTCTTGTGAGAGAATACTTTTCCATCAGTTGTAATAGAGTATTCTGGATAATTTGGAATGAGTTTCATATGATTGGATGCGATACATTTCTATTTAGAAATATAACACATCCAATCACAGTTATCAACATCATACAAACCTTTTGTATAAATATCCTCCACACCACGATGCGTTCTCAAATAACCATTCACGATCTTGAATCAATCGCAGATCATAACGAACACCTTTGGCAGGAGATTTCCAGGTGGCAGACTTATACACTTCACCAGTGTTCTTGTCAATGAAGGCATGAACAGAGCGAGACATACCACTGGTAATCATGATCACTTTGTGATACTTTTTACCAGTCTCAATAGTGTAATCAATATCACACTTACCAGACTTAAGTTCATCAATCTTGCGTTGATGATACTCTTGATTGTCAGCATCATTCACGAACTTTTGATGACCGCGAATAGAATACTGACGATAGTTGTCCTTTAGTGCTTCAATCAGCAGCAGAGTGTTCTTATACACATTCTCTGCGATGGTTTGTTGTGCTTGTGCTTGCATGGTAGTGTTGCTCATACTATAGGTACAGTTTAGACGATCCTAACTTTAATTCAACCCCAATCCTTTGCGAGCGTGAAGTTCAAGCGACTGAATTGCATCCTGTCAACAATCTTGTAAGTGCCAAACTTGTTGGACATTACAAATCCCTCATGCTCAGATTCTTCACCAGCAATCTCACATGAAATGCTGTCGTCAGTATGAATGAAGAAGAACAAATCAGTCTTGATAGATTGCACCAACTTCCACAGACGCATCAGGTTAATGTCAACATCATAATTTTCTGCAATCTCATGCTCGCAGACCTCCTTACCCTCACGGATGCAGGAATTGATGACTTTTTTGAGTTCTGTTGCTTGTTTTACATTCACGAACTCACAAAGAGTGCTCATTTGCTTGGCAAACTTACACACATCCTCCAAATCTTCACGATAAGGGTTCAACGACACAGCAGGTTGAACAAACAAGCAATCCTTAGTGCTCACAAACTTGCTGGTGATAGGGTGTGCTACCATCTCAGGCAGTTTATCACCAGTGTAGTAAGTATGAGGACAAATGATAATCTCCTGACGCACAATCTCAGGGAAACGATAGGTAATCAGTTGTGGTTTGAATGTATCAAGACCCTTACCGAAACCAATCCAATCTCCCTGATACACTTTCTTAGTGCGAGGCAGAAACTCCAGGCAGAAGATAAGGATTTGCGTTACACGAGGTTGACCACCAAAATGAGTAAAGATGTCATCTTCGGTATAACAAAGGCGAATCTTTTTCTTGTTAAATGCTGCTTTAGTACAGACAAAAAACTTACCATTTTCAGGATTTGTGCCCCAAACAATAGCAGGACTTCCATCCATCTTTACACTGATGGTAGAATCAGCACTGAACCAATCAAGAACAGATAGATTACCCGTCAAGATTTCATCTTCAGGGTGCTCAAGGTGCTTGTTTTGCATCGGTTGCTTGCTCATACTACTGGAACACTTTAGACGATCCTAACTTTAATCCAATCAAACTTCCACCAGTTTGCGTAGACGATTGCGAATATCAAAGAGTTCCATCTCATCCATATCTGCAGCATCTAAATCTACAGGAGCAAACTCTTCTAGATTTACATTACCATTTGAATAGATGGGAGCATAATACAACTCATCGCCATCTTCTTGCGAGAGAGTATAGACACAACCGTGGTCGGGATAGGTAACAAAAATCATCGGAGTTTCACGAACAAAGGTACAATAAAGGAGCACAAGCAAAAAAGCAAGTGCTCCTGTGTCAGTTTTTAGACTGCCACATGGCGGGCAGTCAGTTGTTCAATAAAGGTCACAATTTGCTTCACATAAGGCGAAACAGTTTGAGTGAACTTAACCACATCTTCACGAAGTTTGTTGACTTCATACTGATGGATTTGCCAGCGAATCTTGATGTCTTGGAAGTATTGTTCCCGAGTAATCAGTACCTGTGGGACGGACACTTCGGGCGCAACAGCAACAACATCAGAGGTTTGCTTGCGAGCGCGAGGCATAGGTTAGATGCGTCTTACACTACCAGAACACTTTAGACGATCCTAACTTTAACTCATAGCATTTAGCAGGGGATTGTTGATACGTTCCTGTGCAATCTTAAAGTATTGCTCATCCATCTCAATACCGATGAAGTTTCTGTTACAATTTACAGCAGCGACTCCAGTTGTTCCAGAACCCATACAATTATCCAGGATAGTTTCACCTTCGTTGCTGTATGTACGAATCAAATACTCCATCAAAGCGACTGGTTTTTGTGTGGGATGAACAGTATCCTTATCGAGTCCAAACTCTATAATTTCTGATGGATAGTTGGTATATTTTTGCTCATACACAGTTTCATGTAGTAGTTTATTGCCAACACCCATATGTTCTGGTTGATGCAGAAACTTGCCAAGTCGTTTTGCACTATTCTTTTTCACAACATGTTTCTCAATCAAACCTTGTGGGTTGTAAGTCATGTTTTTGTTTGCTTTCTTAGACCCACCGCTAGCACCAAGGGGAGAGAATACCAAAACGTCTTCAGTTTCCTTCATAGGTCTTGCATTTGCATGAAGAAATCCTGTTGTCCTTTTCTTCTTCCAAATCCACTCATACTTGAACCACTCAAGGTTACTTACTACAAGTTGACTGGTGAATGGTTGGTCAGCAGTTAATACAACAGCACCCGTTGGTTTTAGCACCCTGCGATAGTGCTCCCACAACTCATCTAGTGGAATGACAGTATCCCACTCCAAAACTCTATTGCTTCCTTTATCCTGAACACCTTTACGGTCAGTTGTACCATAGGGAAGATCGCAAAGAATAAGGTCCACAGACTGTTCTGCGACCTTATTCATCTCAATTAAACAATCGCCCAGATACAACTCAACCATGAAGATTTCCCTCCTTTAGATAACGGATAGCACGCTCTAGTGATTCAATCGTATCACCCAACATACCAATACTACGGTTACAATTATCACACAACCAACCACGATGTGCTAAAGTTTCGTGGTCATGATCGAACACCAATTTCTTATCAGTTCTACCACAATTATAGCACGGAGTTCCTAGTTCTGGATACTTCGGTTTCCCTGCTAGTTTGTATGCTTGTGTTTTACCTTTATTTGCTTTCTTGGTACACTCTTTACACTCTGGTCGGAAATACTTATCCCCACCAGTATTTGTTGACTGATTGCGACCAAAAAATTGCTCATTCAGTGGAAAGGTTTTTGCACACTTTGAGCAAGTTCTTGATAGTTCCATTCTAAAACACTGATTATACTACTAGGACACTTTAGACGATCATAACTTTAATTTACAGGAAGTTTGCCTAGTGATTTACCTTTTTTGTGGTCATCAATAAACTTCCTAGCTGATGCTTCGGTCCTACACACTTTGAGTTGCTGACCGTTGTGGATTATCATAAGTTGATTGCCAAACGGAACTGCCGCATATATTCCTTTGCCCACAATAAATCCTTCTTTCATTACACTTTCCAAAAAATCGTCGTTTTTGTTACGGCAGATGACCTATGACACCTGCCAGGTAGAATCACGAAAAAATGAGGTTTTCGCCCCAGTCGTAGCCTTGAGTCTACTGTGAGACTCACCGCCTCACCACCGACACGGCAGGTTCGCCCTTCTCAAAGATGGTATCAACAACTGCCTGCACACTGCGAGCGGTAGCAATACCAACCTTGCTGTAGACAGGGATACACACAAGACCGAACGATTTGCTATACTGACTCAGGTTGCCAGGTTCAATACGTCCATCGCGCATACCTTTAGCGTCATCGTGATGCAAACGGATGCAACGTCCGATTGTCTGGGAGATACCAATAAAATCCATATTGCGAAGGAACAGAACTGCTTCCAGACCGCTGACGTTGATACCTTCTGCGAGGATGGAGTGGTGAAGAACAACGAACTTCTTGTCGTTATCCTTGCCCCATGCACTCAGAGTGTCAAAGAACACCTCACGGTTGACCTTCTGACCATCAATAACTGCGCCCGTCTTGGCAGTAATATACATCCAAGAATAACCCCGCTGCTCTAGTTCAAAGCAGAAGTCAGTTTCAGACACTAGCGATACGATTTGCTTGGTTGCCTTAGCGCAGATCAGAACCTTGCCAACCTTGTTGTCATCAATAGTTTCCAACAAGTTAGCAGCGTCGCGGTCAAAGTTGGTCTGCTTGCCCTTCACCATCTCCAGTTGCTTAACGATCACTTTAGGGGGGACAATATAACCACCCTCAACCAACTCAGGAGCAGGCACTTTGCAGATGACCTGACCATAAACAGCAACATCATTCATCCCAGGTTTGCCAACAGCAAGGGAATGTTTGGGAGTTGCAGTGAAGAAGTAAGCGCGACGTGCGTTAGCAGAGAAGTGCTCAGTTGCGGGAAAAAAGTGACGCTGAACAGAATTATGTGCCTCATCAAAGTAGATGGTATCCACATCAACTTCTGCTACTTGAAGACGCTCCAGAGAGTTGTAGGTGGTTACAATCAGGCGATGATTGTCAGCGTTAGCATCAACCCAGCGGCGGATTTCACGAGGGCGAGTAGAACTATCGTGATGAGTTTCTCCACTATGAACGTGGAAAACCTTGGCGTTAGTGATAAACTCCAGAAACTCACTAGAGAGTTGCTCAGCAAGCAGGATGCGAGGAGCAACAACAACAATCGTCTGGGGAGTTTCAGACTGCAACTCGCGCAGAGCATCATAGATCATCTTCAACGTCTTACCGCCGCCAGTAGGAACAATGACTTGACCTTTATCATGCTGTTGCATAGCAGCAACACCACGTTCTTGGTGGGGGCGAAGTTGGATTTGCATGGAAGTTGTGCTCATAATATAGGGACAGTTTAGACGATCCTAACTTTAATTCGCTGTATCTTTGTATCGGTTGAGGTCTTCAATCACGCTCTGCATCGTGGCACGACTATACCCATTTGCGTAACTTGGAGATTGCTCACTGTCATCCGAATTGTAATCTACATTATAGCATACATCAACGCCTTTCTGAAGTGTCTTGAGGATACGCTCATAGGCATAATCAGGGATTTGAATGTAATTCATCGTTCTCAGTGGTTTGGTATCTAAAAACTAAAATAGCACACCTAGAGACGCTTCTAGGTGTGCTTGGTGGAGGTTAATCAACCGCCATAAACTTCTTCAGCAATAGGAGTATCACCAAACATTTCATTAAACAACCAGTTTTCGGGTTTGTTGAGGTTGCTTTCACACTCTTTCAAGAAAGCAATCTCACGCTTCCAAAACTCTACAGATTTCTTTGCTTTCAGATACTCGTTGCGAGCATCATAGAGTTTGCGTTGGATTTCAATTCGGTCCATAATGAAGTCGTCCTTATACTACTAGGACACTTTAGACGATCCTAACTTTAATTCAAAGTCAGTTTGCCATCCTCTTCTCAACGTGAGCAAGGATTTTAGTCTTTGCTTTACCCTTTGGTTTCTCACCAGTTGCCTTCTCATACTTCTCAGTTTCTTGCTGTTTCATTATACCTCTGAGCATTCTTTCACCTTCTCTGGTTTGCTTATTTCTTTCCTTTGCTGTAAGTCCAGATGCTTTTGCTGGTTTATAGTCAGGAGAGACTGCTTTTTTCTTTTTCTTAGAGAGAAGTTGTGATGCAGTTGGTGTTGGTTTCTCCGCTGTTGCGGCAGGTTTCTTACCTTGTTTTGCTGCAATTCTTGCTTGTGCTGCTTTTCTTCTTTCTTCTTTTGCTGCTGCTAGTTGTGCTTCTCTAGCAGATCCACGCTCTTGTTCGGGTTGCTGAGTTCTTGTAGATGCTTGGCGTTGTTGACCAATATCTGAGCGTGGTTTGTATTCTTTAGCGGGAGCAGTTTGTCCACCCCCGATTGCTTTTACTCTACGCCTTTCAGGAGCAGTCTTTTTGCGTTCTGCACCGATACGACCACCTTCACCAGTCCTACGGACTTGTGCTCCAGACATAAAAGAAGCATCGTATGCTGCTTCAGCAATCAAAACAAACTCCTGAAAGGTTCTCATTTTAGTATCTAAACACTCTTTTTAGTATTTAGAACTCCTCTTCCTTTGCTTTATAGGAACCTTTGAATACACGTCCTTCAGCATAGAATTGTTTCACACGTTCACGACGAGTAGCAAGCAAAAGATCGTATTCCTCCTGCTGTTGTTTAGTGAATACAAAATCTTGTTTGCGCCATGCTTCATTCAATTCACGAATGTGAGGCAGCACGTTAGGGATTTGTTCAGTCATTTGCTTAATTTACAGGAGTTTGGGGGTCAGTGGGGGTTTCGGTGGTCAGTTCCGAAGGTGTCACACGAATGTTGTAAGGAGAATTGAAGAACCTGCGGAAAGCAGTAACAACAATAACAAGCGCCGAAACAACACCAACAAGACCAAGGAAGGTGATAGCATCACCGCCAAATGTATAGGTGTCAGGGTTCATAATCAAAAGTCCCAGTTAGAGTTTAAGAAAGCATTAAAAGATTTGTCGTCGCTCTCTTCCTCAAAGAGACCTTCATTTAGTTCTTCAACAAAGTCAAAGGAAGAGAGATCTTCAACTTGAATGTCGTCAAAGGATTCCATAACTGATGGAGTGCTTACATTACTAGGACACTTTAGACGATCCTAACTTTAATTCAGTCAATCTTTTTGACTGATTTTGCCAACTTCTTCAGTCTCTTTGTTACTTCTTTTCCACCACTACGTTGAACAACTAACTTATCAACTTCTTTCTTTGTTGGTTTGCCTAATGGACCCTCATATCTTTGAAGAGTATAAGTCTGGGTGCCATCAGCGTCCCTCTTGTAAGTTCCAGGAACTGCATGTGGTGGAGTATCTGGTTTTTTACCCTCACAGATTTCGTAAAACTCTCTGAATGTTAGCATCTTTTTTGTTTTTGATTATTTATTTTATTCAAACTCAAAAGTTTTATTAGATACTTTCATGGGTTGAGTTTGATACTCTGGAATATTAGAAGTTTCAACAAATACTTCAATTTTAGTTTCATCATTCCAGTGTCTGATTGCGTTTGCTACAATAAAACAGTTAGTGATTAAAATAGACAAAAACATGAAAAGACGGATAAGAGCAATCTTATCCGCTTCTTTATCATTCTTACCAGACTTTTCTCCAAGTGCCTTAGCAATTAGTCTCCACACAGTCTTTTTCTTCTTCGTATTTTGATTTTCTTGATTTAACATACTTTAACTGATTCCACTGATTAGGATAACAAATTACAAGAACTCTCTCATTTCTGTGTATGTTACAACACCGATAATTTATTTCGTCTTTTGGTCTAACAGACTGCTCAATCGTGATGTATTCCTTGCTTTTGAAATACACCCATCCTTCAACACCTTTATTCCATTTGACGTAATCATTTACCTGAGGTTCGTAACTCATACAAATGCTGCTTCTAGTGGAGTTTGCTGAAGAGGCATCGCTGTGTAGTTTCGTGTATTTTTGAACTCCACAACTTTGCCAATTTCCTTACTATTTACAGGACTATGGAATTGACACTTTTTGTAATCGTAGAATCCCCAGATTGTACGGGTAGGTTTGCCGTTATTGTAATCAAACTGGCGGTGACAACGCAACCAAATAGAAAAGATATTACGTTTGAACTCTTCAACTTCATAGGAATAACCTTCGGGTGCTTTGTGTGTGAATTGTGGAATAAGTTTAATAGACATCACGGCATCAAACTCTTTTAATCAACGACGCGGACTGCCCGTAAGCGTTGGGGATTGTATCCTTTTTCAACGTAGTATTGAAGTTTGGCATCACATTCTTCTTTTGTGAGTTTGGATGAACTATCATCAATCAACCCCCATCCATTTGTGAAGAACTCTTCTATGCGATAAAAAGTAATATCAGACATTATTCTCAAGTAGTAAAGGACTCAACAACACCAGATTCTACATCTTCAGCAAGAGCATAAGTTCGTGCGTTCAGAATGTTTTCACGAAGAGCAGTGTAGTGCTGCTCATAGAAATTATCATCATCATCTGCTGAAATCAAATCAAAACACTCATCGTCATCTTCAGCAATTACATTCCAAAGTCCACCATATTCAGAACTTGGAAATGGAATGTAGTGGTCAACGATGTAGAGAAACTTTTGTGCCATTTGTGTTTGTAAAATACCTCTCAAGTTTAGTTGTTAATGGTTCAGATGTCAATAGAACTCCGCTAAAAAATACTCAACTGTAACTTCTTTTTCCGCTGCTTCACGCTCAACTTCTTTCCAGAACTCTTCTGCTACTTTGTCCATTTCTGCTTGTTTAATGAGGTCGCGTAGTCGTTTGGGGATCATTTAGATTTCTCCTTGAGTTGTTGTTCTTCGCGTGGATACATTACCTTGAGGTAATATGCCATGATGGATGATACAAACGCAACAAGTGCTGCGTAGATTGCTATACCAAGTCCAATACTCACCGTATTTCAGAACTAGGAGGATTTTTGAGATTTTCTATCGCTTGTTGACGATAGTATGATTTATAGAGAGCATCATCACGCTGGATTAGAAAGACATTCCAACCAAGAATGACTGCAAAACCAATCAATCCAGCGACGACGTACTTGCGGTTCATTTTTTAACAGCAGGTGCTTGTTGAATGTCAAAAGTGGGAACAGGAGCGCCACCATTACTGGGAACCATATAAACAGTTCGACTGGTGTTCTCTTCACCTTGAGTAATCCACAAATACTGAAGATAAGCAGGATTACCTTTTAGACTATCGCCAATAATGGAGTTTGCTTTGGCGACACCTTGAGCACGAATTACTTCAGCATCAGCAAGTTGTTGTGCAGAATCTTTCTTTGCTTGTGCTTCTAATACAGCGGTTTGACGTGTATACTCTGCCTCCAATAGTTGTCCTTTCCCGTTTAAGGATTTGGTATAAACACCATATTGCGGAAGTCCAAAAGCAAGACCAGCAATCACAATCACCCCAACAAGACCAAGAACAGCAACACCAGGGTCAATAAATCCGTTTTGTTTAGTCATTTTGTAGAAACTCCAGAGTTCTTAAAGATCATATTGGCAAGGATGATAATAGCAAGATTTTGCCAGAAGGTCAAAGATACACTAAACCAAGACAGAATCAGTCCAAGCAACCATACTTCAAATAAAATACTTGCTGTTACAATAACAACAGCACCAAAGACAACACCAAGAGCAGTAGAAGTTTTCATAGTTCAGACGTGAAGAGCAGCAGAATGGATTTCAACGATTTCAGGAAGTTTAGAATCATCAAACTGATTCATATTATAGCACACCCATTCCCCGTTACGAAAGACATAGTGATACTCTTCTGCTCCATCAGGCAACAGATACTCACAAAGGTCAGAATCAAGACGTGGGGGGCAGTCTTCGCCTCTTTCGCTATAATGAAGGGGACCATAATAACCACGTTTAGTTTTACCTTCTGAAGTGTAGAATCCATCATCAGTCCATAGGCAACTCACATCTCCGCCATCCACAAGTTCCTCAACTTTCTCACGGGTATTATAATGTGTGCGGAGAATACGACCTGCCCACTCGGGATAATTATCGTAATGGCTATAAATGCTGAGGATACTTCCATCAGCAAGTTCCAAACCCACTCGTCCTCTTGTAGACATTTAAGGTGTTTTGTTGAATACCTTGCCATTATAGGGCATCCAGAGCGTCCTACAAGGTCTCATGTGACACTTCTTCTACTGCCACAAGGTCTCTGTATTTTTTCCATTCTTTCAGTTGTAATTTTCTCAATCCAAGTTTATTATATCCCCTTTCTATTCTCCAAGGTTGAAGTGCTTTTACAATTTCAACGCTGCCATCTTGATAAGTAATTTTCCAAGTTTTTGCTCTTGGATTATTAGCACCACTTACATCTAATCCATTTTTATATCTGTCTTTCATCATTTGACGATTTATTTCTTTTTGATGTTCTGGTATAGTTCCACCTTTATTCCAACCAATATGCCCTTTATTTGCCTTCCCAATTTTTCTTTTATGCTCTTCACTTTTTTTTCTTCCTTTACCAGCAGCAGATAACTTTTCACAATGTTTTTTTGAAAGTTTTTTCCCAGTATTCCAAGGAATGACGCCAGATGCCCCATCGCCACCATTTGTAAGATTTCTTAAAATTCCAGTTCCCAAATCTTTTCTACCAAAAACAAAAATCATATAGATTTCGTGCTTAAATGCTTCTTCTTCGGTGAGATTCTGCTTGAGTTTAATTATTCTATCTTTTGGTGGAACTGGCAAAAAACCTATTCCTTTTCTTTTATGTTGATTATGTGCTCTGTTTCCTTTCCCCTTACCAATATAATAAGGCGTCCCATCTTCACGCAGGTAAGCGTAAGTGTAGTATTCCATCTGCTTTATCCGTGGTTATATGTATTTATATAAGAAAAGGGTCTCAAAGACCCCCTTCCGCTTAAACAACCACGAATAAGCATCATTATTTAGTACACTGCGATTAACTCACTTGCTTTCTTCCGACTGCCACCTTTCGCAGCAATCGTTCTAGTTACTTGAATCGGATAAATTGTAGCACTTTTATAGAGATCTCGTGTGACAGGGACATCATGATTAGATACAATCACCCGAATACCTTTGGATGCAAGAGATTCTGCAAGTTGTGCTAAATGAACTTGTTGGTCAGAAGTAAATCCATCAGTCGCATAACTTGTAAAGTTCGCTGTATCTGATACAGGAACATATGGTGGGTCAAAATAGACAACATCACCTGCTTCTAAATCTTCATAAAGAGATGAATCCTCAAATGAGAATGAAGTAAATCTCACTAGTTGTTTGGATAAGAAATACATCCTGAAGTTCATCATTTCTTCTCTAGGAAAATAAGCATTTTCTATTTTCTTTTCTTTAGTATTTTTATCTTTAAATTCTCTACCATAAGGAACATTAAACTCTCCCTTGCTATTGTATCGGGACAATCCATTAAAGCAGTGTTTATTCAAGTAAATAAACAGTCGTGCTCTCTCTGTAGTGTCTGTTGCTTGATTAAAGTGCTCTCGCAACTCTAAATATGCTTCTTTGGTGTTATTTTCTGGGACAAAGAGTTCCTCACAATACTGAACAAAACTATCATCGTTTGCATTTACCAAACTCCGATAGATTGCAACCAAATCTTTGTTCACATCGTTGAGAATGTATTGCTCTGCTGGTGTATTCAAAGCAACAGCAAGACTACCACCAAATGGTTCACAATAACGCTTTGGATAACCAATATGTGGAATAATATGAGGCAGGACTTTTGTTTTATTTCCTGCCCATTTCAAGAAGGTTTTGTTCATCTCTAAATGTTAAAAAATTTATCAAGAGTTCCGTCACCTTTCCAATCTTCAATATCTTGGTTCAAAATATATCCACAGTTTGGGCAATTAATTACATCATGCTCACATATTATCATAGTTTCTTGCACTTGTGGTTTTGAATATGTTTCAAATTGTTCCAACCAAGAAAAACCTTTTGCTGCAGTATTTGCATAGTATTCTCTAAATTCATCAAGAGAATTCTTCCATGTTTGTTTTTTATCCCCCTCTGGATACCAAATGTCATAGACATTAGCAGTTTTAATTGTTTCTAAGACTGTTTCAAGATCTATATCAAAATCTTTTGGATAATTTTTGGTATAATCTTGAATGTTGTTTTTATATTTTTTTCTAATTATGTTATCTGTACCAACATTTATTCTAACCATTCTTCCGAAAATTTGGATTGGTATTTGTGTCCTCACTTCTTTCGGTCTACGAACTCTACAAATAACCTCACAAGATAAGTTGTGCAAATTTATTCCACTACGACACCTATTGATAGCAATCAAAAATCTAACTTTGTCTGTAGGATCTTGCATACGAGAAAATAATTCCTCAGAACTATTAACTTTCTCACTATTACCACTTAGGTCATGAATACGAATGCCACCTTGACCATCTGCAGAAGAATCTTCAACCATAGTTGCGATCATTTTATCACTAATATCATATCCAGCATCTAGGAGATATTCTACAATAAGTTCTTTAACGTCTTCTATTGGACATCCCCAAACTCCTTCTCGATTTCCAGCAATAAAAAGTGCTGAAAGTTTTGGATTGATATTAGAATCATGTTCCTGCAGTGCTAAAAGATCATCTTCTCTATTAAGAAGAGTTCTAATAGCATTTTGAACTGCTGGGCGGCAAGAATTTTTTCCTTGAGATTTTACAAATTGATACTTTTTAACATTATTCAACCATGCCTGATGTGGAAGTATATCTTCAAGAGATGCTAGTTCACTACAAACTTGAAATTGTTCTGTGAAGAAAGAATCACTTTCGTGGTGAAGTGTTGTAGTGGCAGTAAATCCAATGACTCTTGGATTAACCAACATCCACTCACGAATTCTTTTCATGGTTGTTGCATCATATTCACTATGAAAACCAAAATTGCGAAGATATGCTTCAGTGCCAGCGTCACCACACCCAGTAAATTGATGTGCCTCTTCTATACAGAGAATTGATTTTGAGGCAAGTTCTAAGAATCTTGGAAAATGAGAAGCGTGAGAAAAATAACCATGAGTTACTGAAAGACAGAATACCACATCATCACCAGATAGAGTTGTAACTCCCATAGCATCTTCAGATGGATCATTCAAATACCAGAATCTATATTCTTTATCTTCAATATTTTTTACTTTTTCAAAAGTACCATCATGAGCAACTTCATTAGTTGGAGAGAGTCTGATGATATATTTAAGTTCTGGAAACGCTTTTTTGAGAACTAAAGGCATTTCTGTATCTTGATAGAAAGATTTTCCACCTCCAGTTTGTAGAGTGAAAATGGAAACCTTACCATTAGTGAATTTACTATCACCAACAGTAGAGTTAAAAGCAGTCGAAAACTGCTCATAAGGAGTGAGTTTCATGTTCATTTAAGCGTTTTACCGTTCTTCAAACTAAGCAGAATAATCCGCCATGTCTTATTTGTTTTACCAAACAAGAAGAAAATTACATATATTTAAATTATAAAACAAAAAAAGAGGGTTGTCAACCCCTATTCACAACCTGCCTGAGCTACACCCATACCAAGAACTACACCCAGAGGAATAGACCAACCATATGCGTCTGATTTAGATAGTGCAGCAGCAGTTCCACCACCCAACAATCCACCAAGAGTTGTTCTTGCTGCAGTACATCTCCTTGGTTGAGTTTGTTGTTGAGGATATTGTGGTTGTGATTGATAGGATTGATAACCACAAGGAACTCTACGGCGATTACTCTTCACATAACCACCAACATATTGCCCGTAACGATTATAGTATCCAGGTACATACTCTTCCGTATTTTCATAGCAATACGATTCAGTATAAACTCGTTGTTGAGCAAGTGATGCTGTGGGCAGCAACAAAACTGTAGAGAGTAGAATTGCTTTGAGATTCATTAGTCTTTTACTTATACAATCAGTATATATGAAAAAAGGGCGCTTGTCCAGCACCCTTATGACATTTATTTAATTGCCCATTTCTTTCAAACTTCGCACCAAATACTCAGTAAACTCTTCCATTTTCTCTGGAACTAACGCTTGAGGTCTTTGTGCCATAACTTTTCTAAGAGCGTTCATTTCATTCCACTCATCATCAGTTAGTTTCTCTTGTTTTCCAGATGAAAGACTCATAGATTTGCTCCCGAATACACTACCATGTTATCATATCCTGATAAATTATCTATAAACTTAATGATTTCTTCGGAATTGCTTTACATTACTCAATCTTCATTAAAGAATGAACCAAAAGAACCTCTACTACCAGGTTTTCTATCTTCAAGCATATCCATAATCTGCTCAAATTTCTTACACTGCTCAATATCAAGAAGAAGTTGAGATAGTTGTTTTACAACTAGAGGTTTTTCATTTGTAGCAGCAGACTTAATTGCAGCACGAAGATGACTTTCTGCCTCTAAAAGATGCT